>OHNQ01000765.1_pt1 | contig 16324 bp, 11 predicted proteins | sample 1569621 | NCBI WGS metagenome assembly OHNQ01 (sample SAMEA3879516, study PRJEB24766) | human gut metagenome | biome: human-associated habitat; feature: feces | place: USA | collected 1985/1987
CGCGCGTCACGGTCGAGGGGGAACTGCCCGCGGCATTCAAGCCCATTCCCTTCCCCCGTGAGCTGCCGCAGCGCAGTTCCCGCCGCGTGACCGACGCCGAGACCGACGGAAACGGCCATCTCAACAACTGTCTGTATCTCCGCTGGGGACAGGATCTGCTGCCGGAGGAATTCGCACGCACGCATACGCTGCGCAGCGTCTGGATCGAATATCGGAAAGAATTGCCGCGCGGCACAGAATCGGAGTTGACGTATTCGCTCAGCGGGAGTACTCTGTATGTGCGGGGAACCGCAGAAAACAAAGAACGATTTTTACTGAGGATGGAATATGATGAAACGGTTTGAAAGCGATTATCTGGAAGGCGCGCATCCCGATGTGCTCCGGGCCCTGATCGAAACGAACGGCGAGCAGACCCCCGGCTACGGAGAGGATCCCCACTGCGAAGCCGCCCGCGCTCTGCTGGGACGCGGCCTTCTCCTTCTTCTCGCGCTCGGCTTCGGCCTTTTTGAGAAGGTCGAGGCTCAGTACCGTGTAGTAGTCGCCGATGATGGCGAGCTTCGTCGCGCCCGTGGTCTTGGCCTTGAGCACATCGTAGAGCGCGGTCACGCCCATGGCGGTGTTGAGGTCGTTGTCCATTTCCTTCATGAACTTTGCGCGGTACTCGGCGCGAACGGCCTCGTCCACGCCGCCCTCGTCCTTGATGTTCGCGATCTTCGCGATGAGCTTGTTGTACGCGGCGACCGCATTGTCAAGGTTTTCCCACGTGAAGACAAGACTCTTGCGGTAGTGGCTCTGTAAGCAGAAGAAACGGTACGCCAGCGGGTCATAGCCCTTTTCCTCAAGCAGCGAGACCGTCAAAAATTCGCCCTTGGATTTAGACATCTTGCCGTGCGAAGTGTTGAGATGCGCCACGTGGCACCACTGGAGGCACCAGGGATGACCGAGGTAGCTCTCGCTCTGCGCGATCTCGTTCGTGTGGTGCGGGAAGGCATTGTCCACGCCGCCGCAGTGCAGGTCGAGGTATTCGCCGTTGTACTTCATCGAAATGCCGGAGCACTCGATGTGCCAGCCCGGATATCCGACGCCCCAGGGGGAATCCCACTTGAGCGCCTGATCCTCGAACTTGGACTTCGTGAACCAGAGGACGAAGTCGTTCTTGTTCTTCTTATTCTCGTCCTCCTCCACGCCCTCGCGCACGCCGACGGCGAGGTCTTCCTCGTTGTGGTCGTTGAAGATATAGTAGCGAGAGAGCTTGCTCGTGTCGAAGTACACATTGCCGCCGGCGATATAGGCATAGCCGGTGTCGAGCAGCTTCGTGATGATCTTGATATAATCGTCGATCAGGCCCGTTGCGGGCTGGACGACGTCGGGGCGCTTGATGTTGAGCTTCTTGCAGTCGGCGAAGAACGCGTCGGTATAGAACTTGGCGATCTCCATGACGGTCTTGTGCTCACGCTTGGCTCCCTTGACCATCTTGTCCTCGCCCTCGTCGGCGTCGCTCGTCAGGTGGCCGACGTCGGTGATGTTCATGACGCGGTTCACGCTGTAGCCCGAAAAGCGCAGGTACTTTTCCAGCACATCCTCCATGATGTAGGAGCGCAGGTTGCCGATGTGGGCAAAGTGGTACACGGTCGGGCCGCAGGTGTACATCTCCACATGGTTCGGCGTATGGGTCTTGAATTCTTCCTTTTTATGGGTCGCAGAATTGTATAAATACATGATAGATCTCCTTTGAGAAGATGAAATAACGGATTTAGTCCGCCTCTTTGAAGACGTCGAGGTTCTTTGCGAAATACTCAATGCCGGAGTACACGGTCGTCGCCACGATGACCGCAATGCACACGACATTCAAAAGGTTGCTCTGGAACACCAGCATCAGGCACAAACACACCATGGTCGAGGCGGTCTTCACCTTGCCCGACCACGCTGCCGCGATGACGCGCCCCTGCTCCACGGCGACAAGGCGCATACCGGAAACGGCAAATTCACGCAGCAACACGATGGCGAGGCACCAGCCGGGCATCTGCCCACATTCGACAAAGTAGCACATTGCCGCCATGACGAGCATTTTGTCCGCCAGCGGGTCCATGAACTTGCCGAAATTTGTGATCTGATTATAGTGGCGGGCGATGTAGCCGTCGGCAAAGTCCGTCAGGCACGCGACGATGAAAATACCGAGCGCCCACCATCTCGCACCCGCGAAGTCCAGGTACAGCACCACTAAGAATACGGGGATCAGCGCAATGCGCATGATCGTCAGCTTGTTTGCAGTTGTCATATCTCTCTTTCCTCCTGCCTTGCAAGGCATTTACTTATTCGACCGCTTCGCCGGTCAGCTCGCCGTCCATCGTGCCGGTCAGGCGGACGTTGACGAACTCGCCTGCCATGATATCACGTTCTGCGGAAAAGTAGATCTTTCCGTCGATATCCACGGATTCGGCGTAGCTGCGGCCGACATAGGACTGCGCTTCCTCGCTCCAGCCCTCGCACAGCACTTCGCGCACATCGCCGAGGACGGATTCATTGTATTCGTCGATGATATCGCTCTGCACGTCGACTAAAAGCTCCGTGCGGCGCTGGGCCTCCTCCATCGGAACGTGCTCCATCGTCGCGGCCTTTGTCCCCTCCTCGGGCGAGAACGGGAACACGCCCGCGCGCTCGATCTTCTCCTCGCGCAGGAAGTCGCAGAGCTCTTCGAACTCCTTCTCCCCCTCGCCGGGAAGACCGGCGATGATCGACGTCCGCAGCACAAGGCCCGGGATGCGCGCGCGCAGGTCGTGGAACACCTTGCGGATGCTCTCTTTCGTGTCGCGGCGGTTCATCGCCTTCAAGATGTCGTCGTTGCAGTGCTGAATGGGGATATCGAGATACGGCACGATCTTCTCTTCCTGCGCGATCGTGTCGATGAGCTCGTCGGTGATGTCATCGGGATAGAGGTAGTGTAAGCGGATCCAGTGGAAATCGAGCTTACACAGCTCACGCAGGAGTGCGGCAAGTTGGTGCTCGCCGTTCAAATCCGTGCCGTAGCGCGTGATGTCCTGCGCGATGACGATGAGTTCCTTCACGCCCGCGGACGCAAGCTCGCTCGCCTCGTCCAGAAGTTCGTTCATCGGGCGGCTGCGGTAACGGCCGCGCAGGCGCGGAATGACGCAGTAGGCACAGCAGTTGTCGCAGCCCTCGGCAATACGCAGATACGCATACCACGACGGCGTGGACAAAATGCGCGCGCCGCCCTGCACGCAGTTCTGAATGTCGCCCATGTAGCAGGGGCGCAGCCCGCCGGGCGCCATGACCTCATCGACCGCGCGGGCGATCTCGCCGTAGCTGCCGGTGCCGAGCACCGCGTCGACCTCAGGCAGCTCATGGAGCACATCGTCCTTGTAGCGCTGCGCCATGCAGCCGGTGACGATGATCTTTTTGAGCTTGCCCTCTTTTTTGAGCTCCGCCATCTCTAAGATATTATCGATGGCCTCCTCGCAAGCAGAAGCCAGAAAGCCGCAGGTGTTGACCACGGCCACGTCCGCCCCCTCGGGCGAGAGGACGACGTTGTGTCCCGCGTGCTGCACCGTGGCCATCATCTGCTCGCAGTTGACCTGGTTCTTGGCGCATCCCAGGGAAATGAAAGAAACGTTATAGGGCATAGAACCCCTCCTGATCGTAAACTAATTGTAAAAAAATAGCCAAACGACTACTCTTCGTAATCGAATTCCGTCGCATTTTCGCTGATTTGGGCGATTGCCGCGCGCACATCGCGCCACGCAAAGCCCCGCCGCAGCAGCATGTCAGACAGTCGCTTGCGCCCCTTTTCATCGAGCGCGCGGCCCTTTGTCTTCTGCGCGATCACGCGCGCGATGGCCTCCTGCGCGTCGGGCGACTTTGACAGCGCGTCCTCCCACAGTTCGCGCGGCACGCCGCGCCGGTAGAGCTCGTCGCGAATTTTCGCCTCGCCATAGCCCATGCCGCCGTAATGGCGCACAAGCATTGCGGCATACTCCGCGTCGTTGAGTGCGCCGATCTCCTCGAGCCAGTCGCACGCCGATTCGGCGTCGGCCTCGACCGAGCCCTTTTCCCTGAGCTTTTTCGCAAGCTCTTTTCTCGACAGCGGACGGGACGAGATCATGTTCGCCGCGCGCACGCGCGTTTCGCTCCGCGCGCCGGACTGCTGCAATTCTACCACAGTCCTATCGTCAATGTCCAGTCCTATACATAAACCGAAACGCAGAAGCTCGCTCTCGGTGATCCGGAGGAGGTCTCCCCCCTCCAGATACACGAGAACGCGCTCCTGCTTATGCTTCGATCGTTCGATCTTCTCAATCTTCATCCTTGAAATCGTCGGCGCTGACATCCACGGCGCGGCCCGCGGCCTTCGCCGCCACGCGGGACTGGCCCGTCATCAGCTTGTCGAAGTTGCGGCGGATCTCCGCTTCGAGGTTGTCGGCGATCTCGGGATTGTTTTTCAGATACTGCTTGGCCGCGTCGCGTCCCTGACCGATGCGCGTTTCGCCCATCGAGTACCACGAGCCGCTCTTCTGCACCAATCCGAGCTTGACGCCGAGGTCGATCAGTTCGCCGATGAGCGAGATGCCCTCGCCGTACATGATGTCGAACTCCGCCTCGCGGAACGGGGGCGCCATCTTGTTCTTCACGACCTTGGCGCGCGTGCGGTTGCCGATGATCTCGCTGCCGTTTTTCAGCGCCTCGATGCGGCGCACATCGATACGCACGCTCGAATAGAACTTAAGCGCGCGGCCGCCGGTCGTGACCTCGGGGTTGCCGTACATGACGCCGACCTTTTCGCGCAGCTGGTTGATGAAAATGACGATGGTGTTCGTTTTGCCGACCGCGCCGGTCAGCTTGCGCAGCGCTTGCGACATGAGGCGCGCGTGCAGACCGACAAAGCTGTCGCCCATCTCGCCCTCTATCTCCGCGCGCGGCACGAGCGCCGCGACGGAGTCGACCACGATGACGTCGATCGCGCCGGAGCGCACGAGCGCCTCGGTGATCTCAAGCGCCTGCTCGCCGGTGTCCGGCTGGGAGACGAGCATATCCTCGACCTTGACGCCAAGCGCGCGGGCATAGGTGATGTCGAGCGCGTGCTCGGCGTCGATGAACGCGACCTCGCCGCCCGCCTTCTGCGCCTGGGCGAGCACATGCAGCGCCAGCGTCGTCTTACCGGAGGATTCAGGCCCGTAAATTTCGATGATACGGCCCTTGGGCAGGCCCCCGATACCGAGCGCCAGGTCGAGCGCCAGCGAGCCCGTGGAGATGGCCTCCACATTGCTCACGGTGTTGTCGCCAAAGCGCATGATCGAGCCCTTGCCGTAGGTGCGCTCGATCTGCTGCATCGCGGTCTCGATCGCCCGCTTCTTGTCGTCGGCCATCGCCGCAGCTGCCTTCGTCTGAGACTTTTCTGCCATGTTCGCGTTCCTCCCGATTCTTTATGTAAACTAAATTTGCTTCAAATGGTCTCCACGCGCGTGCCGTACACCACGCGGGGGATGTTGTTGAGGTCCTTGACGATCTGAATGTCGCCAAAGCCGTACGAGCGCATGATGCGCAGCACCTGATCCGCCTGCCCGATGCCGACCTCGAAAAAGAGCATGCCGTTTTCACACAGGGCATCGCGCCACTTTTCGCAGATCACACGGTAGAAGTCGAGCCCGTCCGCGCCGCCGTCAAGCGCAAGGCGCGGCTCGTGTTCGCGCACGGAAGCGTCGAGCGTGTCGATGTCCGCGCTCGGGATGTACGGCGGGTTGCTGACCAGAAACTGGAACTCGCCCAGCGTGCGCGCGGGCTTTTCCCGCGCGTCGATCTTCAGGCTTGCCACCCGCGCCGTCAAGCGGTTGCGGCGGATGTTCTGCCGGCAGATCTTGAGCGCCTCTTCGTCATATTCGCCGAGCAGCACGCGCGCGTTCGGCAGGTTTGCCGCCGCGGCAAGGCCGATGCATCCGCTGCCCGCGCAGAGATCCAGAATGCGGCAGGCCCCCGCGCCGCGCGCCGCGTCGATGAGCTTTGTCGCCAGCACCTCGGTATCCGGGCGCGGGATGAGCACCGCGGGCGAAATGTCGAGCGGCAGACCATAGAACTCCCACTCGCCGATGAGATACGCCACCGGCTCGCCCGCCAAGTGGCGCTTGACGAGCTCGCGCGCACTCTTCTCCACCTCGAGCGAGGCGTAGAGTGAGCCGTCGCGCACCAGCTCCTCGCGCGTTTTTGCCGCCGCGGCGCAGACGAGCTCGCGCGCCGACTGCGTCGCCTCCTCGTCGCCCGCGCGCCTCAGCTCCGTGCGCAGGTCCAGATAGAGATTATTATACGTCGTTGCCATGCTTACCACGCATCCTTGCCTTTTTCTTCGGGAATAACCAGCTCGAGCGCGCGGATGGCGACCTCGAGCATGCTGTCGTCCGGCTCGTTGGTCGTAAAGTTTTGCAGCCACAGGCCCGGACGCGCCAGAAAGCGCGTCACCTTGTTGTCGTGCCCGCCGACGTAGCGGTTGAACTCATACGTCACGCCCACGATTGGAATGAGCAGCAGCAGGTGCAGCGCCATGCGCACCCACATGTTGCGCCAGTTGACAAAGCTGAAGACAAGGCTCGAGACTAAAATCGACACGACCACGACCACAAAGAGAAAGCTCGTGCCGCAGCGCGGATGGTGGCGCGGCTGGATGCGGCAGTTTTCGACCGTCAGCGGCAGCCCCGCCTCGTAGCAGAAGATCGTCTTATGCTCCGCGCCGTGGTACTGGAACACGCGGTAGATGTCCTTCTGCTTGGAGCACAGGATCATGTAAGCGAAGAAGATCACGAGCTTGATGACGGATTCGACCAGATTGTGCACCGCCGCGCTCTTGATATACGGGTCGATAAAGCCGGCCAGAAACGTCGGCAGCAGGAAAAAGAGCAGGATCGTCAGCCCCAGCGACAGAAAGACCGCCAGCGCCGTGATGAATTTCTGCATTTTTTCGTTGCCGAGCTTTTTTTCGAGCCACTGGTCGAATTTGCTCGGCTCGGCGACGTCCTCGTCGGGGAAATAGTCCGCCGAAAACATCAGCGCCTTGACGCCCTTGACCATCGAATCGACGAACGTCACCGCGCCGCGGATGATGGGTAAGCCCAAAACGGGGTACTTGTCGCGCACGAGCGTCAGCTCCTCGACCTTTTCGACCAGCCCGTCCGGCGAGCGGACGACAATAGCCTGCTTGCCCGGACCGCGCATCAAAACTCCCTCGATCAACGCCTGTCCGCCGATGCTCGTGCGGAACTTAGACGCGGAAGCCTTGTTTTTTGCTTCTTCTGCCATGAATGGTTCTCCTTTTTCTATGCGATATCATACCACGGGTTTTGCAAGAATGCAACACCCGTTCTATTTTTCACGACATGGGCAGCGAGATCGTCACGACCGCGCCGCCGCCCTCGGCGTTGGCGATGTCGAACATGCCGCCGTGCAGGCGCACGATCTCGTCACACACGGCAAGGCCGATGCCGCTGCCGCGTGCCTTCGACGAGCCCTTGTAGAATTTCTGCTTGACGAACGGCAGCTCCTCCTCCGGGATGCCGGGACCGTAGTCGCGCACGCGGATGACAAATTTTCCATCCTCGCACGCGGCGCTCACGTCGATGCGCTTTCCCGCGCCGCCGTGCTTGGCCGCGTTGTCGAGCACATTGCAGAAGACCTGCTTCATGCGCTCGCTGTCTGCCACGATCGGCGGCACATCCTCGTCAGGGCCCTTGTAGCTGACCTCGATGCCCTCCTGCCGGAAGAGCTCGAAATAGGTGTAGACTGCGTCCTCGAGCTCGCTGGCAAGATCGACGCTCTCCACGCGCAGCGTGAAGCGCCCGTCCTGCATCTTCGTGAATTCGAGCAGCTCCTCGACCATCGTCGTCAGGCGGCGGGACTCTTTCAAAATGATGCCGAGGCCGCGCTTCGTCTGGTCGATGTTCGCGCCCGGGTCAGCGGAAAGCGTCTCTGCCCAGCCGCTGATGGCGGTCAGCGGCGTTCGCAGCTCGTGCGAGACCGACGAGATGAATTCCTGCTGGATCTTCTCGGCCTGGCTGATCTTGAGTGACATGTCGTTGATGTTGTCGACCAGCTCGCCGAGCTCGTCGCGGTAGTGGTTCTCGATCATGATGCCGTAGCTGCCGCCCGAAATGCGGCGTGCCGCGTCGCTCACGACTGCGACGGGCTGGACGACATTGTTGATAAAAATAGCATTCGACGCCGCAATCAGCGCCATGCACACGAGTGCCGCCGCCGAAGCGAGCAGCGACTCGACCAACACGCGATGCTGCGCCTCGCGCAGCGATGTCACGTACCGCAGCACGCCGACGACGCGGGAGTTAAAAAACAGCGGATACGACACCGCGAGGATATTCTCCCCCGTCTGCGGATCGCGGCCCTGAAACGACGCCATTTTACCGCCGATCGCGCTGTCAACGTCGCTCGTGCCGGGCAGCGTGCCCGCCGTCAGCCCGTAGGACGAGACCTGCACGCGTCCGTTCGTGTTGATGAACTGGAGCTCGATCGTGTCCTTTTCTTCAAACGTTTCGGCGGAGTACGACGCGAGGCGGTAATATTCGCTGTAGCTCTTCACGCCGTAGCCCGTGAAGGTCTCCGCCGCGATACGCGCGCGGCTCTCAAGGCCCGAGCGCATCGCATTGTAATAGTATTCCTGCACGCCCACGCTGAAAAGCGCCACCGCCAGCACCAGCAGCAGCAAGATCGGCAGCACCGCCGAAAACATCCACCGCTGACGAAGGCCACGGATGTGCAGCGCCGAAGCAAAGCCTTTTCGATTGTCCGGCATCGCTGCCCCTCCTTCGTTCGGTGCGCTCACACCGTCCATTTATAACCAAAGCCCCACACAGTGGAGATGTACTTCGGCTCCTGCGCGTCATCTTCGATCTTGAGGCGCAGGCGGCGGACATTCACGTCCACGATCTTGAGCTCGCCAAAGTAGCCCTTGCCCCACACGGCGTCGAGAATTTCCTCGCGCGCGAGCGCCTTGCCGCTGTTTTCCATAAAGAGCTTGACGATCGCGTACTCGATCTGCGTCAGCTTGACGCGCTCGCCGTTTTTTTCAAGCGTCCGGTTCGTCAGGTTCAGCAGAAACGGCGGCTGATACAACTCTCCGGTATGCGTGGCCGGCGTGTTTTCGCCCATGCGGCGCAGCAGCGCGTCCACGCGCGCGGTGAGCTCGGCGGGCGAAAACGGCTTTGTCACATAGTCGTCCGCGCCGGTCATCAGGCCCGTCACCTTGTCCATCTCCTGCGTGCGCGCCGTCAGCATGATGATGCCGACCTGCGCGTTCGACATGCGGATGCGGCGGCAGACTTCGAACCCGTCGATGTCCGGCAGCATGATGTCGAGCAGGCACAGCTTCGTGTCGGGATTTTCCTGCAATTTTTGAAGCGCCTCCTCGCCGCACTCAGCCTCCACGACCTCGTAGCCCGCACGCTGCAAATTGATGACAATAAAACTACGGATACTGGCTTCATCCTCCAGCACCAGCACTTTTTTCATATCGTTTCTCCTCTCAGTTGTCTCCCATCGTCCATTCCGCCGTGATGAGCGAGAAGCGCTCGCGCAGCGATTGCTCATCAAGCGTGATATTCCATACATCGCCGATCCGTGCGGCGTATACCGCCTCCACCTGCTGCGTGAGCACAAAGCGGCTGCCGATGTTGGCAAGTCCCTCGCGCGCCTCGCCCGTCAGGGTGTAGACGGTGAGCAGTTTCTCTCTCAGTCCGCCCTCGCCCGCGCGGTAGAAGGACACAGCGGTCTCGCCGCTGCCCGCGCTGCGCTCGACGGTCAGATGGTCCTTGTCCCACTCGTCCGGCAGCACAAGGCTCCAGCCGTCCGCCACATTGTGGAAGCAGCTCTGCACGTCCGTCACCGTGCCGTCGATGCTGTACTGCTCCCAGACAACGTAATACTGCAGCTCGCTCTCGCGGTCAAAGCGCTGCAAGGGGCGCGTCTTCGGCGCTTCGGTCACGCCGTCGCTGTTTTCATCGCGCGGGAAAAGGCCGAGGAAAATTTCCTCCGCGGGTACCTGATTTGCGTCCGCGCCGACGGCGATGTTCTGCAGCCGCCCACCCTTGAGCGCCAGCACGTCCGTCACGGTCAGGTTGTCGCCCGTCACGCCCGTCACGAACAGCGCGTTCTCCCCGCCCGTCAGCGTGCCGGCCGTCAGGCGGCTCAGCTCCGCCACCGAGGCGGACAGGCGCAGCGAGGACTTCGCGTGCAACGCGCCGTCATCCCAGTCGTAGTAATCGACGCGCGCCGTACTCTCTTCGTCGCTGCAAATAATTAAAAGTTCCTGCTTCCCGTCGCCGTTCATGTCGAGGTTCGCGTAACGGGAATAGCCCGTCGTCAAAAGCGACTCCGACGTGCCGGGAGAGAGCGGATAGATGGCAAGCCCCTGCACATCCGAGCTGCTCTTGTAGCCGACCAGGATCTCCTTGAGCCCGTCGCCGTCCAGATCCGCGTAGTTCACGCTGTAGATCTGGCTCGATGTGCCCTCGATCACGGCGTAGCGCTCGTAGCTGTCGCCGTCGGCTTTGAAGATGTAGATCTTCATCGGCTTTTTGTCGCTCGCGCGGCGGAAGAAGGCCACCGCCTCTTCGCTGCCGTCACCATCGAGGTCGATCATCTGCACACTCTGCAAATTGCTGCCCGACGTGGGCGCGGCATACTCCGCGCCGTCTGTGAGCAGCGCGTCGATCTGCGATTCGAGCGACTCATACTCGCCTGCGAGCTTCGGCAGGCGGTAGAGCGACGTCTCCGGCGTCGTGAACATGCAGCCCGAAAGCAGCAGTGAAAATAATCCGATCACCAGCATTTTCCCCGCGCGCTTCATTCTCTCCGCCTCCTTTTTCATACAGATACCAATACAGAGTTATCATAGCACGCCGCCGCGCAAAAAGGTAGCCCCTTTTTGCGCATTTTCCGCAAAAAAGCAGCGTTCAATGTCCTATCTAAGCCTCATCAAAGCGACAGATGCGCCTTTTTCGCCCACCGGGCGCAAAACAGCATTCTAAAAAGCACGCATTTTGTGCTCCCTGAGCACAAAACAGTGTCCTCGCACGCACTCCCCCGGCGCATTTCGCGCCCTGCGGGCGCGAAACAGCCCACCGCACCCAAGCGTCGCAGACTTTCGCGTCCGCAGACGCGAAATAATTTTGATCGTCATTTCCAACGACATGCGCGTTGGAAATGACTCTTCTCAGGCCGCAAGTGTGGAATTCGCCCGCCGACGGCGGGCGAATTATGCGCGCAGCGGCCTGCAATCCCCCTCTAAAATGAAAGGGAACGGCTTTGCCGTTCCCTTTCATTTTAGAATTTGTACAATACTGTCGCCACCTGTGCCCTCGTCATCGCGCCGTTGGGGCGGAAGCTGCCGTCGTTAAAGCCCGTGAGGATGCCCATCTCGCTGAGCGTGCTCACGTACTCCGCCGCCCACGACTGGATTGCGCTGCTGTCGGTGAACTTGAGTGCGCCCTGGGCGTAGCCCTTTTCGGTCAGGCGACCGAGCATCGTCACCGCCTCCTGGCGGCTCACGTTGGCCGTGGGGTTGAAGTAGAGCTTGCCCGAGCCGTCGGAACTGCCCTTGATGATGCCGAGCGAGTACATCGCCTTCGCGCCGTTCAGCGCCCAGGATGCGATCTCATTCGTATCGGCAAACGGGAGCTGCACGGAGGAATGATCCTGCGAAGAACCTAAGTAACGCGCGAGCAGCACGGCAAATTCCTGACGGCTGATGTTCGTATCCGGCAGGAAGTTACCGTTCGAGCCGTTCGAAATGCCGCTGCGTTTGAGATACGCGACCGCGTCGTTTGCCCAGTGGTCCTTCATGTCGTTGAAGGCGGGCGTCGTGCTCGACGTGCCGGCGTTCACGCCCGCGCGGCTCAGGTTGCCGCTCGCGTCGCCCGCGACCACATTCACGCGGTGCTGCGCGCCGTCAGCGGCGGGAAGAGAAATGCTCAGCGCGCCGCTGGACTGGCTGTAGGTGTAGGACGTGTAGCTCTTGCCGTCGTAGGTCACGTGAATGGTCGGGATGGCCGCGCCGTCGATGTCATCTTTCACCGTGCCGGTCACAGTGTTGCTCGCCGCATTGTACTGGAGCGAGAGCTTCGGCGCGGTCGTATCGGTCAGGCCGCCGTAGGAGAGCACGAGCTGGTCAAGGTACACGGCGCTGATAAGCTCCGTGTCCGAAGAGACGATCATGCCCGTGATCGCGGTCGCCGCGCCGAGGTTCGCCGTCAGGAGCTTCCAGCCGGAGAAGTTGAGAGCTCCCAGGTTCACGCTGCCAGTATCCGTCACCAGCGCGAGCTGCGCTCCGCTATTGTCGCCGTAGACCCAGAAGTTGAGCTGGTCGTAATTTGAAGGAATGGCATAGTTGAGGCCGATGTAGGCGTTGCCCTCGCTGCCGATCGCATAGTCAAGCCGTGCGGAGGCGTAGCCGTTGTGCACGCGGGTCATCTCACTGTTGTAGGAGAGCATCGCACGCGTGCCAGTCGCGGTCGCGAACGAGGTCTCAAAGCCGTCGAGCGTGCGCAGGGCGCGCGCCGTCACCGTCACAGGGACCGTCACGGAAATGCGGCCGAGGCTCGCCGTCACGCTGCCGCTGCCGATGCTGCCGGACGCCGTGAACACGCCGTTTTCGATCGTGCCGACATTGCCCTGCATGGTCCAGGTAAAGCCCTTGTTGTCGCCGAGCACCGGCAAATGGCGGTACATCGCCGAGGCGGTCAGCGTCGCCGTCTCGCCCGCGCTGAGCGTGATAGCACTCACGGCCTTGCCGTTCTGCTTGACGCTGATGCTGTCGGGCTGCGTCACGACCTCGATCTTCGTCTGCGCGCTCGCGCCGCCCGCGTTCGCCGTCACCGTCACGGTGCCGGAGGCGGGCGCGGTCAGGACATTGCCATCAATGGTGCCCTTATCCGCGCGCAGGGAGACATTGGAATTTGCCATGGGGATATAGTTTGTGTCGAGCGCCGTCGCGGTGAGCTTCACCTGCGCGTTCGGGAGCACGCGCGTGCTCTCGCTTTCAAGATACACATGGCCCACGGAGTTCGTCGGGCGGCTGTCCGCCACAAGGAAGATGTGGTTCGTCACCGCGCGCTCGCTGCCGCCGTCCATGCTCAGCGCCGTCACGCAGCCGAGCTCGACCATGCGCTGGGCGACCTGCGTCAGCGTCGCGCCGATGGAATAGCCGCTCTGGCGGCCATCGATCGTGTAGAGCACGAGCGAGCCGTCGCGCTTGAGGCCCACCGCCGTGCGCGGGGCCGCACCGTTGACAAGGCCAGAACAGACCTGACCGTTATCGACCAGCTGATAGAGCGCGCCGATCATATTCGTCACGCCGTTCCACTCGCTGCCGTTCGCGCTGACGGAAAGCGTCAGGCGCTCGCCGGGCTGGAGCGCGCGCAGCTGCTCCACATAGCCCGCCGCCTTCAAATTCGACGAAAGCACATACTGTCCCGCGCCGACGGGCGTGTCCTTGCCGCCCTCGATGACCTGCTCGACCACGAGCGTCAGGCTGCCGTTCAGGCCGAGCGAGCCGCCGACCGCCGAGCAGACAACATCCACGCCCTCCTCGCTCGTGCCGGTCGTGGCGCGGGCATTGAAGGTAGAGTCATAGAGATAGATGCCGAATGAGCTCTGGCGCACGTAGTTGAAAGCCGTGACCGTCAGGCTGCGGCCATAATCCGACTGCGCCGTGATGCGGAGCGAGGGCTTGCCCATCACCGTGCTGCCGTCGTCGCGGAAGCCGATGGCGTAATACTCGCTCGAGGCGTTGCGCAGCACGCCCTCGGTCATCATGCTGCCAAGCGGGATGCCCGTCGCCGTGTCGTAATAGTCGCCGTTGATGCCCGCGACCACGCGGTAGCCGCGCGCTTCGAGCTTTTTCGCGGCGGTCGAGACCGTTGTAAGCTGGGTCGTGTAGTCGCCGCCGCTCACGATGGGCTTCACGCGTGCGTTGGGCGAGTAGACCACATAATTCTCCTGACGGAGATCAGAATACGTATTGCTCCAGAACGTGCCGGCGTTGAGTTCGGTGCGCTCGTTGACCTCGACGCTTGAGCTCGCCAGATCGTCGCCGAGCGCATCGGACGCCAGCGCGTTGAGCGGAGCCGCCGCCAGCACGACTGCCAGCGACAGCGACAAAAACTTACGGATGATGGATTTCACGATTTGCCTCCTTGCTGAAAATGCCTTGAATTGGTAAACATAACATAGTATAGCAGATACCCTGCCATAAGTAAAGACGCGAAAACGCGGAAAAAGTTTCCACTTTTTTTGCAAAATTTAGAGGGAAAGCGCCTCGAGCACCCGCACGATGACGGCGTTTGACACCAGAAAGCCCTGCGGCGTCAGCCGCCAGCGGTCGTTTTCCTTTTGGGAAAGGCCGTGGTGCGCGCACTCTTCGAGCACTGCCTCGGCGTCCCGCGTGTCCTCCTTGAGCGCCGTCAGGTCGAGCCCCCGCGCGGTGCGCAGGGCAAGCATGACGCGTTCTTCTTCGCGCTCGCGTTCCGCGGGGCATGCGCTTTCGGAAAGGTGCTCCTCACCCTTGATGTAAGCATTCAAGTCGCGCGCGTAGGCGAAGCGCCGCCCGCCGAAGTCCGAATGCGCGCCAGGACCGAAGCCCAGATACTCCTGCATCGTCCAGTATTTGAGGTTGTGGCGCGACTCGCGCCCAGGACGCGCGAAGTTCGAAATTTCATACTGCGCGTAGCCCGCCTTTTCGAGCAGCTCGACCGTTGCAAGGTACTCCTCCGCCTGTTCATCGTCGTCGGGGATGCGCAGGGCGTCTTTTTTGCGGTCGAGCGGCGTGCCCTCCTCGATCTTGAGCCCGTAGCAGGAAAGGTGCTCAGGCTCAAGAGCGATGGCCGCTTGCAGGTTTTCCCGCCAGTGCGCCATTGTCTGCTCGGGTAGGCCGTAGATGAGATCGAGGCTCACATTGTCGAAGCCCGCCGTGCGGGCGGCATGTACGGCCTCAACCGTCTCTTTATGCGTGTGGACGCGCCCGATCAGGCGCAGCTCGTCGTCGCTCGCCGACTGCATCCCGAGTGAAATGCGGTTGAAGCCCGCTTCTCTGAGCTGCCGCAGTGCTGATACCTCCCGTGCGCTATCGGGATTCGCCTCGGTCGTGATCTCAGCGTTTTTGTCCACGCGGTAATGGGCAAAGACCGTCTCTAAAATGCGGCAGAGCCGGTCTGCGCCGAGATAGCTCGGCGTGCCGCCGCCAAAGTAGATCGTGTCAACGGTATGGCCTTTCGCCTGATCCGCCCAGCGGATCAGATCGCGCTGCAAAGCCGCGGTGTAGGCGTCCATCTTCTCCTCCGAATGAGGAAGCGAGTAGAAGTCGCAGTAAATGCACTTCGCCTTGCAGAACGGGATATGGAGATACAGTCCCAGCGGTCGCATCGCGTCAACTCCTTTGCAAAAATGTCCTCGCCCATTGTAACACAAACCTCGCCGCGCGCAAGACGGTATCGCGCGGATATTTCGTCCATTTCCCGCAAACACTACGACAAAAGGAGTGATTCTTCATGGATATGACGCCTCAGGAATATCAGGAGTATGTCAAGCGCCTTGCGCCCAAATCGCCCATTTTCAAGGATACCGCCTTTGCCTTTTTCATCGGCGGCGCGATCTGCGCGCTCGGCCAGCTCATCCAGAACGGCTTTCTCTCGCTCGGCCTTGCAAAGGCGGACGCAGGCACGGCGACCTCGATCTGCCTCATCTTCCTCTCCGCACTTTTAACAGGCTTAAACCTTTACAATTCCATCGCGCGCTTTGCCGGGGCCGGCACGCTCGTGCCGATCACGGGCTTTGCCAACTCCGTTGTCTCCCCCGCCATCGACTTTAAGAGCGAGGGCTTCATCACCGGCATGGCGTCAAAGATGTTCGTCGTCGCGGGGCCGGTCATCGTGTTCGGCACGCTCGCAAGCGTCGCGTACGGCGTTATCCTGATGCTGCTGTAAACCTGCTAAAAAGTCAAGTCCTAATTAAAAAAAGTTATCGGCAGAAAAAGAGTATAGCAAAGCAGAGACGGCAAAACGGAACACTTGGCCGCCTCAAATAAAGCATTGGAGATCTCAGCTCATTCTATTGCCGGCAAGCTGCGGTAGAGCTCTGTGACCTTGCCATAATAGACTCGGAGGAACTTATTCAGGCCCGCTACCATAGCGAGTTTACCACTCTTTCCCTCGCCGCGTTTTTTCTCAATGAATGTAAAAATCGGGTCGTTTGCCGGTTTGTGCATCACATAGCTCTGCATGACTTCGTACCCGGTCTTACGCAGATAGCGATTTCCCCGCTT
>OHNQ01000771.1_pt1 | contig 16161 bp, 8 predicted proteins | sample 1569621 | NCBI WGS metagenome assembly OHNQ01 (sample SAMEA3879516, study PRJEB24766) | human gut metagenome | biome: human-associated habitat; feature: feces | place: USA | collected 1985/1987
TCCGAAGTTTCATTTCATTCCTCCGAAGAATTTTTTATTCCCCACGTGGAGATTTTGAAATATCTAGGTGGAAATCACTTTTCCCCGACACAATGCCGTTTCGATATGTAGCCAGGTCTAAATTATTGTAGCAAGCCGGCGTCGATTTTTCCCAGCTAGGGCTGACGCATCATAATTGCTTTTTCAGAAACTACACATTAGCGACCAGCAAGGAGTAGAGTGGTCGATGAGATCATTATATATAATGCGTCAGCCCTGGCTACGTAGGGACTCATTTGGAGGGTTGGGAGGCGATTTCGTACCTTTGCATACGAAAACTTTCCCCTAGTCACCGTTAGACGAAAAAATCTATTATGGAAAATCTTTGGAATAGTATCCTAGACGACTTCTCGCACTTCACACTGTCGAGCTTCTTCGCCACCTTTATGATCCTCTTTGTCTCTATAGACATCATCGGAGCTATACCGATCGCACTGAGTCTCAAGGAGAAGGGTAAAGTCTTTCACCCCAGCAAGGTAGCCATCATCTCGTGCCTTATGTTCATCGCCTTCCTCTTCGTCGGTGAGCCACTACTAGGCTTCTTTGGAGTGGATGTCTCGTCCTTTGCCGTGGCGGGTTCGATCGTCCTCTTCGTGCTAGCTGTCGAGATGATCTTCGGCATACAAGTCTTTCAAGACGATGATCCCTCGGGCAATGCCGATATCGTGCCGCTCGTCTTCCCGCTCTTTGCGGGTGCTGCCTCCTTTACAGCGATCCTAACAATGAAGTCCTCTGGGACGGCGACCTCGACGCTTTTCATCGCTATCCTCCTCAACGTCGTCTGTATCTACCTCATGCTACGGACGGTGTCGCTGCTAGAGAAGTGGCTTGGCAAGGGTGGGATCTACATCCTGCGTAAGTTCTTTGGGGTCGTCCTGCTAGCCATATCGGTACGCTTCTTTATGGAGAACCTCATGATCATCCTCGAGCCATTCTTTGGCAAGTAAAGGGACCGACACACATCAAGCGTAGAGGCTCGCCCCATCGGGACGAGCCTCTGCTTTTTGTGTAAACCGCTATGAACAGTCTACATTCCCCTGTACTATTGAAGCTACTGTGCTCTTAAGGAATGAGACACTTGACCGACTCAGCGGGTGTAGCGACGATGTAAAGACCCTCTGTGATGTTTGCTAGCGGTATGTCGCATAGTCCATCGGCGTTAGCCTGAGTCTGCAGCAGTAACTGCCCCGTCATATCATAGAGTGCGATCGGGGTGCCTGCTGTAGCTGTGATGTGCAGCAGGTCTAGAGCCACGTTCAGCCGCAGAGACGCCTCAGTCACAGGTGCGGGGAGAGGTTCATTTGCTATTGGGAAGCCGATAGGTGCCCCATTATCGCCACGAGTGCCTCCTAGGTAGTCGCTCATCTCCCAGCCCTGTGCGTGAGCAAGGTAAAGAAGCTCCTTCTGGAATGCGTTGTCAACACTCTCTCCCTGACTATTAAGCCAAAGGATCGTCGCCCGCTCCTCTTCAAGACGCTTGGGCAGGCTAGCAATGATCTTCTTACCCGCCTCGACGGTCAACTTATTGCCGTAACAAGAGAGCAGGCTCAGTAGCGGCATACCACTCAGCTGGATCTCTGTAAGCTGATTATTGTGTAGCCTGAGCGTCTCGAGGTGTGGCAGGTCAGTCAGCTGGATAGAGGCTGGCTGATAGTCGTGTAGCTCCAGGTCGTGTAGGTAGTGAGCCTTGGTTAGTTCTATCCCCTTAATAGCGGCTCCGCTGACGATCAGTCTGTAGACGTCACCACGTAGGATTAGCTCTGTGCCCTCTAGGGTGTAGGTGACAGGCTCCTTTGAGTTGCTGATAGGCTTGGTCGTGCCAGTAGACTCGATCAGGCCTAGCCCCCAAAGGGTGAGCTGTATGGTGCTACCCGCCTTGTCAAAGGTGAGCTTGATCACCCCCTCGCCCATATCTGGAGCGTCAGAGCCACGGTAGTCAAGCCCCTTGCCAAAATCTGCAAAGTCCGCATAGTCTACCACGCGCCACCGCTTACCTAGTGCCTGATCTACAAGAGCTTTGGAGCATACATTGCCCTCTAGAGTACTGGGTGTATTAACCACCTTAAAGAGTCCTCTAGTCATCCCTGTACGATCGGGCAGCTTGTCAACGATTTGAGCCATCTGCGGCTCCTTGATCTGATTGTCGTAGATATCCAGTTGACGCAGTGGAGCGTTGGCCGGGAGTGTTATGTCTGCGATGCGATTATTGTTGCATAGTAGCTCCTCTAGATGAGTCTGTACGGAGAGATCGAGGGAGCTGATGTTGTTGTAAAAGAGGTGTAGCCGCTTAAGCTCTTTCTGCGCCGATAGATCTATCTGCGAGAGGTTGTTGTGCCCCATCTGCAGAGAGATAAGCTTAGGATTGTTGCTCAGATCGATAGAGGATATCTGCAGGTCGCCACAGTTTAGCTCTTCAAGCAGCGGGCAGTGTGTCACATCGAGACCCTTAAAGGGGTTCTTGCTACAACTCAACACGCGCAGCTGCTTGCTGTGTGAGAGATCTAGACTCGTGAGCTTGGCATAAGCGCAGGAGAGCTCCTCGAGTTGTGGATACTTAGCTAGATCTAGACTCTTAACCTTCGTGCCGTAGATATCTAGAAGGAGCAAGTTCGTGTGCTCTCCCAGCGTCAGCGTCTCAAGGTCTGAGCAGTTAGATACGGAGAGACGCTCTAGGGAAGCTAGGTGCGCTACGTCTAGGGAAGTGATCTCGTTGTCACCACATGCCAGGGTGTGCAGAGCTCCGTTTTGCGTTAAGTCTAGCGAGCGAATTTTGTTTTTCGCAATGTCTAGCTGCTGTAGCTTCGTGCATTTGCTAAGATCTACTGCTGTAGGGTAGTAGTTGTCCGAGTAGTCTAGTATCTCTAGGTCAGGGCATCGATCCAGGCTTAGGCTCTTGACATAGTTGCCCTTGAGACGTAGCTCCTTGAGAGACGAGGCCGTAGGTATGTCGAGACGCTCCAGCTGGTTGTAGGTACAGTCAAGACGCTGGAGCGCCTTGGAGTAAGTGATGTTTAGCTCGGTGAGGTTGTTATTGTCACAGCGTAGCTCCGCCAGCTCTTTAGCCTGACGTACGTCCAGTGCTGAGAGCTTTTGGTGCGAGAGCGTGATCGCTGTGATGGCTCCTGAGAGCTTCACCTCAGCACTCTCGATGGTGTAGCTGTGTGCCTTGCCATCAGCGAGGATCGCTCCTGCTAGGCCTTGCGCCGTCACGGCACCATCGGCAGTGATGGTGAGTGTGATCGTCGATCCTACGGGCAGAGCCGTAGTAAATAGGATACGGGAAGCTGCATAGCTCTGTAAAGAGCATAGGGCGAGGCCCATGAGCATAGTCATGAGTCCTCGCCTTATGAAAGAGTGAAGCATAGTGTGTCCTGCTTATTGTGTTATGACCACCTTGTCAGTCTGTGTGCTGTCAGAGGAGATGGTGCGAACGATGTATAGTCCGTCAGGTAGCACAGAGACGCCCATGTCGATGCGCTGGCAAGGAGCTGTGCGGTAGTCACGAAGTAGCTGACCCGTGGTGTCGTATACCTGAAGCGCCTCAAGGGCTGCGCCCTCAGCTGTGATCGTACCGTAAGCGTACTGTACCGTTGTGGAGCCTCTGTCTACTAGCTCCTGGAGGTGACGTGGTGAAGCCTCAAAGACATAGACAAAGTCACAGGAGTGTCTCGGATCACCATAACCATACCTCCAGTACTCAGCCTTCGTGCAGTAACCCTTGAGGTCATAGCTAAACTCGCCCGGGCCTCCGTTTTCCTCTGTGATAGGGAGCATAGGCCAGAAGACCTTGGTCGTAGCCTTGTCAGCGTACTGAAAGCGTAGCTCGTAGAAGGTCTCAGCCTTACCCTTCTCAGGATCGGTCTCACCCTGCTCGTAGCCATAGTTCACCGCTTTGATCTTTGAGAGCAGTCCCTGCTCATTCCATGCGTACTGCTCACCCTTTAGGTAGAGCCAGTTACTCTGTATAGAAGTATACTTGACCTCTGACTTATGTCCCTTATCGTTATAGCTGTAGAAGATCTTGCCCGTGGGTGTCGAGACGGTGGGATGATCTGTATCTGCTCCCGTAGCCTCGCCAAAATGCTCCTCGATGAGCTGTCCCTTGTCGTTGTAGATGTAGTCATTCATCACTTTGGCACTCTGCTCTACCCAGTAGTCTATCTGACCTTCGGGACGGTAGCCGATCTTGGTATCAGCCATATCTTTGTCAAAGAGCTTCATCTGGCGTCTTACTAGACGACCCTGCTCATCGTATGTGTAGTGAACTCGCTGACTGGACTTACCGTCCTTTGCGTAGTCGAAAGAGAGCGTCATGTCAATGTCTGATATACGACCCTGCTGATCATATCGTATATCATAGTGAGAGGAGATGCTTCCATCTTCTTTCGTCACCGTGCGAGAGGTCCAATTTTTGTTTTCGTCATAGCCGTAGGTGTAGATAGGAGCCGTAGAGACCGTAGGCTCTACCTTAGTCAGATAGTACTCGTAAGTCACATCCCCAGCCTTTGCAAAGGTAGCGGTGAGCTTGCTATCCTGAAAGAGCTGAAACTCTAGCCCCTCTACGACATCACCATTGACCTTGAGCTCCTTTAGCTCGTAGCCAGCCTCAGGGGTTGCGACCACCTTGTAGGTCATACCTTGTGGTAGGTAAGCTAGATCTTGGGTGTCCAGACCCTCTAGCGCTATCTTGCCATGCTCTGCCTCTTCGATCGTGACCTTGGCATAAGCATCAATGAGTGGCATAGGAGACTCGTAAGAGTTTTCATTCTTAGTCAAGAGTGCCCACCCCTTGCGTCTAGCTAGACTAGCAGCCTTGGGTGACCAGACGTTACCCTCCTTGTAGGTAACCTTGATCCCTGCTGCAAAAATCTTGTAGGCAGGGCTTGTCTCGTTGTACTCAGCACTATGGTCAGAGAGTTGCTCTAGAAGAGCAACTGTAGCCTCAGCGGGTAGCGCACAGAGGTGCAGGCTGAGCAACTTAAGGCCCGCACAGTTGGCTACCGAGACCTTGGTGAGCATCTTATTACGCTCTAGATAGACTTGAGTGAGTGCCGCATGATTAGAGAGATCTATCTCTTGTAGCTTGCACTCCTGCAGGTAGATATACTTGAGTTTGTCAGACTTAGGTAGCTTTACCGAGGCAAGCTCTGCACAAGCATTGGCCGTGAGATACTCTAGCGCAGTACAGTCGGAGAGATCTAGCGAGGCGAGACCGCTCTGCTTGCAGTCTAGTGTCGTGAGGCTACTGAGTCCAGTGAGTGTCAGCGTCTTGAGCGGATTACGTGATACGTCTATACTGTTTAGCTTGGTCAGACCCGTGAGGTCTAGTGCTGCTATCTCGCCATTTTGCAGCTCTATCTCCTCGAGGGCTGTACAGCCGGTGAGGGTGACGCTCGTGAGCTTCATACAGGATCCGGCCTCGAGCTTCTTCAGTCCTGTGCAGCCGCTCAGGTCTAGTGCAGGTATCGGAGTAAATCCACAGCTCAGAGACTTAAGAGAGCTAACGCCTTTAGCGCGGAGATCCGTAATGCCACTGTTTTTGAGGCTAAGCTTCTCAATCGTTTTGGAGTTGGTAATATCTACCGCTGTGAGTTCGCCGGTGTAGTTGCAGCTAATGGACTTGACAGCACCACGTATCGTAATGTCTACTCCTGTAGGCATGTATGAGGTACGATCTGAAGCGTAAGCCTCTTTGACCCCCTCGATGGTTATAGCACCCTCACCCTGTATGCTTAGTGAGAGAGGCATAGGATCGTCGTCATCGTTGGTGGGAAGCTCTGTAAGCTTCAAGGTGATGACATTTTCCCCGGCAGCTTCCTGAGCTGATAGTGGCGCATGAATAGCCATCCCGAGGAGAGCTAGTAGCGCAGCAATAAGTAGTCGGTGGTTCATTGTTTTTGAGTTTATGATGGTTGTGAATATGAGCTGTTTTGGTACAAATCGCGCTATACTCAGTACGATTTCGAACCTATTGCGAGCAAAGGTAGTAATTATTTATTTAGTACGCAATAGCAATAGTTTGCTACATGTTAGATCGGTTTAGAACTATTTATTCAAACTTCCTGCGCTTCTTTAGCTGTTGGCTGTTGGCTAGACTCACTAGTTGCACTAGTGCTACTAGAGGCACTAGCCACACTAGCCCTCCGATCCACTCCGATCTCTAATTTCTAACCTCTAATCACACTCCGATCTCTAATTTCTAACCTCTAATCACACTCCGATCCACTCCCCTCTCTAAAAAGATAAGAGGCACCAGTACTTAGTACCAGTGCCTCTAACTACTAACCTTTAATCAACAGCCAATAGCTAATAGCCAACCGCTAATAGCTAACAGCCAACCGCTATTTCACGACGAGCATCGCACGGCGTGCGACACCGTCCGTGCCGATTGCCTCAACGACGTAGCTACCTGACGAGAGGAGGATACGCTCGCTGTACTCCGTCAGCCCAGGTAGCGACTGCGTGTAGACCGTGATACCGTCACCCTGTACAAGCCGTAAGGATGACATCTCCTGTGCCGTACGGACAGTCAGCATACCCTCGCTGTACTGTGCCTGCAGCTCATCTGTAGGCTCAACCATCGGAGCGACCGACGTAAAGTCGCCGTCCACACGTAGCTCCAGACGACCCTCGGCATCATCGGGGAAGAGCTTGATCTGGCAACTCTTACCACCCATCAGGTCATGCTCCATACCGCTCTTGTAGTCTATCAGACGAGCCGTCACAACGTGCCCCATCACACTACCAGCGAGCGAGAGCGTCACATCGATGGGTTCGGAGACCTGTGTGGCTAGCTCGTAGTGACCCGTAGCCGCATCGTCAGCATAGAGATCCTTATGGAGACCATCCGCCGGGTCAACGATAGCTATCGAGGGATAGCGACTCTCCGTGCTTAGGAGCATTTTATCGACCGAGCCAGACTCGTAGCCATAAACGACCAGCGCACGATCCTTGCCCAAGCGACTCTGTAGCGTCAGCGACAGGTAGCGTGCAGTCTCCGCTGTAGCGTCACCGCTCGTATTACGTAGGCTGCTACTGCTCTGTGGATGTTGCTTAGCGTAGGAGTCGAGAGCAGTCGTCGGGAAGACCAACTTCGCCTCGGGACCAACATCGGATTTAAACTTGACCACAAAGGCTCCGAGCGGATTGATCTTCTTATCCTTTGCTGTAGCTTGATGGCAGGTCGTAACCTTACCATCTAGGTTCAGAGGCTCATAGCCCTTTACATCAACTGAATGCAAGAGTCTTACATAAGGCTCTATGACCTCCTTATTAGCCTCTAGGAAAGGAACAACCTCTAGCGGTGCCATAAATGGATTGCCCACCATCACTTCCTGACCGGCAGCGATAGCGTTGACATCCATCGTGTAACCCTCGGTGCCGCCAGCGAGCTTAGCGATACGCTGCGTCGCGGGGTCCTCAAAGATAAAGCGGTAAGCCATCTTGCTGCGCTGAGCATACGAGTAGTAACCACGGAAGCGCTTTGCCTTGCCATCGAAGTACTAGAAGCGAGTCTCACCCTTGCTAGCATCGTAAGTCTGATGGTAGAAGGAGTTCGCTATGTCAGGTCTGTCGAAGTATGGCAGCTCCAAGATACCATGACGCTGCGTGATGACAGGCGTGCTACCCTTGCGGTTGAAGCCCTGAGCATCTTTCGCTACAATCAGAGCGATGCAGTTATTATTGCCCGCCATCGAGATAGATTGTAGTGGCGAGGGATCGTTGAAAGCACTCGCGTTAAACTGTGCCACCGTGCTATTGCCCGCGGGCACCGCCTTGAAGCCGAGCTGATAGGTGTAGGGCGAGGCGCTGAAGCTGTAGTCACCCGCATAGATGTCGTAGAGCGGAGCAGCCAGCAGGTTGAGCGCGTTACGCCCATACAGTCTCTCATCGGTGTCGAACTCATCAGTGGTATAGATATGACTATCACTCTTATATTCTGTACCATCAGCTACGCCAAAGTTGTAGCGTACCATAGCCCGTCGGTAGTTGAGCTGCTGGATGTTGTGGACAAATGCTCCCGAGTGGAAGGTGATATCGATACAGGTCGGCTCGCCGTAAAGGTCACGCGAGGTCACCTCCTTAGCCAAGTCCGGCTGCGCCCGAAGCTTACTACCTACAAGTCCCAGTTCGAACTGAGACAGATTCATAATATGTACATTGGTACAGCGCGTAGGCACCGCCTTAGCTGGGTAAAACTTCCCTTTGTAGAGGAATGCCCAGTTGTCCGGGTTATGCCAGTCATAGTACTTAGCGTCCGAGTGGGGTGGATCGGTAGGCTCCTTTTCCGGGCCCGTGCCACCGGGCACAGTTGCATGCCCCTCTCCATTAAGATCAGGCTTCCACCAGAGCTCGTCAGGCGAGACCGGGATAATACCATTTGCAAACTGCTCTCCTCCACACTTAGTTCCTGTCACGGTCAGCTTGTAGGTGTTATATCGCACCTTACCGCTGACTACTTGTGGAGCTATCACCTTGCAGGTGACGATACGACCTGTGGGTGCGGGTGTCAACTCCTTACCATTAGCGTCAGTGATCTCCCACTTATAGTTCTCGTTGGGGATACCCAGATTGGTCGCCATCAGGGTAACCGTTTCCCCAGGGCAGGCTCCTCTACGTGGTGATAACGTCACCTCGACACCCTCCGTGATGTCTAGAAGCTTGACAGTAAGCTTCTCTGTCGGCATGTCCTGTGCTCCTGGACAAGGGCTGGTCGTAATCTCCAGTGTGTACTCATTCTTAAGGTTACCAGCAAGATTCCAGCGAACCATCAGATCGGTCAGACTTGCGATATCTTCGCTTTTGATGACCTTGCTCCCGTCCTTGAGTACCACAGTACCCTTGCGCGTCGGGATGTTGATGAGCTTAAACTCCATATAGCCCGTCTCCTTGGAGCAGCGATACCCCACATAAGTAGGACGGCTATAAGAAGGAGTTACCCTTGTTACATTAATAGGAACATCAACGGAGAGCTCTGGATCGCAGGCCTTCATTCTCCAGTTCCTGTTAATTCCATCTTTACCCCAGTCATCAATATCGTTAGCGGGTTTGTAGTTTGGATCCGGGAGTTTATAGTTGCTATCGTCTCCCTGTTGAAGTTCATTCTCGACAAACTTATCGACACCTACAGAGTCAACAGAAAGGCCCCAGTAGCGTTTGTTTCGATGGAAAAACCATTGATAAGTAGGATGTAGATAGTAATATTGGAAGTTTATCTTCGGGTTGGCAGGATCTAGATCGCTAATCTTAAGAGAAATGTAGAACTTCGTATGATCGATCGGATTGCCCTTGCTATCAAAGGGAAAGAAGTAGAGATCCTTTTTCTTTACCTTGGGAAGACCTGTTACCTTAAACACAAGATTACGGGGGCGCCCATTCTCATCTACGCCATAGTCTGAACGCCCATCGGCAAAGGGATAGACACGTACCTCGTCACAAGAGACATAGTCTACGACAGGCTCAATAGGCTTGGTAGGTATTGGTTCAAAGTTCGGATCGGTCACATTTATATTGATGTAAAAAGACTCTCCTGGCTGACAGGGATGCTCAAACTTGAAGCGGTAGACACCCCTCGGCATCAGATGCTTCGACATATACTTGACCGCGTTATCATACGCTGCACCATTCCCAGGCAGGGGACTCTTCAAGCAATTTGTTCCATTCTCTTGGTTGTAAGGATAGACGATACGCTGACCATTCTTACCCTCTTCATAGAGAAATCTAAATGGATAGAACTCATCAGGTATACCTACCCCCCCAGGACCAGTAAACGTCGAAGATATCTCAACCGTTTCACCCAATCGTATCATACCGCCTCCGAAGCGATTTAGATCAGTTTTGGTTGGGTCAGGCTTGGCATAGTAAAAATCCTCTCTACTCTTCCGAAACTCTTCATACCCCTCTGGAGCTTTCACGAGGGTTACATTCATACCGGCAAGAGCATTATGCGATTTGCCGTAAAAGGTGAAAAGGTATATGTGATAGGCTGGTCCCAGATAAGCAATCGTACGACCACCAGCCAAACTAACCCGATCATTGAGCTGATTATTTAGATGTACTGTGATGTTTTGGAAGTCAAACAGACGATCCTCTACAGGCTCTTTATTCGTAGGCGCAATGATCAAGTTAGGCTTGGGAGTAACAGGCTTGCCATAGAGATCAATGACATCCAGCTCGACATAGTAGCGTTTTTTGGGATCGAACCCCTTAAAGGTATATCTCTTGTCTACTAGCGTAGAGACCGCAGGCCCAAAGTCATCTGAAGTATGGACGGGCTTAGCTCCAGGAGCTGGTTTGCTCTCGCCATCGGCAAGTTCATAATACTTAATTCGTAGAGAGCAGAAGTTCCACCCTTGGAACCATACCTTCTGACCTATCGAACAGTCTAACGTACTCTCCGTCTCCAAGATTTGAAAGCGTCCGCCTTCAGAGTCTCCTCCACCTACATAGTCTAAGTCCACCTTAATAGGAATAGTGATATAGTCGGGACATCCTGCATTGGGGCGCTTGACTCGTATCAGCACAGCTCCTGGGAGTGCCTTCTCCTCTCCAAGCTCTTGGAGAGACCTGGGCTGAGAGAGCCTGTAAGATAGACCAAGATTAGCACCATCCTTTGACACTTTAGCTTCAGAGGGTGACCCCTTCTGGTCACTCCAAAGGAGAGAGCTGACATCTAGGGTTCCCTTCTTGAGTTTCTCATACTCTAGCTGGGTTACGATAGCCACCTCGTAGTTCTTAGCAAAGGTTGAGGGGAAGGAATCCGCATACTCAGGGAAGTATCTCTCTGGATTATTCTTGTATCCCTTATTGATTGTCTTAAAAAGCTCACGAAGCTCTGGTTTTTCCTTATCAAAGCTCGCCGAAAACTCTAGGATGTTACTGGCGCAACCGCCACCGCCCATGATACTAATTCCAAAGCGTATCTTGAGACTCGTTGACACCGTAGGTAGATCTGTGTTAGGGCCATAGACGGTAAACTCCTTTTGACTAGTCCGCCGACAGTCACTCTCTACAGTATATTTGTAGGTGCCCTGTGGTAATGCCCCGTTATAGTCAAAGTGATAGAGGACGAAGCCCTCCTTGACCTCCTGCTTAGTGGGCTGCATCTTCTTAGCTCCCGTAAAAGCATCGGGAGCAGCCTCAATGTTCAGGTGGGGGTGTCTCTCCGCACTGCCTCGCGCTACGATATGAAAGTTCCCGTAAGGTCTACAAGTTAGTCGGTACGGATCAAACTCCTCCTCGAGCACCCTTAAGTCGACATACTTATCCTCGACCTCTACATCCATGAGGAGATTGGTCTCAAAGGTAGACTTGTGAACGCCCTCTTTAGGTATCAGCCTAATGTAGATACGGTAGTCCTTACGCCCTGGAAGCTGCTCTATAGGAAGTGCATCCGTAGGTGTTGGAGCAGCCTTATAACCTTTGGTATAGCTAAGTCCATCCTTATCCCTAACATCGTACTCCACTTTGCCTATCTGTGAAAGGTATAGTGGAGCACCTGGATTAACATCTAGCAGTCTAATCTCCATCGTACCATCATTCTGACAGTAAGAAGGTGTTGTCTTTACTCCGATCAAGTACTTAAAGCTTTTCTCCCTCAACTGATAGTCTTTCTGCGCAGAGAGAGAGGAGAGCGACAGGAGGAGGAGAAGGAGGGAGAGGGTGATGTATCTATATCGTTTCATAGCGTATGAGACATAGGTTGGATAAAGGGTATCTGCGTCAAGGTACGACTACTCAAAGTCTTGCTGCGTGATCTTGATCTGATACCAAGTATTGCGGATGACGGAGTAGATGCTCACGTCCTTATTCTGTGCGGCTAGCTGACCGGTCTTTTCCGTGGTACGATCATCAAATTTGTCTTTGATCGGGTGCCTGCCAACCTGATAGCCCGTGCGGTGCTTGGGATCCCACTCATTGACCTTGAAGGTGAGCCTGAGTTGCATCGCTGCCAATTGGTCGGGCGTTTTCTCCGCTTCGACATTCGTCTGGCGGATGAACTCTGGCACGTAGATCGTCGTGTAGTAGTCAGACATGCTGAGCTCGCCGATGGCATGACCAGTGCTTCCAGTGCTAGCCATATTGCGCTGCACCTTGTTTTTGTCCCGCTCTAGATAGTAGCAGTACTGTCCGTCCTGAGGATCCTGATAGTAGTTGGAGTTGATAGGACTGTAGAGCGAGGTGGTCCACAGGGTCTCGTCGTAGTAACGCGAGGCAAAGAGAGCGAAGTAGCGTGGCACATTGTATAGTGCCATCTCAAAGTCATCTATATAGTCTAGGACAAGCATCTGATCTGATGTGGGGTCGCCCAGCACGCTGTTGGCAATCATGTCGGGCATCGTTATGTCGATACGTGCTAGGACACGCGTCAAGCGTACGGGGTGACGCTCGGCAGAGGTGGCGAGGAAGCGGTACGGATCCCGCTCGGTGCCTTGACCCAACATCTGCTTGATCGCATCAATAGATACGTTGGGACAGATGGCGGTCATCGGGATCAGGTCATCCTCACCGCTACCACCCTCCGCTAGCTTAGGGAGAAACTCTGGCTGCCAGGGGATCTTCGTCAGCTCGGGAAGCGTGTAGAGCTGCCCACGCTCGGTGACACCCTGCAGAGCTGTCGTCAGGTTGTAAGTCTTCGACGCCTCGTTGGCAACGAAGTAGAAGTCAAAGCTCTTTATCTCTTTGGGGATCATCACGGGATGGCTCCAAGAGGTACTATTGTCTGTTGGTTGGCGAAAGACTCCTAAGACTTGGTTGACTAGACACTTGCCCGTAGCGTGGTCGAAGATGAGGACACGCACAGACTTGATCATATCCTCCGCATTTTTGAGCTTCTCCTGTAGCTCAGGTAGAGGCACCTCTCCCTGACGGAAGGTGGACTGCGGAGCCAAGCTCATCGAGAGGTAGAAGTCTCCCTGCTCAGGAGGGCAGGCGGAGGGATCCTCATGCACACAGCTAGTCAGACCAGCCAGCAGGAGCATCGTGGAGAGCAGCCACGCAAGGACCGTGCGGGAGCCTCCTTGTATGCTATATCTATTGCACTTCATCATGGCCTTGCTACTCTATACTATACATTATATATTATGGTCTTGCTCACGGATGAGCCAGCCATTGATCCATACGTTCACCGCTAGAAAAGTCTCTCTTGTGACTGGCTTACCGTCGAAAGCGAAGATGACGGCGTAGTGATCCTCACGATCGAGGAACTCCTGGTCAGAAAGCTTGTTGTTTGCGTGGAACTTCGTCTGCAGCAGTAGCGACAGCAGATCCACGTTGAGGAGTTCCTCGCCCGTAGCACGCTCCGTGATGATGAGTCGCTGATCTTGCTTGGTCAGCAGGCGGAGCGTGTTGAGCTCGACAGCGATACCGCCCGTTGTCCCCTTGAGCTGCTCAGCATAGTAAGGGGTGTAGGTGAGGACATCGTCGGTGAGCACCTCGCCAGCGCCGTTGTAGCGACCGTTGGGTGCGGTGATGCGGAAGTCATAGTTCTCAAGCTTGATATTGGACTTGCCACCCTCCGAGATGTCCTGCATGACGAGGCGGATCTTGTTGGTCCACTTAGCCATCGGCACGACGATAAGCCGACTCCCATCGCCTTGTACCTGTACCTCCTTGGAGACGCCATAGAGTAGTGGTGGCAGCTCAGCGGCGATGCGCTTGTCCTCTGCTCTCGAGATCTGTACGAGCAGATCCTGCATCGTCGAGGTGCCGACCTGTAGCTTGCTCTGCTCATAGAGGGTTCCCATACGATGACCGCAGAGAGCCATGATGGTGTAGTTGCCCAGGGCAAGCTGTAGCTCGAAGGTCTGCTTCTCCTCGTAGGGTGCAGCCGTATTGACCATCTCCGAGACAAAGTGCCCCGCCTCGTCGAAGATGTAGAGATGCACATCCTCGGCCTCGCGATGCCAGCGATCTACGTACTGCATGTTGTAGTCGTAGCGTAGCTGCACACGGAGGGGGCAGGTGGATAGATCCTCATAGATGCACTTGTCGCAAGAGACGAAGCTCCAGCTCAGCAGGATCATGACTCCTATATATAATAGTCTCGACCGAGATAGCGTGTGTGAAACCATAGTGTCAGTGTGGGGCTTTCGCCCTCTTTATGTGAATAGTTCCTATGAGGGGAACATTCAACCCCTCATAGGATAGTGTTGCTGTCGATGACGTGTAACCCGCTCAAACGGGTAACCCTTTGTAGGGACGCACGGCTCGTGCGTCCGTTGAGTCAGTTTTTGACGCTGTAACCTTTGATGCAACGGACGCTCGGCCGAGCGTCCCTACAAATCGTTACACGTCTCGCTAATCGACAAGCGAAGTGTACTCAGGGATTATAGAGAGATATCCTGTGTACGAACGATCCAAGGATTGATCGTGACGTCAAAGCTTACGAATACATCCTTTGGGTCATCATCCTTATCCTTGTCCTTGTCGTTTACGACAGTAGGCTCTCCTGGCTGAGAGATAGACTTGATGTTGATCTTGTAGATGTTGTTACGTACTACACCATAACGACCGTAACCCATGTTAAGGCTAGACTGGTCATCGTTGAAGTGACGGATTAGGTTAGACTGGTAGTAGCATACACCATCCTTGTAACCCTTGATATCGTGAGAGACAAAAGACTCCGTGATAGTACCATCAGCCTTAACAGGGCAGTTAGCCTCTGCAAGAAGAGCCTTCAGAGCAGTCTTGAAGCCTACGGGTGTACCATTGATATCGGCCTTGTCCTTCTTAGCCTTGTCTTTTGCCTCGGCGATGTACTCCTTCATCTTAGCAACGGTGAAGGTAAAGCCCTGATAGCTGTACCATGTCTCACCCTCGGAGAACCCTTTAGGAGTCCAAGTACCGCTGAGGATGAATGAAGTGGTCTGCTGAACCTTCTGAGAGGCAGCGTCCATCGTGTTCTCAAGGCAGTACTGACCATTAGCGTCATCGTAGCCAAAGGTACCCTTTAGATCAGGTGTACCCTCTATGTATTCGAAGTCTGCATCGTTGAATGTGCCTGAGAAGTTAGGATCCTGAGCGTAGCGGTTGAAGCGTGTGCTTTGATCCTCAGCTGTCTCAACAGCAAACTTATCCTTCTCTGTTACAACCTGACCGAACTGACGATAGATAAAGGTCTTCTTGTTGGTCGTGTTGAGCTGCCACTTGATACCAGTGAACTTAGCACCTGTTGGAACCTCAGCCTTACCGCCTACGAATACCTTAGCAAGGATACGATCTACGCTAACAGCTACAGGAGCACCCTCGGCCTCTGTGTCGGTAGCCTTCATCTTATCGGGAGTTACCTTGACAAGGCCACGATCGTTAGACATGAGGATACCAGCAGCTGATAGCTTAGTAGCATCAGACGTGATGGCAGTCTGAGCGTCCAGTAAGGTCTTGCCCTTATCAGTAGCTGTCTTGACATCAGCTGTTGGGTTGATAATAGCGAGCATTAGGTAGTCCTGGCTTGTGACACCCTTAGCCTTGGTCGTGAACTTAGCAGCTGTAGCAGTACCTGCGATTTCACCCGTAGCGGCAGCGCCGTTCGTAGCGGTGATGTTGTAGTCAAAGGCATACTTAGCAGCACCAGATGCGGGGTCGTAGAGTACGACGCGGACAGCCTTGATCTCCTGCTCAGCCTTGGTACCTACGTAGGTATCTTTAGCATTTGCGCCAGCGACATCGTTAGCCTCAGCTCTAAAGCCGTCCTGAGGGAGGCTAAAAGTAAAGGAGACATAGGCATCAGCCTTCTCCTGACCATTTGGTTGGTTCTTGTCGTTCTTGCAGCTTGCGAAGAGCAGAACTGCTGCGACAGCCAACGCTGCATACATGAACTTCTTCATAGTTGAATTGGTTTGTTAGTTGATTATATAGTAAATATCTTACGGGGGCAAAGTTACGACACAAAAGCTTCTAGGGTGTTGCCATTTTCGGTATATCTTTTGACAATCTCGGTATTTAACAGTTTGGAGGGTAGACGCTAGAGATTAGAAGTTAGAGATTAGAGGTTAGAGATCGGAGGGATACGTCGTCCTGTAGGCTCCCACCGTAGGGGCGGACCTGTGTGTCCGCCCGTCCTCACTTGAGCGCAGTCTATTCTGCGGGCGGACACGCAGGTCCGCCCCTACACAAGCTACG
>OHNQ01000792.1_pt1 | contig 15940 bp, 10 predicted proteins | sample 1569621 | NCBI WGS metagenome assembly OHNQ01 (sample SAMEA3879516, study PRJEB24766) | human gut metagenome | biome: human-associated habitat; feature: feces | place: USA | collected 1985/1987
TTTATCGCCTTGGCGATATCCGAGCTTGCAAAGCTTCCGTTCGCCTGACCTGCCCTTACGCACATTATCTTTGCACCATATGCAACACCGACTCCGCCGCCATTGCCAGGGGTCATTGCGATTATGCCTGCAACATGTGTGCCGTGACCATGCTCGTCCATAGGGTCACTGTCGCCGTCAACAAAGTCTACGCCATGAACATCATCAACATAGCCATTGCCGTCATCATCAATGCCGTTGCCGGGTATTTCGCCCTCATTCACCCAAATGTTGTCTGCAAGGTCTTTATGGGTATAGTCAACGCCCGTGTCGATAACAGCCACAACAGTACCTTTGCCGGGGGCTTCCTTTTTAGCAGGATCAAAACAATCTTTCCATACGCCTGTTACGTCCATGCAAGGGAAATGAGTTTCAGCGTTTATTTCCTCATCGGTTGCCGCCACAGTTGTTGTGTCTGTCTTTCCCCACACAAAGTCAGGCTCAGCCGACAGAATGTTTTCATTGTCCGACAGCTTGTCCACAGTTGCCCAAACGTCCTCCGAAGTGGTCGCTTCATAGAACGTCTTATAAGGGGTCATGCCGTCCTTTTCGGCAGTGTTTTCTGCCTTTGTTTCAAGAATAAACTCAACGTCTTTCAGATCATACTCGGCGCAGATATCGCTGTCATCATCAAGATAAGCCGATTCTTCACCCTCTGCATGATAAGAAAGCACCGAGAACAGCACTTTGCCAGGAGTTATCTCCGTGCTGTCACGATATTCCTGTTCAGCCTCCATATCCGAGATAGGGTCATAAGCGTGCTGAGTTTTGTCAGCCTTGTCTGCACTGCTTTCTGGCTGCTGTGCCTTGTTTTCTGACTGCTCAGTACCGCTATAGCCCTCTGCATCAGCCGTTTTGCCGCTTTCTTCAGCAGAAGCTTTCACCACAGCATTTTCGTCATACAGCACACCGCTCAATGCAGTGGATTGAAAACTCAATCCCAAACACAGAAGCAATGCTATTATCTTCTTACTGTTCATAATTTTTCCTCCCTAGCCTTATTTTATTTTGTGTTTTAACCGTAACTAATTATCGTTGTATTCATTATAGCACATTAAAAATCAAATTTGTTAAGCTGTCTGCTTAGTTAAACGTTTTCGAAAAATATTTTTTTATTTTAACAATTATTTTGTCCATGATATTTCTCTATGCACTGTTTACAATTTACAGAAAATGTGATAGAATTAAAATAACCAAATCAAGGGAGCGTAAAAAATGAGAACTTGTCCTCACTGTGGCAGCGAGCTTCACGATGATTCTACTTTCTGCTTTGCCTGTATGTCCATCGTCAACGAGCGTAAAGAATTACTTATAAAGGTAAACACGTCACGCAAAAGAACCATACCAATGGTTTGTATTGCAGTCGCTATCATAGCCGCATCGTCAGTGTTTGCCGTTGTCAGCAAGAAAAACAATGCCGTAGAAACTAAAACACCTGAGCCTGCAAAAGCTGTGACAACTTCTGACACTGTAACGACCATACCGCAAACAACGACTGCCGCCACAACAACTGTACCTACTACCACCACCGCACCTGCACCAACGGCAGATGAGATAGACAAAATTTCAGGCGGTATTAGGCAGGCTTCCACAGGCACAGCAGGCACTACTACCACTACAAAAACCCTGCCTGAAGAAACTCAGCCCGAAGAAAATAATGGCGAAAATCAGCCTGATGAAAATAACGTTCAGCAGGAGGATAACACAGCTCCAGCCGAGCCTGAGCCGTCATATTTTTCCGAGGACGGAGCAAATGAGCTGAGCAGAATACTGGTAGACAAAATAAATAAAAAACGTGAAAGCAAAGGCTATGCACCCCTGAGGGTCTGCGGACAGCTTGACGATCTGCTGTCAATGAGTCTTGAAACATTGACTTATGTGGAAAGTGAGGGCGAGATCGATACTTGCAATGAAATAACATTGGATAAGCTAAAAAGCAACCTCAGCGACGTTGGTCTTCCCTCAGACAGTGAATTTATACGCGTAAGCTATGTAATGAACTGCTGTAAAAGCTATGATGAAGTATTTGAGTATGCCAAAAAAGTAAATTTTTCAAACGAGCTTTTCACTGATGACGAAGGCGACCTTACAGTTTATTCCCAAAGGCTGGATTACAAATATTTCGGCTGCGCAATATATGATATGTGTCGTAGCCAGCTAAAACCTAACGGTGATTATTCATCCTCTTCCGAATACGTCTGCGAAATTTGGCTAATGAAATAAGCAAAATTAAAGTTTACAAATCATCTTATAATTAGCCTTGATATATTGTTTACAATTCACAAAAATTATGCTAAAATAAATGTATGCTTTTAAGCTCTTAGCTTTATCAGTAAATAATATAACAAGGAAAAAACATCTATGAAGTTCAATATCAAAAAGGTCGCAACCGCATTTTTAAGTGTGGCAATGCTCACCACAGGCTCGGCTCAGCTTTCTGTTTTTGCACAGCAGACGCTAAAATATGAAGCCGAAAACGGCACTTTAGGCGGTTCTGCCTATATCCAAACAGACAGCTCCGCATCAGGCTTTAGGTCAGTTAGTTTTTCAGACTCAAGCTGCACATGGTCACAGACTGTTACAGTCAGCGAAAGCGGATACTACAGAATAAAGCTTTACAGCCGCGGTGAAGGCTCGAATAAGATAAACAACCTTTCTGTAAACGGCTCAAATGCAGGCACTTTCAGCAGTGCAAACGGCTCTGCCTATAAAGCGTCCACAGTGAATGGCATTTATCTCAAAAAGGGTCAGAACACTGTCAAAATAACAATGTCGTGGGGATATTTTACTCTCGACTACATAACCATTGAAAAAATGAGCTCTTCAAATGCCTACACCGCCGCTGAAAATCTCGTTGACCCATACGCTTCACAAAGCACACATCGCCTTTACAGCTATATGAAAGACGTTTATGGCAAAAAGGTCATAACAGGACAGTATTGCGACGGTGGTCTTAACGGCACTGAGTTCAAAGCTATAAAGTCCGCCACAGGTCAGACCCCTGCTATGTTGGGTCTTGACTTTATGCGCTATACTCCATGCCGTGTCCAGAACGGTGACACTTCCGACGCTGTCGAAAAAGCTATCGAGTTCTCACGGGCAGGTGGAATAGTAACGTTCTGCTGGCATTGGAACGTCCCTGACAAATATCTTCTCTCAGGTACAGACGGCGGAAATCCACGTTGGTGGGGTGGTTTTTACACCAAAAACGTTGACCGCTCAAAGTTCTCGCTTACCAAAATAATGAACGGCTCAGACCCTAAGGGCTACAACACTCTTATGAGCGACGTTGACGAGATCGCCAAACAACTCAAACGTCTTTCTGACGCAGACGTTCCGGTACTGTTCAGACCGCTCCACGAGGCAAGCGGCGGTTGGTTCTGGTGGGGTGCAGACGGCTCGGAAGCCTACAAAAAGCTTTGGCAGGCAATATATGACAAGCTCACGAATGAATACAAGCTTGACAATATCATATGGGTATGGAATGGTCAGGCGGCAAATTGGTATCCTGGCGACGAATATGTTGACATAATCGGAGAGGATATCTACCCCGGCACAAGAGATTATTCAGCACAAAGTTCAAAATATCTTGAAGCCACAGACTGTTCACCAAACGGAAAAATAGTTGCCCTTACAGAAAACGGCTGTCTTTTCGACCTTGACAAAGCCTTTGATGCAAACACCGCATGGTCATATTTCGGCACATGGAGCGGTGAGTTTTGCATATCAAGCTCTGAGAAATATACCGAGAAAAGTATGTGGCAAAAGGTCTATAACAGCGACTATGCCGTGACACTTTCAAGTCTGCCCGACCTGAAAAGCTATCCTATCAGCAGTGACAATACACAAATAACTCTTGACTCCACGTCAAAAGAAGTCACATACGGCGACAGCATTACCCTAAAAGCCAGCGTGACCTCAGACACTCCTCAGACAGTAACATGGAAAAGCTCCAACACAGCCGTTGCCACAGTAAAAGACGGCATTGTGACCGCCACGGGCAAAGGCACAGCAAAGATAACAGCCTCCCTGCCTAACGGAAGGTCTGCCGTCTGCACTGTAAAGGTCACCACAAAAAAGCTTCCAACATCAGGCTATTCCTATGCAAGCACTGCACAATACACAGGCAGTGCAATTATTCCGACAGTCACTGTTAAGGACGGAAGCAAAGTTCTACGTCAGAACATCGACTATCGTGTGATAGTCACGAACAATGTTAAAATCGGTCACGCTAACATCACTATCTCAGGCATGGGCAACTACTACGGCAGTTATACCGCAGGCTTTGACATTATCCCTGCCAAGCAGACCATACAAAAGCTTGAAACAAGATACAAAGGCTTCTTTGTAGATTGGGCGCAGAAAGGCTCTGCCACAGGCTATGACATTCAGTATTCCACCAGTGCAAACATGAGCGGTGCGGCTTCCAAACACCTCACTGCCAACAAGCCAGATAACCTGACAATAAGTGGTCTGACAGCCGATAAGACATACTACGTCCGTGTGCGTTCCTACACAAACGTTGGAAGCAAGACCTATTATGGTCCATGGTCTGACATAAAAAGCATAAAGACCGCAAAATATGATATCACAAAAGCTTCCGTTTCTGGCATTTCCACAAAGGCATACACAGGCAAGGCTATAACGCAGAACATTACTGTGAAATACAACGGCACTGCCCTGAAAAACGGAACTGATTACACAACTTCCTACTCAAACAACAAAAAAATCGGCAAGGCAATTGTCAAGATAACAGGCAAAGGCAAATATGGTGGCATTATCACAAAGACCTTTACCATAAACCCTGCCAAGCAGGAGATACAGAAGCTTACGTCTAAATCCAAAGCATTTTTCGTGGATTGGGCGCAGAAAGGCTCTGCAACGGGCTATGAAATACAGTATGCAACTAACTCCAAGTTTACAAACGCAAAGAAAGTCACCATAACAAACAACAAGACCGACAAGACCACAATTTCCAAACTTAGCGGCAACAAGAAATATTACGTTCGTGTCCGTTCCTACACAACAGTGAACGGCACAAAATATTACGGTGCATGGTCGGTTTCAAAGAGCGTGACTACCAAAAAATAAACACAAAAGCACTCCTAGCGAAATGAAATGCTCCCCTTTTGTTAGACAATGTGGTATAATAGAACTATACCAATAAAAAATCTAACGAAAGGGGGGGCATTTTTATGCCAAAAGGAAAGCCGAACAAAAGATACACACCGTAATTCAAAATCAAAGTAGTGGAAACAATGCACAGAGAAAAGCTAATAAAATATGTGTGTCTGACGTTTCGTACTTCACTGCCTGCGATATTAAGGAAGGCTGATGATAAGGCAGATAAAATAGCAGAAAACAAAGCCCCCTGAGCCACAATGCTCAGAAGGCTTTGTTTTATATTTGGCAGAAACAGCTATCAAGAACATTTTCAGACAAATTCAAACAAGTGCCTGAAATTCAATGATTGTCTCTTTCGGATCGTCAGTAACAGTTACATCTATTTTAAATTGCTGTATCATTATTCCTTTCAATTTTATGTTGTTAAACTTGACGTATTCCAAAAACATTTTTATGAATAGATCCCTGTCAGCGGTATAATCCTTAAAATATGCACATAGATATTTTCCCGCAGGGAGCACACAGAAATGTCTTGAATTCTTCATTTCTTCACTGCACATTATCATGGTGTGCCAATTATCCATATTTTCCATCTCGGAAATATCATCAAAATCCATATAAAAGCCTATTCGGTCTGAAGCCAAGATCGGCGCAGTTTCGTGAAGATGACCTTCAAGGTGCATAAATTCAAGTGCAACGGATTCACCACTTTTATCGGATTTATTGAGCTGTGATATGATAAATCGCTCCGGAAAATCCTCAAAAGAAAACTTCTCCAGCTCGATATTATTGTCGATAACCTTATCAATGAAATCTATTTTTTCTTTGATAGTCTCCGCCAGCCTTTGTTTGTTACGTATCTCCTCTTCAAGAAGCTTATAGTGTTCTTTCAGCATATCCACAGATTTTTTCATATTTCTCTCCGTGAAATATCCTTTTATCTCATTCAGCGAAAAATTGAGGCTGCGCAGTTCAAGTATCGTGCCAAGCTTCTCATATTGCTGTGGATCATAGTATCTGTACCCCGTATCAGGGTCAACATAATCAGCCTTGAAGATCCCGATACTATCGTAATACCGCAGTGTTTTTGAAGAAACACCTCGCCTTTGACCCATTTCTTTTATGGAAAGATATTTCTTTTTTAGTTTCTGATCCATAATGAATACCCCTTTTCGTCAACAAACTTCTATTCAAGCGCCATTTTGCCCTCTTCATCAGTTCTGATCTTAATTACATTTTCTACCTCATATACAAAGATCTTTCCGTCACCGATATTTCCGCTATACAGCACACGCTTTACCGTGTCTACTAAAAGCCCGAGTGGGACTGTACTGATAACGATCTCGACCTTTATCTTAGGGAGCAAATGTGACTTTGCTTCCGTGCCACGATAATAATCGGTGCTGCCCTTTTGTATTCCGCAGCCATTGACATTTGTTACGGTCATACCGGTTATATCTATCTCGTCAAGTGCGTCTTTCAGCGACTCAAATTTCGAGCTGTTCATAAGTATAACTACCTTGCGTATCTTTCCGTCAGCTTTATACGCTGAACGATCTATAGGCTTTGAGAGATCTATCTGTGTAACACTCTTGGCATTTCCGTCCGACAGATCTGAAATAAGATCATCTGTCACATTGCTCTGCCAACCATGCTCTGAGCGGTCAAGACCCATTATCTCAGCCTTTTCAGAAACTCTGATACCTACCGTATGCTTAAGTATAACGAAAAGTAGCGTCATTGCAGCTAATCCGTATACCGCAACAGACAAAACGCCAATTAGCTGCACGCCAAGAAAGTTAAATCTACCTGTATAGATAACGCCCTTTTCTACTGAAAATACTCCTGTCATTATTGTGCCAAAAGCTCCGCAAAGGCCATGAACTGATATTGCGCCAACAGGGTCGTCCACCTTGCAGATATGGTCAATAAACTCAATGCCATAGATCATAACAAAAGCTGCACCTACGCCCACGAGAAGCGCTGCATAGTGCGGAAGCTGATCTGCTCCGGCTGTGACGGCAACAAGACCTGCCACAATGCCGTTTAAGGTCATCGTTATGTCTGATTTTCCGTATCTTACCCATGTAATTATCATTGCAGATACGGCACATGCTGATGAAGAAAGTATAGTGTTCATAAACACACTGCCGATAGCTACAAGGTCAAATCCGCTTTCGGAAGTCACTACCGAGCCGCCGTTAAAGCCAAACCAGCTTACCCACAGGATAAACGCTCCAAGAGCCGCCAAAGGTATGTTCTGAACCAGTATAGCCCTTGACTTTTTCTTTTTGTCATATTTGCCGATTCGTGCGCCTAGCACGGCTGCGCCTGCAAAAGCAGCAGAACCTCCCAAGAGATGTACGGCAGTTCCGCCCGCAAAATCATGGAAACCAAGCTGAGCAAGCCAGCCATTGGCGTTCCATATCCAACAGCCGCTTATAGGATAAACAACTGCACTCATAACTGCGGAATAAATAAGATATGACTTGAATGCAGTTCTTTCGGCCATAGCACCTGAAACTATAGTAGCAGACGTTGCACAGAAAACTAACTGCCACGCCATAAATACAGGCTGCGGAATAGTTTGTGAAGCAGCCGAACAATCGCCATTAGAGAAAAGATCTATCACGCCCACAACGCCTGTTGTTGCACCAAACATTATGCCAAATCCCAAGATCCAATAAAAGATCGAGCCGACCGCAAAATCCATAATGTTTTTCATGATAACATTACAGGAATTTTTCTTTCTTGTAAAGCCTGTTTCAAGCATTGCAAATCCCGTCTGCATAAAAAACACAAGCACGGTGCATATGGCAATCCAGATCGTATCCGCTGACATAATCATAAGATCAATCCTTTCATATAACATCACTGCGGCATAGTATTATAAATGCCGCAGCGTGTATTATTTTAATTGTTCAGATCATTTGTTTACCTGAAAATCAGTATAAGAGAAGTTCCAGAATGACTGAGGACTTGGAGTAAATGTAAACTTATCGCTGACAGCGTAAACCGACTCGGGCACATAAAGTGGGATATAAGCACAATCATCAGCAGCTATCTTTGAAGCTTCAATAAAGTATTCCACTCTCTTACTATCGTCAGTTGTTTCGTAAGATTTATCAATAAGTGCGTCAAAGTCTGCATTCTTCCACATTGCCTGATTTGCACATCCAGGCACTGTATTTGAGCTGTGGAACATTGTTTTCAGATTGCCCACAGGGTCGAGATAGTCAGATACCCAGCTAGAGCCAAACGCCTGATATGGTCTGTTGCCGTTTTCATCTTCATTAAAGCCGTACAAATAGCTGAACATATCTGCTGAAAGTATCTCCTTGATATTCATTTTGATACCGATCTCACCAACCATAGATTGAATAAGCTCAGCTTCCGGAACATTGGCAGATAAAGTGTAAAAATCGAACTCAAATCCGTCAGGATACTTTGACTTAGCAAGATACTCCTTTGCCTTATCATAATCCTGAACTGTGTAATCCTCCATTTCACTCACTGCTGTATGCCACTTGTCAGGATCCATATAATACATATTATCGGATAAACAAGTAACATCAAGCTTTGCCGAATACTCTCCGCCAATGGATTGCTGCACAAGGGAAGAGTCTATACAGTAAGCAAGCGCCTTTCTTGCGTTCACATCATCAAACGGCGCAACCTGTGTGTTTAAGGCGACAAAAACCGTAGAAGTCTCAAAATCGTGAATGATATTATAATTGCTCAGCGACTCGTAAGTCGGAAGAACATCATTTGTAATTCCAGGTGCAAAATCAATAGTTCCTGACTTTACTGCCAATGCGATAGTGCTGGCGTCTTTCATAACATAGAAGTTGATCTTGTCGATAGCAAGATTATCTGCACCGCCCCACCAATATTCATTCTTCTCAAGAACTATCTGTGAGTCAGCAGCCCATGATACGAACTTATATGGACCTGTACCCACTACTGAGCCTTCATTTGTTCCATAAGCGTCACCTTCAGCTTCCACAACAGACTTCTTCAAGATCTGACATGGCGTTGTTGCAGGAACATACTTCCATGTGCTGTCAGGCTGAGTAAGGTGAACAGTGAGCGTTCTTGTTGCCTCATCTACCTCAAAGCTGTCGACGTGCTCAAAAAGATAGCTCATTCCATAAGCGTCCTCACGCACACGATTTAGAGAATACAACACATCATCCATTGTAAGATCGGAGCCGTCGGAGAACTTTACACCCTCACGGATCTTATAAGTATATGTAAGATCGTCCACCTGTTCCCAGCTTTCTGCAAGTGCAGGTACAACATCTGTGCCGTCCTGATTAAAATCAAGGAGCGTATCGTAGCAATCATACTCGGTGTATTCATTTACAACAAGGTTTGCGTCAGCAGGATCAAAGGATACAGGCTGACCTGTTGACGCAACATTCAAAACAACAAGTCCGTCTTCATTTGCAACACCTGTTCCGCCTCCTGAAGTATTGCTACAGCCTGTGATACCTACAGCGAGAAACAACGCCAACGAACCTGCTAAAAGTTTCCTGTAGTTTTTCATGATAAATTCTCCTTTTCATATAAACTTCTATATCAATCCTCTTCATCAGAGTTATGACCTTTTGGATAATGGCAGGCAACAAAGTGTCCGTTGCCCATATCCTTGAGTTTTGGTGTTCTGTGGTCGCACAAACCATGCTTGTAACGGCTGCACCTTGAAGCAAACCGACAACCCTCAGGCACGTCTATGGCAGTAGGGATATCACCTTTAAGGATTATCTGCTCCTTTTGCTGAAGCGGATGTTCCTTTGGCTTTGCCGAAATAAGTGCCTGCGTATATGGGTGCATAACGTTTGAATACACCTCATCTATAGGACCCATTTCAACGATAACGCCAAGATACACAACAGCTACTCTGTCGCAAAGATGACGGACAACATTCAAGTCATGTGAAATAAAAAGCATAGTCTGACCAAGATTTTCTTTAAGGTCTATCATCAGATTAAGTATCTGAGCTTGAACAGAAACATCAAGTGCCGAAACAGGCTCGTCAGCCAACACAAACTTTGGCTCTGACATCAGCGCCCTTGCAATGGCAAGACGCTGAAGCTGACCTCCAGAGAGTTCCTTTGGCAGTCTTGAAAGCACATCATCAGAAAGCTTGATATACTTTAAAAGCCCCTTTATCCTATTCTGATACTGTTCATCGGTCATGCCCAGAAACTTTCCATATTCCGCAAACGTCTTTCCAAGCCGCTTCTTTGGGTTGAAAGATGCAAGCGGATTTTGAAAGACCATTTGCATATCCTTTCTCAGAGGCTTCATTTTCTTCTGCGAATATCCGAAAATATCCTGTCCGTCGAAAACTATCTCACCAGAATCGCTGCTCTGCAGATTAAGAACGCATTTGCCTATCGTTGATTTTCCTGATCCGCTCTCTCCGATAATGCCAAATATCTCGCCTTTTCTTATTTCAAAGCTGACATCATCGCAGGCATGGAGGTAGCTTACACCGACCTTTTTGATCGCAGGATTTCCGATCTTGAACCATTTCTTCAAGTGTCTTACCTCAAGAATATTTTCAGCCATTCTTTTCACCTCCGTCCGACAGGAAGCACGATGCTTCGTGACCTGCCCTGATAGTTTTCAGCGTTGGAAATTCTTTGTGGCATTTATCCATACATTTATCACATCTCTCCGCAAACGGACAATGAGTGAACTTGTTATACAAAAGCGGCGGCGCTCCAGGGATAGTTGCCATATACTTTCCTGTATCAGCCTCTTTAGGATTGCTGTTCAGAAGCGCCCTTGTGTATGGGTGAGCCGCATTATCAAAAATATCAAGCACAGAACCCGTTTCGCATATTCTTCCAGCATACATTACTGAAACGCTGTCACATATCTCAGCCACAACTCCAAGGTTATGAGTGATAAATATTACTGAGGTGTTATTTTCTGCCGCAAGTTCCTTGATAAGTTTGAGTATCTGTGCTTGTATCGTAACATCAAGAGCTGTTGTAGGCTCATCCGCTATAAGAAGTCTAGGTTTACAGGAGAGCGCCATTGCGATCATTACTCTTTGGAGCATTCCTCCACTCATTTCAAATGGATACTGTTCATACCGCTGTTCAGCAGGAAGTATTCCTACTTTTTCAAACAAAGTAAGCACATATTCCTTTGCCTCTGCCTTTTTCATTTTCAACTTTTTGCGCACAAGCTCAGCGATCTGCTCGCCTGCTTTCATTATTGGGTCAAGAGATGTCATAGGGTCCTGAAATATCATTGCAATATCTTTTCCCTGAATAGTCTGCATCTGCTTCTCCGACAGCGAAAGCACATCAACTTCTTTGCCCTCGCCGTTCTTGAAAAGGATCTGTCCCGAATATCTCGTATGCTTTTCATCATGGAGCCGCATAATAGATTTAGTGGAAACGCTCTTTCCGCAGCCGCTTTCACCCACAACGCCATGGATCTCGCCCTCCTTTACGCTAAGGTCTACTCCCTGAACAGCGTAAACTATACCTCTGACCGTCATAAAATCTACAGACAGATCTTTTATTTCAATTACATTATGCTCGTTCATAAGAACACCTACTTACTTTTTATATTGCTGCCTTTTGACGGCGCTGGATATGGATAAGTCTCTTTTCATACTGTTTGAATGTCGGAAGCTTTCTCTGTGACGGATCGATATACTCTTGAATACAGTCGCTGAAAATATTAACCGCTACGGTCACAAGCATTATAATTATTGCAGGGGCAGCAAGAAGCACATAATTGTTATAGAAATTCTGCATACCATTTTCAAGAAGAGTTCCCCAATCTGCGTCAGGTGGCTGAATACCAAGACCTAAATAGCTGAGCGTTGCCATCGCTACTATAGCCGCACCGATATCCATTGTGAACTGAGCGATCATTGTGGTGATAACATTTGGAAGAATGTGAAAAAAGATTATCTTCATATCCGAATATCCCATTGACTTGCAGGCTTCAACATAAACCGCTTTCTTTTCCGTTATGATAAGCGATCGCGCCATTTTTGCTGTCAGCGGTATAAATGCGATACCAATGGACATAACGCCTGTGAAATTTCCTCTGCCGAAAATTGCGATAAGTATGAATGAAAGAAGCAGAGACGGTATTGAACAGACAACGTCCCAGATTCTCATTATAACTGCGTCAATCTTTCCTCCGTAATATCCGCATATAAGACCGATAGGTACGCCGATGACCACCTCAAAGGCAACTATGAGGAAAGCATTGAGCATAGAGCTTTTTGCACCCATTATAAGCCTTGATGAAAGGTCACGTCCAAGCTTGTCCGTGCCTAAAATATGTCCTTTTGAGAAAGCAGGAAGAAAACAGGATCGTGGATCAACTTCATTTGGATCATAAGGAACAATGACATTTGCACCAATATTGCTATAAGTATCACTATGCCTGAAATAACCGTTTTTGGAGTAAAAAACTTTCCCACCTTTGAACGTTTAGCCATTATCCATTCCTCCCTACTTCATCTCAACACGAGGGTCAACCACTGCATAGAGAATATCTACAACAAAACTCATTATAAGATATGAAACAAGCATTACAAGCACAAGCACCTGTACTATCGGATAGTTGTTTTGCTGGATACCTGTTACCAGCATACCACCGATACCAGGAAGCGAGAATATCTGTTCAATAAGAACAGTTGAACCTATAGCTCCCGCAAACATATATCCTGCTACTGTAAGGACAGGTATCACAGCGTTATGAAAAGCATGTTTGAATGTTTTATTGAACTTGCCGAGACCCTTTGCCTTTGCGGTTATCATATATGGTGCTTGAAGTTGGGATATCATGCTGCTTCGTGTAACTCTTCCCAGTGTTGCAACAAGTCCAACCGCCATTATGATACCCGGAACAGATATTCTTGATATAAACTCTGCTGTATTAGAATATGTTCCTATGAAACTGTATCCAGGTACATATTTGGAAAGAAACAGAATAGCAAGAATGCTTAGCACAAACGTCGGTATACTCGAGACCACCAGCATAAGAGTCGACAACGCTGAATCTATCCATGTTCCTCGCTTCATCGCCGCCAGAACACCTATCAGAATAGCTATCACTGTTCCTAATATCGTTGAGAAAAGCACAAGACCTATTGTTATCGGTATCCTGTCTATTATCTGGTTGAGTATCGGCTGCTTTTGAACGTAATCAATTCCAAGATCACCATGTGCAATGCCTTTGAGCCAAATAATATACTGCTTCAGCAGCGGCTCATCAAGGTCGAACTGCTCTGTATACTGTTGCTGAAGTTCAGGTGTTGACTGCTTGTTACCTATGATAACAGTCAGCGGAGATGTTGGATTAAGTCTTAACGAAAAAAACACCAACAACGAAACCAGAAAGGTTATAACAACTATCTGTATCGATTTTTTCAGAATGTATTTTACATAAGCCATAATAACACCCTTTTCTACAAAATGAATTTTTGGATTTTAAATCCTTCAAATTTATCTTGATTATATTATATACTTTACAGCTACTGTAAAGTCAATATGCTAGCTGAAATTTTGTTTAAAACGACAAAATTCGCTGTAATATAAGCATTTTATCGTTGATTTTGTATATTATTTCATCTTAAAAATATGGCATTCGTGGCAAGCAATACATATGCAAAAGAATGCGATCATTTCTAAAATGCAATTTTGTTAATATGATATTGCAAATAGCAATAATAAGAAAGGACGTCTGATTTATCAAACGTCCTTGTATGACCCTATTTTCATCATCGATATTCTTTCATGCATCTTTGCCCAAAAGAATATCAGACAGCTTTTATCAGTTGTTTTCAACGCTGCTTACAGCTTCCGTAACATTGTGATACCATTTGCGTGATCTCAGTCGTCTTTGACCGAGCGGAAGCTTAAACAGCTCTATAGCTATGTGAGCAGCATAAACATACCAAATATCGACCTTAAAGATAAGCCCGAGAATTAGCGTAAGCGGCATTCCTATCATCCATATGCTGCCTGCGTCCATGAGTGTAAGATACTTTACATCTCCGCCGCTTCTAAAAATGCCCTCTACCTTAATACAGTTCACCGCATTAGGTATGCAGTATATAGCAAGTACGCACATGCAGTTTCTCACACATTCGCCCTCAAGGGTACCCTTTATTCCATAAATATGCTGAACAGGCAACATAAGAGCAACAATGATACTGCATGATACAAGACCAGCTATGATAGAAACCCTATTGAATCGATCAGCATAGCGATAAACTTTTGGCATATCGGCAGAACCCATCTCAATGCCCAGCATAATAGTACATGCCCCCGCAAAGCCCATTATCGCAAGCTTCGCAAACATCTCCATGGTGTTCAGTATACTCATTCCTGCATATACTTCCGTGCCTCTTGTTCCATATACCATATAGTAAAACGAAAGACCCAGAGACCAAAGCATATCGTTCGCACACAACGGAAGCGAAGTTTTAAGATACTCCTTGTATAATCCAACATTTAATGTTTTCAATGCCTTAAAAAGGTTTTTCCTTATCGGATTATCTGAAAGAAAGAAATATAGCAAAAGTCCTACCAACTCAACAATTCTTGCAGCAAGCGTTCCAAGCGCAGCTCCTGTCACTCCAAGCTTCGGCGAACCAAGCTTTCCAAAGATAAACATATAGTTAAAAAGCATATTGAACATCATACTTCCTATGCCCTGTATCATCGGTATCTTGACATTGCCTATATTTCTAAAACAAAAGCTCACAGCATAGCATATGGCATCAAGCAAATATGATACCGCCACGATACGCATATATGGCTTTGCCTTCTCTATAACAAGAGGGTCTCTGTTAAAAAGCCTTATTATGATATCAGGAAATATCATTGCCGCCAGACACATCACAAGACCAACAGTAAACGTGACCGTTACGGCTGTCCAAATTATGCGCTGAAAATCTTTGATATTTTTTTGACCCCAATAACGTGTCAGATATATTCCTGCGCCAGTATTACAGCCATATAGGAAAGTAAAATAAACGCTGAAAAAATTTGTAGATACTCCTACCGCCGCAATAGCTGTGCTACCTAAGGTGCTGACCATCCACTGATCTATGAAAGTGAGACATTGGCTGAATATTGAAGAAACAAGCAGCGGCATTATGATACTGAGAAATTTCCTGTTAAACTCCTTCTTCTCGGCTTTAAGGTCAACGCTTTCCGACAGCATATGAATCACCCCTCTCATCATTTACAAAGCCGTTACAGTTCCCTTTCAGATGCTATGTTGTATGCCGCAACTGCATATAGCTTGCCCGCACATTCCGCAAGATTATTGAGCGAAGTCTCTCCAGGGTCATTATAATCAAGCATACCGCATACTGAAATGCCCTTTATGTCAAGACCAACAAGCCCCGTTTCCATTATCTCAACGACCTCATGAGAAGCAAATCCTCCTGCATAAGGTCTTGCCGCAGATGTCACAAAAGCAGGATCATAAAAGTTCATATCAAAGATCACAAAAACAGGTTTTCCTGATACATTCTTTTTTATTGCAGAACCCACGTCTGAAAACTTCATATAATCCATGTCAGAAGCTGTCAACACATCTATACCCAGCTTTTCTAGCCTGCCACCGTATTGTGACATTCCGTTTCTTATTCCAACTTCAAGAGAAGAAGCATTGTCGCACATATCCTCTTCTGCCACTCTAACAAGCGCAGAACTTACCGAACCGCCGAAGTGGATAACAGCCATTTTGCCATACTTTTCATAGCAAGCTTTTATCT
>OHNQ01000797.1_pt1 | contig 15874 bp, 12 predicted proteins | sample 1569621 | NCBI WGS metagenome assembly OHNQ01 (sample SAMEA3879516, study PRJEB24766) | human gut metagenome | biome: human-associated habitat; feature: feces | place: USA | collected 1985/1987
ATCAGGTCTATACCCATCCGAAATATATTGAGCACGGCAAGAAATTCTTTGAGGGCGTGAACGAACGCTATACCGAGTACGCCAAGCGGCTGGAGCCGAAGATCGGCATTCCATATACGGTCATCACTCCGCTGATCTTTATATTCGTCCGCGCCTGCGTTCATTATGCGATGTTTGAGGATGAATATTATCTGAAAACCCAGATGGAGGTCTTAAAACAGGGGGTCGCCCTGTTTGTGGATAAGTACAAAGCAAACTAAGTATAAGCCGATCGACCGCCGCTCATTTACGGCGTGGGCAGCGGCGCAAAGCTCCGCCGTGATAAACAATTCCGAACGGAGGAAAAAAGATGAAAACAGAAAAGAAACTACTCACAGGTACACTTTTGGCGCTTTGTGCCGCTCTATTGGTGCTTTGCAGCGTGCTTGCAATAGAATGGAGCAAGGCGGCAAAAACAGGCGACGCACTGCCGGAGGTGCGAAACAACGGCACGGCGATTCAGTGGAAATACAGCGACGAAGCCGACTGGCACGACCTTGTGGCGCTTACCGAGCTGCGGGGCGCTGCCGGAGAAAACGGAACAGACGGTAAAAACGGTAAAGACGGCTCTAATGGTGCCGATGGTAAGAACGGAATAAACGGTACAAACGGAAAAGACGGCATTAACGGAGTTGACGGTAAAGACGGAGCCAACGGCAAAGACGGTATCAACGGCACTGACGGCATTAACGCCAAAAGCATAGAGGTGCAGCGAGCTGAAACCCACATACAGTGGCGTTACGAGGGCGATGAGTGGCAGGACCTTGTGGCGATAGCCGACATCACAGGTCCCACCGGGCAGAAAGGTGCAGACGGAGCAAACGGAAAGACACCGGAGTTTCGTGTAAGCGAAAACACCCTGCAGTGGCGCTATGTCGGCGATGAAATATGGCTGAACCTGTACGATCTTTCGGTTTTGAAAGGTCTTGACGGCAAGGATGGTATAAACGGAAAGGACGGAGCCGATGGAAAAGACGGAACAAACGGACAAAACGGCTCCGATGGCGCGGACGGCAACACCCCCTTCATTGGTGAAAACGGCAACTGGTGGATTGGAGAAACCGACACCAGCGTAAAAGCCGCAGGCATTGACGGCACAGACGGTGTTGACGGCACAGACGGCGAAAAGGGAGACAAGGGAGACAAAGGCGACAAGGGAGATAAAGGCGAAAAAGGAGATAAAGGCGACAAGGGCGATGCCGGTCAGAACGGCAGCTGTTCGGGGTATTTTCACGCCTCAAACGGCGGCACCGGCGCTTCATTCAATCAGCCGCTTCAGTTGTTTGAAGATTGCAATTCCGGAGGACTTTTTGTATGGGATCGAGCCAATAGAACCGTAACGCTGAAAGCCGGACATACATACAGTATTTCATTCAGCGGTTCGGTCTGCATTTCTCACGACATGGGTGGATGGTACTCGGTAGTATTGAAAGGCAGACAAGGCATTCTTAATGATACATTGATCGAAAGGTATATGAACGATGCAGATAATTCACGAGTGTGGATGCCGTTTGCATTCAACCGCATCTACAATGCCGGCAGTGATATTGTGCTGCAATATGAATTTATCCAGTTGACCCCCGGCACACAGCTGAACGGTGCTGTCTATAATATTACAATCATTGCTCTTGACTGAGCCGATATACACGAAAACAGAGGTAACGGAAAATAAAAAAACGAATACTCAGTATCCTGCTCACCCTTTGTATGGTTCTTTGCCTTGTGTCGACAAGTGTATTTGCCGAGGATAATATGGCAGCGAGTGGGACGGCGGAAGTTTCCACAGCGGCGGAACTGGTTTCAGCAATCAGATAAGCTTCATACGGAACAGTCAAACTGACGTCAGACATTACCTTTTTCACCACATTAGTGGTCAACCGCACCGTCACCCTTGATTTCAACGGTTATGTGCTGAAATACGGCAGCAGTGCAGGGCATGTAATCACTGTGTCCAGTGGTATTTTGACAATTGAAAACAGTGACTATACAAAATCGCACAATTTCCAAAAAAAGTATAATTTATATGTAAATGATTTTTTTTGAATTTTGCTCCGTTTAAAATCATACTAATTTTAGCTTTTAATTTTTTTCATTCCAAAAACCGCCCCATTTCGTTCTATAAATTACCTCTTATAATCAAATCATGCAGACATATAATATTATTGCAAACCCGAAAAACAAATGAAAAGGAGATACGAAAATGAAAGGTATCACAACTCAGGAAGGCAGAGAAACACTCAACAAGTTCAAGATGGAAGCAGCTAACGAAGTTGGCGTAAACCTCAAGCAGGGCTACAACGGCGATCTTACAGCTCGTGAGGTCGGCTCTGTAGGCGGTCAGATGGTCAAGAAGATGATCGACGCTTACAAGACAACAGGCAACAAGTAATTTCTTCCAAAAGTCCTAAAAACTCCGCCGTGGCATTCGCTGTGGCGGAGCTTTTTACTTGAAATCAGGCAAAAAAAGTAGTATAATATACACATAGGGTCGGGGTAAAGATCATAGTAAAGAAGGATAAATATGTTGACTAAAAAGATCGCCGCAGGACTTACAGCTTTTGTTATAACAGCTTCTTCCGCACTGCTTCCGCTTCCAGAAAGCATTAATGACATATTGGGGAACACCGCTATATCAGCTCAGGCTTATTCTGCATACGGCGCTGTAAAAATGCCGTCAGATTTTCTGACTTTTAACAGCTCCGATCAGGTTTTCGTAAACGTGGTTTCTGCCACTAAAAACGGACTATACTATTATACTGTGGAAAACTACAAGAAGCTAATTAAATTCTATAGCTTTTCCAACAACTCCGTGAGAACTGTAGCAACGCTTGGTGACATTATAAATGTATATGCAAATAACTCCAAGATCTATTATATCGAAAGAGATACCAGCACATACAATTCCAGCGTGAAGGACTCGTCATATTCTTATTACATAAAGACCTTTGACACCGATACGGAAAAGGTGACCAAAAGCGTTAATGTGAGCAAGTATACCCCCAATGGTATTTTAAATTACCCAAACTGTTTTGGCGTTGACGATAACGGCAGGATATATTACTATGTAACAGACAGCAGCGGTGCTGAAAAAGGCGATAATCTATTCCTGCTGGACTCAAACGGAAATAAGCTGTCCTCCTGCAGCACCGATGTTGCCATAACAAAGTTCTCAGGCTTTGACAGCACAAATGGAAACTTCTATTTTGAAAGAAACGCTGATTACGTTTATTGGGGCTATAGTCACAAAATGAACGCCCTTGGCTTTGGAAATATTTCAAATAACAAAATAACCGTGTCTGATAAATCTATCGACTATTTCTATCAGAAATATTACGATTATCATTATGACAACGCACAAATGCTTGACAACGGCAAGCTTGCGTGGACTTCTTCTGCAAGCGGCACTGTAAACATCGTGGAATCTGCCAAATTTCATACATCAACAGATAATACATTATCTCTCTTTGGAAGCGTTTCAAGAGCGGAACATGAAAACAAAAATGATCTCTACAACAGCGTTGGAACAAGAACTGTATACAACAGCGAAAATGACAGCACTATCATGTATGTAAACAACAACACTCTTATGGAGTTCAACAATGATTTCAAGCAGGTGGCTTCATATAAAACAGCTTATCCTGTTTTCGCTTTGTATTATACGAACGGCACTGTGACAGCCATAGAGCGTGATACTGACGGCAATTTCTACTCAGAGAATATTGCTTGGAAAATGCCTAGCAGTGTTACGATTTCAAATTCTTCTGCCACGCTCAAAACGGGCGACAGCCTTAAACTTTCTGCAAGAAGTAATTCCGATATAGACTACGGCTTCACATGGTCAAGCAGTGATAATTCTGTGGCTTCGGTTACAAAAGACGGCAAGGTGTACGGAAACAAGGCAGGCGTATGCACAATAACGGCTACCACCGACAACAGTGTGAAAGCAAGCTGTACAGTGACAGTTACGCCTATGGATAACGACACAAAAGGCTCTGCCACTATACTCAGCGGACGTGCAACAGACAATGCTTCAGATAACCATTACAACACATGGTCATCTGTCACAAACTCTTATCTTGTACAAAACAGCGACGGAACGCTCACAAGGCTTGAAAACACATCAAGCGGCATTGTGGTAGAAAACTATTCCGCAGACGGCAAAAAGCTTATCTCACAACGCACTATTTCAAAAGAGCTTAACCTATTTGGTGGATTCTATTCAGGAAAAGACTATAACTATCTCGTATTCGGTCAGAACAACACTTCCGAAAGCGACAACAAGGAAGTTGTAAGAGTAGTCAAATACACCAAGAGCTGGAGCAAGGTAAATTCATGCAGTATCTCAGGTGTCAATACAACAAAGCCGTTCTCGGCAGGCTCACTGAGAATGGAAGATGCGGGCGGAAAGCTTTATGTTTACACCTGCCATGAGATGTATGCTGACAGCGACGGCATAAATCATCAGGCAAATATGCTTTTCACCATTGACGAATCCTCCATGTCACTGACCGACTCAATGTATGACGTTTCAAATCTTACAGACGGCTATGTTAGCCACTCATTCAACCAATTCATCAAAGCTGACGAAAGCGGAAAATACATCTACAGAGTTGACCACTCAGAATCAAGCAACTACACAATGAACGGCTCTTACCTCTCTGTAAACGGCATTACTCTCACAAAATATAAGGCTGACGGAAAATCAACAGCCGTGAGCGTTTCTATCCCTGTTAAGTTCGATATGAACAAAAGCAACTACACGGGCGCTTCAATAGGCGGTTTTGAGCTTGGCAGCGGAAACTGTCTGATAGCCTATGCAAAAGACGTTTCAAGCAGTTGTAAGACAAGAAATGTTTACATAAGCGTCACAGACGAGCTTTTCAACGGCACACAGAACATTGCCCTCACAAACTACGGCACATCAAGTAAAGTGACCTGCCGCACCCCTCAGCTTATAAAGATAAATGACAATCTGTTCCTTGTTATGTGGGAAGAATACAACAGTTCCACAGGCAAGACCGCCACAAAGACAATGACAGTTGACTCAAACGGCAAAACTGTTACCAAAGCCATTTCTCACTCCTTCGGACTTTCAGATTGTCAACCTGTTGTATGCAGTGACGGCATGGTAAAATGGTATGTCACAAATAATTCAGCACCGACCCTTTACAAGCTCTCACCATTTGCGCTTGACGATTATCATGAACACAGCTATACAAAAACAGTTCTCAGCAATGCCACCTGCACCACCGCAGGCACAGTAAAATACACCTGCTCATGCGGTGACTCCTACACCGAAACTATCCCAGCCACAGGTCACAAGTCAAGCGGTTGGATAGTCGACAAGGCGGCTTCTATCGGAGTTAAAGGCTCAAAGCACAAGGAATGTACAGTCTGCAAGAAAGTTCTTGAAACGGCTGAGATCCCTGCACTTTCAAGAATTAGCATCTCAAAGGCAAGCGTGACACTTTACACTTCGACCTACGCATATGATGGCAAGGCAAAGAAGCCTGGTGTAACGGTCAAGCTAAACGGCAAAGCTTTGAAGAATGGTACAGATTACACAGTTTCATATTCAAACAACACCAAGGTCGGAACAGCTACTGTAAAAATCACAGGCAAGGGCAATTACACTGGCTCATTTTCTAAGACCTTCAAAATCAAAAATAACTTCAAGAAAGCTACCATTTCTGGCATTTCAAACAAGTCATACACGGGCAAGAATATCACGCAGAGCATTACTGTTAAATACAATGGCAAAACGCTGAAAAATGGCACTAACTACACAGTTTCCTATTCAAACAACAAGAATATAGGTACTGCCACAGTAAAAATCGCAGGAAAAGGCTCTTATACAGGCACTATCACAAAGGCATTCAAGATAAATCCTGCCAAGCAGGAGATACAGAAGCTCACGGCTAAGAGCAAGGCATTCTTTGTGGATTGGGCGCAGAAAGGTTCGGCTACCGGATACGAAATTCAGTATGCTACCAACTCAAAGTTCACAAGCGCAAAGAAAGTTACCATAACAAACAACAAGACCGACAAGACCACTGTTTCAAAGCTTTCGGGCAAAAAGAAATATTACGTTCGTGTTCGTTCTTACACAACTGTAAAGGGTACTAAGTATTATGGTGCTTGGTCGGCTTCAAAGAGTGTGACTACAAAGAAGTAACTTTATATGAGAACAGCGTATCGCAGGGGGCTGCGGTACGCTGTTTTATTTTTACTTTGATATTGCAGTTCGAGGCCTCAAAAATTATTCTTTCCCTAGTCTTTCAGAAACTTCAAGCATCAATCGCTGATCCTTCTCAGAAAGCCTCGATACGCTCTCAACTATTTTCTGTGTCAGGGCAGGGTTTTTGCTGCCATCGTCGAAAAACTGCTTCGGAGTGACTTCAAGATACTCGCATATGGCAAGAAATTCACCAAGGGACGGCATCGTCCGTCCTGACGATATGCTTTGGATATATCCCTTACTGTGACCGAGTGCAAGGCTCATCTTGTATTCGGACACATTTTTTTGCAATCTAAGCTGCGTAATTCTGTTGCTGATATCCTTTTCCGTCATTTTCATTCTCCCTCCGTCGATTTGTATCACTATACCTATTATAATATATATAATGTGACGATATTACCGCTTATATTAGTATTATTTCTTGACATATACCGCTAGAAAGGGTTATAATGTAAAAGTAAACTAATTTTAAACGGACATACCTTTGTCTGGCAATTATGCTATACTGAAAGCAAGATAAAACGACAAAATACGATGATCTGCCGCACCAATAATTTGACATTTTTGGTTAAAATAAAAAAATATTCTTCGAAAACGTTATACTAAGCAGCCAGCTTAACAAATTCAAAATCAAATGTGGTATAATTGTAAGAAAGAGGGGTAATAAAATGGAAAATGAACGTTTAGACAGAGTACTTGAAATATTTTATCGGCTTTTGCACGGCGAGGTCGTGCCTAATCGGCTTATTGCAGAGGAGTATAGGATATCATCAAAGAGCGTCAGTCGTGACATTGCAAGGATAAACGATTTTCTTGCGGAACACAGGGAGCTTATGCAAAATGCCGAGGTCACATATTCGCACAAGGACAGGGCTTACATACTTAAAAGCGTCGAGTTTCTGAAAAATCAGGAGCTTTTTGCCTTGGTAAAAGTGATACTCGGGGCACGTTGTTTCAGCAAAGAAGATATGCTATTCATTGTATCTAAGCTGAGAAAGTTTACCACTGCCAATGACCGAAAGCTTCTTGATGAGGTGATACGCAGGGAGATATATCATTATCACGAGGTGCGCTCTGACTGCGACAGCGTGATAAACAATCTTTGGCGTCTTGTGCAGTGCATTGATGGTAAGAAGGTCATTTCGGTAACATATCTGAAAATGGACAGGAGCGAAGTTGTTAGGAAGCTGAAGCCTGCGGCGATAATGTTCAGCGAATATTATTTTTATCTTATCGCATATGCGGCAGATGATACCCAGTACAAGGCGAGGTATTTCCGCATTGACAGGATAAAAAATATTGTTGAGCACAGGGAGAATTTCCAGCTTGATCGTGAGCACAGCTTTGACGAGGGCGACCTGCGTGAGAAAAATCAGTTTATGTTTCCAGGGGACAACGTGCGGATAACCTTTGAGTTTTCGGGGCTGTCTTTGCAGGCTGTTCTTGACAGGCTGCCCACCGCAAAAGTCATTGAGCAGAACGGCACAAAGAGCGTTATCACTGCCGAGGTCAACTACGGCAGGGGGATAATAATGTACCTGCTCTCCCAAGGCTCGTGGGTAAAAGTCCTTGAGCCGAAACCGCTGGTGGAGGATATGCGGAGGGAGATAGAATTGATGAAGATAAAGTATGAGAAATAGGAGGATTTATTATGGGAAATTTCGTTATTGCTGCTTCTAACAATTTTGTAGTTGAAGAAGATGAAAAACAAAGCCCGTTAAAAACTATATTCAAGCAGTATGAATCGGTAATAATTGAAAGTATAATTACATCATTTGGTCTCGATTTTATAATAAAAGACCAATATGGCGGAGATGTTGATACAATTAACAATGTAAGAAAGGTAGGCCAATCAAGCCCTGATGGAAAAGATGTTATGATCTACAAAAACAAACAAAATGAGCAGAATTACAACAATCGAGGTGATTATAATTCCAGCGAATATCATTCATCATCGGCTTATAAAAATAAAAACAAAGAAATTTCTGCACAACGCAAATCAGGAAAATTGGTTGATAGCTATACTGGCAAAATAATCAAACAAAATGATAAATCCGATTTGGATCACGTCATTTCCGCAAAAGAAATACACGATGACCGAGGAAGGGTTTTGGCTGGTCTCAATGGAGTTGATCTTGCTAATTCAGATGACAATTTAAAAGCTACAAATCCGCATACAAACCGAACAAAAAAAGCGGATACAATGGACGACTTTCTGGATAAACACGGTGATGAATATACTGACAAACAGAAAGAAAATATGAAAGACATTGATAAACAGGCAAGAGCCGCATATGAAAAAAAGCCTGCAAAAACATACTATACAAGTCCTCAATTTGCCAAGGATACCGCTTTGGCTGCTGGTAAGGTTGGAGTTAAAATGGGCCTAAGAGAAGCTTTTGGATTTATGTTTGCGAATATTTGGTTTGAGATAAAAGCAGAATTTGATAAAGCCAATTTAAAGGATAATTTTGAATTTGGTGCTTTTTTCAATGCTTTAGGCAATGCAGTAAAACAGGGTATCGATAAGTCGATGTCAACAAAATCTATAGGAAAGCTTTTGCAGGGTACAGTTGCAGGAGCACTATCAAGTTTTACAACTACAATATGTAATATATTTTTTACAACCGCAAAAAATGTAGTCAAAATAATACGCCAGAGTTATGCTTCAATAGTGCAGGCATTAAAAGTTTTATTTATAAATCCTGATCATTACACATTCAGCGAAAAGTTGGTTGCTGTTTCAAAAATCATAGCAACCGGAGCAAGTGTAGTGTTGGGTACGATCGTTACAGAGACAATAAATAGCACACCTATAGGTGCTATTCCTGTATTAGGTGATGTTATATCTGCTTTCTGTGGATCAATGGTTACAGGAATACTTAGTTGCACGCTGTTATATTTAATTGACCACAGAGGTGAGATCGTTGATAAACTTATGTCTTTTTTCAAAAATATTAATTCTGCAAGTGATATCGTAAATAATTATCAGAAAACAGCGGAGTATTTTGAAAACTATGCTGCTCTGCTTATGGAAATTGATATACAAAAGTTCAAGGAAGAAACTGATCTGTTTAATAGTGTAACAAGTAATATCGGATCATATATAAGCGAGGAAGAATTAAATCGCAACTTGAGAAGGATCTATGACAAGATCGGCATAGATATTCCGTGGAAAGGATATGATAGCTTTGATTCATTTATGAAAGATGATAATGCTGTTCTGGTATTTGAGTAATGTTTAAGTGTGACAGATGTGGTATGTGCTGTAGAAACATCAGAAAATCAGAACTTTATAAAGAGCTTGATGACGGCACGGGAAAATGCAAATATCTAAATGGAAATCTTTGCAGCATATATAATAACAGACCAACTTTTTGCAAAGTTGATGAATGTTATGATCTGTACTTTAAAGATATAATGACAAAGGAAGAATATTATGAGCAAAATTATAAAGCTTGTAATAGTTTGAAAAAATCAGGAGGTGTTTAATATGCCAATCCCAATTATTTTGGCAGTTGCTGCAGGTGTGGCAGGTTTAGGCGGTGGTATTCGTGGCGGAGTAAAAATGAAACAAGCCAAGGATACTTTGGAATTAGCAGAAAGAATGCAAAAGAAAGCGGTCGAAAACTTTGAAAAGAACCAAGAAAAATCGACCAAGACTATGGACAAGTTAGGCAAAACCGAGCTTGAGATAGTATCTAGTTTTTCAAAATTTGCCGATTGCTTTGAAGTTATCAAAAATCGTCCAATTTTCAAAAATACTAATGTTGATGGTGTGGATATACCTAAATATGACCTGGAGGAGATCAAACAAGTCTCCGTGGGAGCAGGAGTGCTTTTGGGCGGTCTTGGCGGAGCTGCACTTGGTACAGCAGGCGGGTTTGCTGCAGCAGGTGCTACAACTGCAGCTGTAATGGCTTTTGGTACAGCTTCAACAGGAACAGCAATTTCTACGCTTAGTGGTGTGGCAGCCACTAATGCAACATTAGCAGCAATTGGTGGCGGCTCACTTGCTGCCGGCGGTGGTGGAGTTGCCGCAGGAACAGCTATCCTCGGAGCAGCGACGCTTGGCGTTGGTTTGCTTGTTGGGGGTGTTATTTTCAGTTTTACCGGCGGACACCTATCCAACAAAGCTGATGAAGCATATTCTCAGGCTGAAAAAACAGAAAAAGAATCAAAGAAAATATGTGCATATTTAAGAGAGTTGACAAATTATGCAACAATGTATCAAACGTCATTGGATTTAGTAAACGCCATATACACCAAAGAACTTACGCTATTGCAAGAACTTATATACATAAAAGGCGTAAAGAATTGGAATAAATTCACGGCTGAGCAAAAGACTATGACAGAAAACCTTGTGCTTCTGGTCGGCCTTTTAAACCAAATGTGCAAAGTGAAAATTGTTATACAATCAGAAAAGCAAGATGGTATCAACAAGGTAAATAAGAATGAGGTCAATAACAGCATTGATAATGCTAACAAGGTGTTAGATAAATTATACAATGCAAAGTCCGAACCTGTGATTGATCCAATAAGCAAGTATGCTGAAATCTTTAATAAATTTAATTCTCCTAAAACATTTATCCAAAGCGAATATAAGGATTTTGGAAATGGAGAGTTAATTACAGAATATTCGTTTGGAGAATATTCTAAAGATGAGGTATCAAAAGTTCTTGAACATATTTGTAGTTTGTTTTGTAAAATTATAAGTGATGAGCAAACTTCTGATGCTATAGTAACAGAAACAGCAAAATTAATGCATAGGTGGATAGATTCAAAACTAGCATATGATTTTTATAATATTGTTGATAGTCAAATAGAAGCCATAGTTCGTATGTGTTTGAGAGAAGCAACAAGAACTTTAAAACCGTCATATAACGTCGAAAGTGATTACTAAAGAGAAAGGAAGATTATTATGTATTTAAATACTTTAAATGAAGAACAGAAAAACATTTTTCTTGATCTGTGTATTCTTGCAGCAAAAGCTAATAATGTTGTAGCCGAAGATGAAATTGCGATCATCAATGAGTATTGCAATGAAATGCAGATCGCTGCAAGATATGAAGAAGAGAGAAATTTCGATTTGTGTATTGAAGATCTCAAAAAGGATTGTAACAAAAGAACAATTAAGATCATTGTTCTGGAACTTACTGCGTTGATCTTGTCGGACAATATTTGCGATGAAGACGAAGAAAAATATATTCAGGAATTCATAAGCCGTGTTGGTATTACAAAATCAGAGTACGAAAAAACTACCAAGTTGCTGAATAAACTTTCTTCGATTTACTCTGAAATAAATGAGTTTGTTGCGGAATAAATCAAAACTCCATTTATATATGATCCCCTATGCAACCCACCCTGCACAGGGGATTTTCTCTCTTTCGTAACCGTCAAATCCTCCGCACCCTCCCCCAAAAAAATATGACCCTGCAAGGAATCACCGTCCCTGCAGGGTCATATTCATTCATTGTCTTTGAATTTAAAATTTTTGTATACATACCTGATCATATTGTATTCGATTTCAGCTTTATTCATCCCAAGGCAATAATATTGTTCCCGCTGGCTTTGAAAACAGCTCCGTCAGATATTTCTCTGCGTCAAGTCCATTCGCCTGAGCCGTTGAAATAAGTGAATATAGTGCGGAACTTGCTTTGGCTCCGTTGGCTGTGTTGCTGAAAAGCCAGTTTTTTCTGCCGATGGCAAACGGCATTATCGCATTTTCTGCCCTGTTATTGTCTATGGGAACATCTCCGTTTTCTAGAAATGTGTAAAGATATTTTCTCTCATTGACATTTCGCTGACTGGGCGGTATCCGCAAAGCCCTCTGCAAGCTCCGTCAAGAAGGTGGTGACTTACACTGTGAAGTGTGGGGACACGCTCTCGGCTATAGCTCAACGCTGCAAGACCACTGTTGCGAAGCTTGTCAAGGACAATGGTATCAAGAACGCTAATCTCATTTATGTGGGGCAGAAGATAAAAATCAAATAGGTAGAATTTCAGCCGACAGGGATTATTCCTTGTCGGCTGTTTTTGTTTCTGCATATTCAATTATATCGCCCGGCTGTAAATTCAAAGTGCCACAGAGCCAATCAAGAGTTTCAAACGATACTATCTTGTGTTCTCTTAACTTTTGGATAGTGCTTTCTGAAAGTATGCCGTCTTTTCTTAACTTGTAGGTACTATACCCATTTCCTTTAAGAAGTGGCAATACATCTATTTTTATTCTTATCATTATATCACCTCACAATAATAGTATCACATATATGCTCTTTTGTAAAGTGTACAATATAGACAAAATATACACTTCAAATTCGTGTATATTTTCACTTTAAAAGCATTGACATACACGCTTAGAAGGTGTATAATAATATCATCAAAGAACGAAAGGAGTGAAACCAATGGGTAAGAAAAAGAAAAAAGGGACTTTTTTTACAGCCCCTTTTTTCGCACAAAAAACCACCCACAACCAAATCAGCCGTGGGTGGCAATATCATTTTAAATTAACACTATCCCTTATTTGTTCAATGCTATCTTGCCCATTGCGTCTGCCTGCATGATAGCGTCATAAAGCTCGATAGGCTGTACGTCGCCTGCAAGATTGTGGATAGTTTCGCCTGGGATACAAGCGTTCTTTGCGATAGTTTCTACCTGCTCAGGTGTAGTTACACCGATCTCTTCAAGTGTGACAGGAAGTCCCACTTCAAGGCAGAAGTTCTGTACCTCTTCAAACTCTTCCTTTGGCGCACCCTCAAGTACAAGCTGAACCAGTGTACCAAGAGCTACACAACAGCCGTGGTCTGCGTGCTTGATTCCCAATGATGTTACGCCATTGTAGAACGAGTGTGCAGCCGCACAGTTTACGTTGTCTGCTCCAACGCCTGAAAGATATACGTTAGCCTCGCAGATAGCTTCAAGGGCAGGTGTAACTGCGTGTACCTTGCAAGCCTCAACTGCCTGCTTGCCGTATGTTTTCAGCGTGTCATAGCAAAGTCTTGCAAGTGCCTGTCCTGCTCTTGTGATGCCTGTGCCTTCAAGGCTTGCAGACTCTGTTCTTATGGAAGCTCTGCCCTCAAAATATGTACCAAGTGCATCGCCCATGCCTGCAATAAGGAACTTTACAGGTGCGTTTGCGATAACTGTTGTGTCTACCATTACTGCGTCTGGATTGGTAGGATAGAAAAGATATTTGTCAAAGCTGTGGTCATCATTGTATATTACTGACAGACCTGTACATGGCGCATCTGTTGCCGCAACTGTAGGCACGATAACAATGTGCTTGCCTGTGTAGTATGCTGTAGCTTTTGCAGTATCAACTGCGCTTCCGCCGCCAACTGCAACTACTGTGTCGATGTTGTCAGCCTTTACTATCTCTTCCATTTTGGCTATCTCGCCCTTGCTTGATATACCACCAAATATTTCATAGCGTCTGTAATCGTCAAGCTCGCCAAAGCTTTTCTCTATCTTGTCATGACAGGCTTTGTAGCCACTGTTTGAACATACAAACAGCCACCTTTTGCCCATATAGCCCATTTCTTCATGAAACTTAAGTGTAGCATCTCTGCCCTGAACATATTTGAGCGGCTCACGCATTGCTCTGAGTCTTCCCATCATAATGAATTACCTCCGATTTGTTTGATTTATTAACTTTATACGGAATTCTCTCCGTATTTTCAATTAGATTATAGCATTTTGCACAAAAGATACAAGAAACATTTTATAAATGATATGTGAATTATTTGTTGTGGCAACATTTGAAAATGTAAAGCTTGGAGGACGATAAAACAGAAAAAGCGGAGGCTCTTTGCGAGCTGTCCGCCTTTTTCATATGTTCAGCATTACGGAAGCGTAAAACATTCCGTCACCGTATTCAAATTTAGCTACGCCATTGTATTTGGCGGCAATGTTCTTGACAGACTCTGTGCCGATCCCTTTGCCTTTGCGTTTTGAGGAAAGGAAACCGCCTTCTGGGTCGGTGAGGATAGTTCCGGTGAAGGTGTTGTCCACCGCCAGGCAAAGGGAATAGCTGTCAGCCTTTGCTCTGATTATTATTTTTTTATTCTTTGCACTGTCAGACACGCAGCCGTGAATGGCGTTTTCGATAAGATTTCCGAAAAGCACAGAGAGGTCGGTTATGTCTATTTTTATATCATCTGGGATGTCAGCGCTCACCTTGTATTCAATGCCGCTGCTTTCCGCTATTTGAGCAAAATATGCAAGAAGTGCGCTTACAGATGTGTTTTTGCAGTAAATGTGTTCTGATATATCGGGCATAGAATCCCTGAAAGAATTGAGATATTCCGAAAGCTTATCGTATTCGCTCTTTTTCAGAAGCTCCTGCATAAGAGCGATATGATGTCTGACATCATGCTTATAGCGTCTTGTTTCTTTTATCTTATCCTGCAAATAGTCATATTGCAGGTTCTGCATTTCAAGCAGGTGGTTATTTTCCTGAAGCCGCAGATTTTTCTGCTGTTCGATGACCAGCCGTGCCACGATGTAATACACCAGAAACGCTCCTGCGTTTATAAAGAAAAGAGCTATGGTGTTCTTTGGCTCCAGAGCAAGCTCTAAGCTGCTTTTCGTAGAGTTGCCGTAGAGAGTATAGTACCATATTATATAGAACGTAAATGGGATAAGCCAAAGATAGCGCCACTCCAGACCTGACGGCTCTCTTTCCACCGCAGGTGTGTAGACCTTTTTCATGTAGATAAAAAGCGGTCCCCATACCACGGCTTCTGTCATAAGCATACAAAGGGAAAACGACCAGCGGTATGACTCATAGGCAAGTGACGGGAACAGAATGCCCTCCAGACACTTTGAGGTAATGACGATAAAGCTTGCGTTATTTGAAAGCAGAAGCAGTGTGAAGCCTGTTTTGCCGACCTTGACCTTCACAGCGAAAAAGTAAAAAGCCGCATAGAGCAGGGTGCTGACTGCACTTAGCAGACCTGCATTTGTGCTGAAAAATGCCGCCTGCCAGCCTAAGAAGATCTGCACCAGTGAAAGAGCCACAACAAGTCCCACAGTAGCTGTTTTGGAAAAGCGAAGCCTATGCCGGAAGGGATAAAGGGCAAGCACCATAAGTGGCAGAAAATTCAGAAGGGAATATATGCCCACTTCCACAAGGCGGTATAAAGGAGGCATTACTGCTCACCGCCTTTTCGCAGATCACTGAAGCGAAACTGAGCGAAGGCGTCTAATGTTTCTCTGGATTTTCGGCGACTTATGGGGATATGTGTGCCGTCGCTCATTATGAAAAGGTCGCTTTTTTGCTGGGCTATCTCATAGAAATTCACGATGACGCCTTTGGTGGAGGTGTAAAAGTATGAATGACTGCAAAAAATGCTCTCGATCTCAGCGAAAGAATTTCTTGAAACTATGCTTTCACCGTCTGTGCAATGGATTGTCACGATATGTGACGCACAGTCTATGTAGATAACATTTCTGAGTATCACGTTCTGACCATCGGGAAGCTTAACGGAACGCATACGATCAATTTCATCAGAACCGATCCGGTCAAGCATGGCTTTTACTTTGTCAGCCTGAAAGGGCTTGCAAAGATAGTAGCAGGCGTTGAGGTCGTAGCTTTCG
>OHNQ01000831.1_pt1 | contig 15290 bp, 16 predicted proteins | sample 1569621 | NCBI WGS metagenome assembly OHNQ01 (sample SAMEA3879516, study PRJEB24766) | human gut metagenome | biome: human-associated habitat; feature: feces | place: USA | collected 1985/1987
CCGCCCGTATGTCCGATGCGTCCAATGCGCTCTATACCTGCTTTGTATCACCCAATGCCTATGAAGACTTTGCAGCATTACTTCTGCAATATCAGGAAAAACACCCGGATATGAAATGGTTTTATCCTTATTCCGAAAGTACACCTCCTGATCCCGGGGAAGCGTTAAAGTCTTTGATCACTTTTATCTCCCTACGGGAAGAAAGCGTCTGAATGTGAAAGAAATTTTGACTGATCTAATGAATCAATTATGTTTTTATCCCCTGGCGCTGACTACGTCCACGTTGTTGGCCGCGCTGGCTCCGGCGAGCCGTCCGTCCTTGGCTTTGTGGATGCTCGGGGCGCTGCCGGTGTTTTTTCTGTATTACGCCAGAAAACGCTGTAAGCATCTGTCGGTATTGCTCCTTCTGCACGGACTGGTACTGGCATGTTTTTATATCATTCCGGCAGCCAACGGCGTAAACCGTGGTATCCGGCTGTTGGTAGGTGCAGGCTTTGTGATCTATTCCCTCTGGCTGCGTTTTCGGACGGAGGACTTTGCTTCCGATCCGCTGCCTCTGCCGTTAGCCGCCGGAATTGCCTTTTTGTGTCTTTTTCTGCAGCATTATCAGGGAAACAACGTCTGGGATCTCTATTATCGTATGAGTCTGATCCTGGTGTTTTTATTGTATGCTGTCATTTTGTTTTTGCAGTCCTATGAGGATTTCCTTACGGTAAACAGGCTGAGTACCGGCAAGATCCCGTTTCAGGAGATCTTTCGTTCCGGGCTCCACAGCACCGCAGCCTTTGTGCTGTTGTCGGGGCTTCTGCTCCTGGCAGTGTCACAGTTTGCCTGGTTAAAGCCCTTTTTGCGGTTACTGCGAAACGGTCTGGTTGCGATTCTTCGTTTCCTGTTCGGACTGCTCCCCATGGATTCCGGGACAGAAGCGGTAGTGGTGGAACAGCAGGCAGGCGGTGGCGATATGCCTCCCATGGAAGCGGAAGATCCTTTTATTTTATGGGTCATTCTGGAATATGTGGCCATGATCGCACTTCTGATCGTCTGCGTATTTCTGCTGTACCGCGGAATTTTAAAGCTGATCACATTTCTCAGGGACAGAATGCAGTTTTCCCTCCCCGGCACTGTTTCTGAACAGCCGGAGAGCATGGACAAGCGGGAACACCTGGAGGCTGCCCCGGAAAATACTGCCGCAAAGCAGAAGCAGAAATGGTTTTCTTTTGCTTTCTTAGATGCCGGCCAGAAGATAAGGCGGATGTATCAGAAAAAAATAAATGCCAGCGGGCTTGCAAAGATGAGCCTGCCATTTTATACTGCTAGAGATGCCGAAAAATCGCTGGATGTGGAAGGAATGGCTGAAATCTATGAAAAAGCCCGTTATTCCGCTGTCCCCTGCACAGACGGAGATGTCCGGCAGATGAAAAATTATATGTAAAAATCAATAACCTGAGGTAAATATGAACGAAAAGTTAGCGTTAAATGATGATATTCTGATGAAGATCGAAAAACCGGCCCGCTACATCGGCAACGAAGTCAATGCCGTAGTGAAGGACAGAGACAGCATTGATGTCCGTTTCTGTATGTGCTTCCCGGATGTCTACGAGATCGGTATGTCCCACCTGGGAATCCAGATCCTGTATGGCATGCTCAATTCCTGGGATGATGTCTGGTGTGAGCGTGTGTATTCTCCCTGGGTGGATCTGGATGAAATTATGCGTAAGGAGAACATTCCGCTGTTTGCCCTGGAGAGTCAGGATCCGATAAAAGACTTCGACTTTTTGGGAATCACCATTCAGTACGAAATGTGTTATACGAATATTCTGCAGGTTCTGGATCTGGCGGGGATCCCGTTGCTTGCCACCGAACGTGGAGAGGACTGTCCCATCGTTATCGGCGGCGGTCCCTGCACCTATAATCCTGAGCCCATTGCCGATTTCTTTGATATTTTCTATATCGGAGAAGGCGAGACCCAGTACCGGCCGTTGATCGATCTCTATAAGAAATGCCGGACCGGCAGAGAAGAATTCTTACGCCGGGCGGCAAAGCTGCCGGGAATGTATGTGCCCCGGTTCTATGAGACCACTTACCATGAAAATGGCACCATTGCTTCCTTTCGACCTACGGAAGAGGGAATTCCCGCAAGGATCCGCAAAGAGCTGGTAACGGATATGACCGACAGCTTTTATCCTATGAAGCCGGTAGTTCCTTATATCAAAGTCACACAGGACAGAGTCGTTCTGGAGATTCAGAGAGGCTGTATCCGCGGCTGTCGTTTCTGTCAGGCAGGACAGCTGTATCGTCCCGTCAGAGAAAGGGATGTGGAAGTTCTGAAAAAGTACGCCATGGAAATGTTGAAAAACACCGGTCATGAGGAGATTTCCTTAAGTTCCTTAAGTTCCAGCGATTACAGTAAGCTGCCGGAGCTGATTGACTTCCTGATTGAAGAGTGTGATAAGAGACATATCAATATCTCCCTGCCGTCTTTACGTATTGATGCCTTTTCTCTGGATGTCATGAGCAAAGTACAGGATGTGAAGAAATCCAGTCTGACCTTTGCTCCGGAAGCCGGCAGCCAGAGACTGCGGGATGTCATCAATAAAGGACTCACTGAAGAAGTGATCTTACAGGGTTCCGCCCTTGCCTTCGAAGGCGGCTGGACCAGAGTCAAACTGTACTTCATGCTGGGACATCCCACGGAAACCGAAGAGGATATCCGGGGAATCGCTGAGCTTTCCAACAAAATTGCGGCCACTTTCTTCGATACGGTGCCGAAGGAGAAACGTGTCAACGGCAGAGTGCAGATTGTTACCAGTACCTCTTTCTTCGTGCCGAAGCCCTTTACGCCATTCCAGTGGGCGCCCCAGTGTACCAAGGAAGAGTTCGTGGAAAAGGCATATCTGACCAGAAAGGCCATTTCCGAGCAGCTGAACCAGAAGAGCATCAAGTACAACTGGCACGAAGCGGATGTCAGCGTTCTGGAGGGTGTTCTGGCCAGAGGTGACAGAAAATTGTCCCAGGTGCTTTTATATGTCTATAACAAGGGCTGCTTCTACGATGCCTGGAGTGAGTATTTCCACAACGATATCTGGATGGAAGCTTTTGAAGCCTGTGGTCTGGACCCGGATTTCTATTCCCACAGAGAACGGCCTCTGAACGAGATCCTGCCCTGGGATTTCCTGGACTGCGGTGTATCCAGAGCCTTTCTGGAGAGAGAATGGCAGAAAGCGAAAAACGAGACGATCTCACCGAACTGCAAACAGGCATGTCAGGGCTGCGGTGCCGCCAGATTCGGCTGCGGTATCTGTGTGGAGCCCAGAGGATGATTGTAAGGGGCATGCTTTTGCGACACATTATAGAGTGTAGAAAAATACGAAGAAAGGGAAATTTCAGGTCTTTCACGGAAGGCCTCATAGAAATCTGACAGAAATTATGAAGTTAAGAATCAAATTCAGAAAATACGGACCAGTACGTTTCATTGGCCATCTGGATGTAATGCGCTTCTTCCAGAAAGCCAACCGCAGAGCAGAACTGGATGTGGCATACACCGGCGGCTTCAGCCCGCATCAGATCATGTCCTTCGCCGCACCTTTGGGTGTGGGACTGACCAGCAACGGAGAATATATGGACCTGGAAGTGCATTCCCTGACCTCCTGTGAGGATGTAAAGCAGCGGTTGAATGCCGCTTCCGTACCGGGAATCGAGATCACTTCGGTGAAAATTCTGCCGGACAAGGCCGGCAATGCCATGGCTAGCGTTGCTGCCGCTGGATATACGGTAGCTTTCCGGGAGGGCAGAGGGCCTCATTTTGATCTGGGCTCCGCGGTGGATCGTTTTCTTGCAAAAGATGAGATCCTCATTACCAAAGAGACAAAAAAGGGAAGCCGGGAGATCAATTTAAAAGAAGGTATCTATAAGATGAAGATGGTGGAGTCCGAAAAGCTTTATCTGCTGGTGGATGCCTCCAGTGCCGGAAATATCAAACCCATTCAGGTCATTGAAGCATTATTTTCCGAAAATGGTGAGACCCTGCAGGAAAATGCCCTTCTGGTCAACAGAGAAGAGACCTATCTGAGAAACGAAACAGACGCCCTTCTCCCCCTGGATGCCATAGGTTTCGACAGTGAGGAAGCTTACAGGGCAGCTTCCGGTGACACGGAATGAGCCGCAGTCTCACCGGCGGACGACCGGCCAGAGAAAAAGAAGTAAATCAGATCCGTAAATTCACGGATTGCACGGAGGGAAAACTGATCTTCACCTGTCTGCGGGAACGCAGGGCAGCTCTGCTTGTCAATGCCCGGGGCGTGGCTGCTATACGCGTACTGCGGTCAGATGCCAGTAAGATCGGTGGCATCTATCTGGGGAAAATACAGAATGTGGCAAAAAATATTGATGCCTGCTTCGTGGAGATCCTTCCCGGAGAATTGTGCTTTCTACCCCTGCGGGAAGCAGGTGCGGCGTATCTGACCAATCGTAAGGCAGACGGTACCTTGAAAGCTGGAGACGAGCTGATAGTCATGGTCACCAAAGATGCCCAGAAGACAAAGCGTGCCTCCGCCACTGCGGATCCTGCCCGGATGAAGCAGCTGCTTTGTAAAAACGGGAGCACCCCTGAGAACGCTTCTGAAGCCCTTCAGAGCCTTTGGGAGCAGGCAGACCATAAAGTGTACTTCACCTGCCTTTCGAAGCCTTCTGAGGCCGTTTACGAGGTTCTGGAGCAGATGGCGGATCCTTCGGAATATTCGGAGATCCTTACCGATGATCCTCAGATCTATCGTCAGCTGTCGGAAGGAGATCACCCTTTGTTAAAACAAAAGTCCATTCGGTTCTACGATGATCCAGCGATCTCTTTACGCCTGCTGTATTCTCTGGAGCGCGGCATGGAGGAAGCACTGGATACGAGAGTCTGGTTAAAATGCGGAGGGTATCTCGTCATCGAGCCTACGGAGGCCATGACGGTGATCGATGTCAATTCCGGTAAAAACGAAGCGAAAAAAGCAGGAGAGGACACCTATTATCAGGTAAACCTGGAGGCTGCCGAAGAAGTAGCCAGACAGCTGCGCCTGCGGAATCTGTCCGGTATCATCATTGTGGACTTCATCAATATGGCGGAAAAGGAACGGCAGAAGGAGTTACTGGAGACATTAAAGAATCTGACCGCAGGGGATCCCCAGCATCCCCGCATCGTGGATATGACGCCTTTAGGATTGGTGGAGATCACCCGCAAAAAATCTCATCCCACGCTGGCAGAACAATTCAAGAGATAATAAAATTAAACGCTTCCACCCATACCGACGGACCTGGAATCCCCATTATTGCCGCCAGTACCAAAACACTGCCGGAGGATATTGCAGCAGCCAGAAATGCAGGAATCAACGAGTATCTTTCCAAACCGCTGCATCCAAAAGCATTGTACCGCATCATGAAAAACTATTTATAGACTCTGTCATTCATCAGTCAACCGTTTTGTTGGCTGGTTTTTTGTTATATTTCACAATTCTCGGAAACTCTTTTTGGCAAAAACGTTTCTTGAATCTTTTTTTCAAAAATGCTACTCTATTTTTATAGGAAACCGCAATTTACTTTTCAGTTTCCATACTGCAATTACAATCTTACCGAACGGAGGAATAGAAGCGATGGATACCACAGAAGGTCTGCAAAAAAATATTCTCGACGCCACCCTGCGTGTCTTCGATCAAAAAGGGCTGAAATTCACAATGGATGATCTGGCGAAGGAACTCTCGATCAGCAAGAAAACCATCTATACCGTGTACGATGATAAAGAAGCACTGTTTCTTGCCATGGTAGATTATATCTTTGACTCCATCAAGGAAAGCGAGCAGATGATCCTGACCGATCCTTCCCTCAGTGTAGTGGAAAAACTGCACCGCATCCTGGGAGTGCTGCCGGAAGGTTATCAGAATATCGATCTTCGAAAATTATATTCCCTCCGGGACAAATACCCGAAGATCTACCAGAAGGTAGAACTCAGACTTTCCACAGGTTGGGAGCCTACAATCCAGCTGATCGAGATGGGCATGGCTGGGGGCAGCATCCGCCCGGTTCCCATCTGTCTGGTGAAAATGATGTTAGAAGCTTCCATTGAGCAGTTCTTCCAGAGAGATATTCTCTCTCGAAATCAGCTGACTTATGCAGATGCCCTGAAGGAAGTTGTGGAAATCCTCATGTATGGCATCGTACAGAGATCAGAATGAGGCAATGGAATAATCCAGAATTAATCCATAATATCCCAAAGAAAGAGGAACGAACCATGAATCAGAAGATCTATTTAAGCGAAGACTGGCTTTTTAACGAGAACTTTCAGGAGGGGATGACTGCAACAGAATACCCGGAAGAGACCCTGCAGCCCGTCCGAATCCCTCATACCTGTAAGGAGACCCCGTTTCACTATTTTGACGAATCTCTCTACCAGATGGTCAGCGGCTACAGACGCCATCTGCATATTCCGACCGAATGGCAGGGCAAGCGGATCCTGCTCACCTTCGAAGGGGCCGGTCATGACAGTACCGTCTATCTCAACGGCAGTAAGGTGGGAGAGCACCATTGCGGCTACACCGCCTTTACTGTAGATCTGTCGGCATATGCGAACTACGGACAGGACAATGTGCTGTGTGTCCGGCTGGACAGCAGAGAAGACTTAAATGTGCCTCCCTTCGGTTACGTGATCGATTATATGACCTACGGCGGCATCTACCGGGATGTGTATCTCGAAGTAAAAGACCAGATTGCCCTTGAGGATATTTTCGTACACACGCTGATCACACCGGATGAGGCTCAGGTAACTTCTGAAATCACTTTTTATGAAGTTGCGAAAGACCTTAATGTCAGACAATATTATATGTTAAAGAGCGATGCTGTAATGTCGGGTGTGGTATCAGATGTAACATCAGATAATGACTGGCAGTTTCTCTGCGAACAGAATGTCCCCACAGGCACTACGGCTGAGACCCCGTTTCGTATTCAGGGAACGATTCCACATCCTTTTTTGTGGGATACCGAACACCCTCATCTTTATCTGTTAAAGACCCAGCTCTGGCAGGGAGAGCAGCTTCTGGACGAAGCAGAGGTCACCTTCGGTATCAGGGATGCAGTTTTTAAAAAAGACGGCTTTTACCTCAATGGCAAAAAACTGCGGATCCGGGGTCTGAACCGCCATCAGAGTTATCCTTATGTAGGCTATGCCATGCCGGAGAGCATGCAAAAACTGGATGCGGATCTGTTAAAAAAAGAGCTGGGGCTGAATGCCGTGCGGACTTCCCACTATCCCCAGAGTCATTATTTTCTGGAGCGGTGCGACGAACTGGGACTTCTGGTCTTCACAGAGTTTCCCGGCTGGCAGCATATTGGAGATGACACCTGGAAAGCACAGGCGGTGGTCAATGCAGAGGACATGATCCGTCAGTACCGCAATCATCCTTCGATTATTTTGTGGGGTGTACGGATCAATGAATCCCCGGATGATGATCCGTTTTACGAAAAGACCAATGCCGTGGCACATAAGCTGGATCCCATGAGACCTACCGGCGGTGTCCGGGCTATTAAGAAAAGTCATCTGTTGGAGGACGTCTATACTTATAACGATTTTCTGCACGACGGCGAGACTCCCGGCTGTGACCCGAAGAAAAAGGTCACTTCCGATACCGACAAGCCTTACCTGATCAGCGAATACAACGGACACATGTATCCCACAAAAGCCTTCGATAATGAGGAACGCCGCAGTGAACATGCGATCCGCCATGCCAACGTACTGGATGCCGTGTCGGGGCAGGAGGATATCGCCGGAAGCTTCGGCTGGTGTATGTTCGACTACAATACCCATAAGGACTTCGGAAGCGGTGACCGGATCTGTTATCACGGTGTCATGGATATGTTCCGTAATCCGAAGCTCGCAGCTTCCGTTTATGCCTGTGAACAGGATGAGATCCCCGTGCTTCAGATCACCTCCTCCATGGATATCGGAGAGCATCCCGGCTGCAACCGCGGAAACCTGTATATTTTGTCCAATGCCGACAGTGTGAGAATGTATAAAAACGACCGTTTTATCAAGGAATACCGGCCAGAAATGTCCCCTTATAAGCATTTAAAGCACGGTCCCATTCTCATCGATGACTTTATCGGTGATGCTTTGGAGAAGAACGAACGGTTCCGTCCGAAACATGCGAAAGAAATGGCGGATGCCATGAATATCGTGGCCAGAGGCAGTCTGAACCATATTCCGAAGAGATTGTATCCTACCGCCTTAAAGCTGGTACTGCTGTATCATATTGATTTTGCGGAGGTGACAAAGCTTTACACGAAATACATCGGTGACTGGGGCGGTACCGCCACCGTATACCGTTTTGATGCCATCAAAGACGGCAAAGTCATAAAGTCTGTCACCAAAGAGCCGGTAAATGGGATCCGGCTGCAGGCGGAAGCGGATCACACGAATCTGACAGAGCATCACAGCTACGACGTGGCACTGGTGCGGATCCGTGCAGTGGATGACCATGGAAATGTGCTTCCCTTTTATCAGGAGCCGGTTCGTCTGATTGCGGAAGGTGACATCTCCATCATCGGACCTGACACCATTGCTTTACAGGGAGGCATGGGTGGAACTTATGTTAAGAGTACGGGAAGATCCGGTCGGGGAGCTTTGCTGTTGCAGTCACAGACGGCAGGGGAAATACGGATACCTTTTCAGATTATGATTTAATGGTTTCATTTGAGCGTTAGATTTCAAAGGATTTCAAAAGAAAGGATCAGGGTTACATTATGGGTTTAAGTGGAAAAGAAAAATTTTCTTATGGACTGGGTGCGGTAGGCAAAGATATGGTATACATGCTGTCTGCCAGCTATATTTTGTATTATTATCAGGATATTTTAGACGTAAACGCCGTAGCCATGGGTATCATTCTGCTGGTTGCAAGAGTGTTCGATGCGTTTAACGATCCCTTCATGGGCGTCATCGTAGCCAAGACCAGGACCAGATGGGGGAAGTTCCGCCCCTGGCTGATGATCGGCACGGTGACCAATGCCGTTGTTCTGTATCTGATGTTCTCGGCACCGCCTGCACTGAATGGCAGTGGACTGGTAGCTTATGCTGCAGTCACCTATATTCTCTGGGGCGTGACCTATACCATGATGGATATTCCCTTCTGGTCCATGATACCGGCATTTACTCACAGCGGAAAAGAACGTGAAGGATTGTCTACGCTGGGACGTTCCTGCGCCGGTGTAGGCTCTGCCATTATCACCGTGATCACCATGCTCTGCGTCAATGCCCTGGGCGGAGGAGAAGAGCGGGTCGGATTTTCCCGGTTCACCCTGATCATTGCTGTGCTGTTCGTGATATTTATTGCCATTACCTGTATTAATATCAAGGAAAAATCTACGGTAGATGTGGACGCACCTTCCATCGGCCAGATGTTCAAGGCGTTAATTCAGAACGATCAGGCGATGGCAGTGGTAATTACCATTGTACTGATCAACTGCGCGGTCTATACCACCTCCAACCTGGTAATTTATTTCTTCAAATACGATTTTGGCGGAGATACCTGGTATAATTCCTATACACTATTCAACACCTTCGGTGGAGCGGTACAGATTCTCGCCATGATGCTTCTGTTCCCGTTATTTCGTAAGTTTATGAGTACCATCCGGATCTTCTACGTCAGCTTCCTGATGGCAATTGCCGGATATGCTGTATTGCTTCTTTTATGTTTTACGAATATGAGTAATGTATTTTTACTATTCATTCCCGGCTTCTTAATCTTTGCCGCCAATGGTATGCTGACCGTACTGACCACCGTATTTTTAGCCAATACCGTAGATTACGGTCAATGGAAAAATCATCGCAGAGACGAGAGTGTCATTTTCTCCATGCAGACCTTCGTGGTAAAACTGGCTTCCGGTGTTGCTGCGTTAGTGGCTTCTCTGTGCCTGAACCTCTGCAACTTAAGCTCTGATACCAGCGATGCTGTGGCAGCTGCAGGAGCTTCCGGAAGTTCTGTAGTGGGACTTCGTATGACGATGACACTGTTCCCCATTCTGCTCCTTGTCATCGGTGTCATTTTCTTTCATAAGAAGTATCAGCTGACCGAGGAACGATTAAAAGAGATTCAGGAGGCTTAAAGCATGATTCAGATTTTAAAAGATTCCGATACAAGACCATGGTTCTTTTTACAGACAGCCCACACAACTTACGGAATGTGGGTCATGGAGACCGGACATTTAGAACATCTGTATTACGGTGAGCGGATCACTGTGGATTCACAGGATCCTTCCTCCTGTGCGCCCCTTGTCATACAGAGAGCCTTCGCTCCGGGCAACACCTGTACCTACGACAGGGAACATCCGCAGATCTCCATGGAAGATATCTGCCTGGAGGTTGGTACGTTGGGAAAGGGAGATATTAGAGAACCTTTTCTGGAAGTAAGATTTGCTGACGGAAGTGTCACCTCTGACTTTACTTTTGATTCCTATAAAGTTATTACTTTAAAGGAAAGAGAACAGTGCCTGCAGGATTCCGGACTCCCTCACAGTTATTCTGAAACGGAAACGGATTCCGCGGAATGCCTTCAGATTGTTTTGCAGGATGTTACGAATCGTTTGGAGTTGCAGCTGTTTTATACCGTATTCGAAGAATGTGATGTCATTACCAGGAGTGCACGGCTGATCAACCATAGTGACGCAACTGTCACATTGGATCGATGTCTCAGTGCACAGTTAGATCTGACAGAGGATTATTCCGTGATCACTCATTTCAGCGGTGCCTGGGCAAGAGAGATGCACAGAGAACAGATTTCCTTACGTTCCGGCAAATTTGTAAATGCCTCTTATACAGGAACCTCTTCGAACCGCTCGAATCCTTTTATGATCCTGGGTCATAAGAACACCTGTGAGACTTTTGGCTCCTGTATCGGTTGCAATCTGATCTACAGTGGAAATCATTATGAAGCCCTTGAGAAAGACTCTTATGGGAAATTACGTTTTGTAAGCGGTATAAATCCCAGAAGCTTTTCCTGGGAACTGACTTTGGAAGCGCACTTTGATACACCGGAGGCTGTTTTAAGCTATTCTTCGAAGGGGTATGGCGGACTCAGCCGACAGTTACATTCCTTTATCAGAGAGCATATTGTGCGGGGTGCCTGGAAGAAAAGCCCCCGTCCGGTTCTGTTAAACAGTTGGGAAGCCTGTTATTTTAAGATTGATGAGAGAAAGCTGATGCAGCTTGCAAAAGCAGGCGCAGATGTCGGCATCGAACTGTTCGTCATGGATGACGGATGGTTTTCCGGCCGGAATGACGATACTTCCTCCCTGGGAGACTGGGAACCGGATCCGAAGAAGCTGCCCGGAGGAATTGCTTCCCTCAGTAAAAAAATCAAAGCCCTTGGGGTGGATTTCGGTCTCTGGGTAGAGCCGGAGATGATCAGTGAGAACAGCCGTCTCTATCAAGAACATCCCGACTGGGCAATGACGATTCCGGGACATCCCCACTCTGAGGGGCGCAATCAGCGCCTTTTGGATCTGTGCAATCCCGAAGTACAGCAATATGTAATAGATTCCATGACGAAGGTATTTTCCTCCGGAGACATCCGTTATGTGAAGTGGGATATGAACCGTATTTTCAGTGATATTTATTCCCCTTATCTGCCGGCTGTGAAACAGGGAGAGACGGCACATCGTTATGTACTGGGACTGTATCACATTATGGATGAACTGACCGCACGTTTCCCTGAGATTCTGTTTGAAGGCTGCAGTGCAGGTGGAAATCGTTTTGATCTGGGAATATTAAGTTATTTCCCGCAGATCTGGGCGAGCGATAATACTGACGCACTGTGCCGTACCGGCATTCAGAACAGTTACAGCTATGGATATCCCTTATCGGTATTTACAGCACATGTGTCATCCTGTCCAAATCATCAGACCTTAAGGATCACGCCCCTTGAGACCCGTTTTCAGGTGGCTTCCTTCGGTGTCTTAGGATATGAATGTAATTTAAAGGATCTGTCCGGAAGTGACCTCAACGCAATCCGGGAGCAGATTGCACTTTATAAAAAATGGCGGGATGTTTTCCAGTTTGGAACCTTTTACCGTGGAACAGAAAACGAAGCTTCTGACTCGGAAACCTTATCCTGGACCTGCGTGTCCCCGGATGGCAGAAGAGCAGTGGGGCTGTTCTTCCGGCGCCTGGCAGTTCCGAACCAATCCCATGACTGGTATCGCCCGGTGGGATTACTTCCGGATGTGAAATATCATTTCTACGGCAGGAATATCAAATACAATCTGAAAGACTTCGGAGACCTTGTGAACACCGTTTCTCCGGTTCATATCAAGCAGGGATCTGCATTGCAGGAGATTCTTTCGCGATTCGTGAATATGGATGGCGAAAAAGAAGACCTGACTGCTTACGGAGATACCCTGATGCGTGCGGGTATTGCCCTGAAACCCGCTTTCGCCGGTACCGGATATAATTCCGACACCCGACTGTTCCCGGATTTTTCCTCCCGAATTTACTTTATGGAAGCAGTGGAATAAAATAATAATGCTTTTTTATGTACCGACCACTTTCGTTAGACCTGAAAACTAACGAGGGCGGTCGGTATTGTAATAATCAGAGAGAGATGATATTGTATATTATATAGATAGCTTAACAAATCGGAAGTTATAAGAAGTGGAAAAGGAGGACAAGTTAATGATAAAAAAAATAGCCATTGTACCCTATGTAACTAATGGGAGAAATTCACAGGTTGGACATGATGGACATTTTAATATTTTTAAAAAAAAGAGAAGTACTGTATTAAAAGAAAATTTACAGTCTGTAATTAAAGCAAAAAATTGGGAAGCGGAAGTAATTGTTGATGTCAATCACGGAGATTTACAATCGCTGAAACGAGAAGGAGTAAACTTGTTTTTAATTCCAGAAGATATTGCTAGGTATATAGACTACAGCAGTGTTAGTAAGGATGAGTGTTTCAAATTAACACATGATGAATATGAAAGCGGAAATATAGATAGAGTAGTGAAATACATAGAAGAAAATTGAAACATAATCTCTTAGAGGAGCTTATCAAATTCCAGTTTGTATAAGGGGATCGTGAAAATGGATATTAGATATAAACGACTTACAGAAAAAGAACTGAATACGTTTATTCACATGAGGATAAATCAGCTTAGAGAAGAAGGGGCTAAAGAAGAGATAGATTTGGTTCCTGCATTGAACGAATATTATACTCGACATATGGCGGACGGAACATTTGTATCTTGGCTTGCCCTTGATGAGGGAAATATTATTGGAACAAGTGGAATGTCATTTGTGGAGAAGCCTCCCTATTTTGGATGCCCAAGTGGAAAGATAGGATTGTTGTCCAGTATGTATACTGATCTTGAATATAGAAGAAGAGGTATTGCAAAGGAGCTGCTATCCCGTGTTATAGATGACGCCAGGGAATATGGCTGTGGAACAATACAGATTACAGCGTCTGATATGGGAGTTAAATTATATACGGATTTTGGATTTGTACATAATGGCAACTTCATGCAATATAAACTTTAACGGCTACAGTATTTATGATTGAAAAGGGCAGAAAACAGAGAGGTTGGGATTAACACCATAGAAGTAGGATAATATGATGGAAAACAGAAATCGAAAAGGAATACTTATAATTGTTTCAGTTGTAATAGTTCTATTGCTTATAATAATCAGCGGCGGATATTTATTTTTGCATAATAAAAGTTATAAAAATCAGGCAATAGAATGCGGAGATGCAATATATTTAAATGAAATAAAATATTCTCCGGTAGCGTCATCTGATTTGAAGGAATATACTATTTCAAATGTTCTGATTTGTAAAACTGATACGGGGATGAAATTATATAAAATAAATGAATATCCTGATTATGAATATATTGCTAGATATCATGCATGGGACGGCGAAATCTATAAAAAAGATGAAACAGATTGATAAAGAGATATCAAGGTGAATTATGGGATTATTTGATAAATTAAAAAGAGGAAAAAGCAATTTGACGATGGATGCGATCATATGCGAAGAGTATGAGCAGCAGTATTTTGATGAATGTAAATATATTTGGAAAAATTATGTTCCGCAAGCTGGACAAGCAGATAATCTGCAGGGAGAATTATTAAGAGAAATAGAAAAGATCCGATGTGAAGCCCAGGACAATGGAAATATTAACTGGGATGATGACTATTCCTATTTTTGTGATTTTATCAGTGGAAAAATAACCGAACAACCTGTTTTTTCAGAAACTGAGAAACAAGAAATTAATTTAATAATGACTTACATAAAAGAATGTGGAACATACGCCAAAAAATTCTACAGTGGGAAAATATCAGAGAACAGTGTGGATATGGAAAAGCTTGCATATGTGAATGATAATTTGTACGATAGAATCTGCGATAAAATAGGACGCCTACATAAGGAAAATGGGGAGCCGATGCCATACGAGAAAAATGACAATATTGTGAGATGATTTCAAGATTAGAGAACAGATGATTTATAAATCTCTGTACAGAAATCAGGAATTAATGATTTGAAAAAATTCAAGTTTGACGAGGAGGTGCTTTACATGAATAAGAGTATATCAAGGATTATCGGTGTGATAATGCTGATTGTAGCTTTTGTATTTATAATGTTTGCATTGAACCATCCAGAAAAGAGTTTTCCTTGGAACAATACAATTACGTGGTTACTGTATGGTGTATTTTTTCTTGTGACAGTAGTGCTGCTTATTGCTCCGAAGATGAAAAAGTGAGGAACTTCAAGCTTGTAAAATTTAAAAATTTAATATGGAATATAAGATAGAACGTATGGAAACTCCTAAAATAGTAAATTATCTAAAAGCAGATCCTACTGTGTGGAACCTTGGAGTACTACTTGCATTGCAAACCGGACTTAGAGTTGGAGAGCTTGCTGCATTAAAACGCGATGTATGCCACATCGATCAATCCATAAACTTAGAAAAACATATTGCACAATGCTTATCGATGCGGGATGTGAAGATTCTATAATCATGAATCAACTTGGACATGCTTCAATTGAAACAAGCAGAAAATACTACTATTTTTGTAATCGAACAAAACAACACCAAATGGATCAAGTCAGAAAAGCAATTAACATTTAATTATTACTGATGTAAAAGGTAATCAACCATATGTTTGAAACATCTGAAGAAGGAGGAAATCTTGCACAAATGCGTCTCATATGGTACCAAAAAGACCTGCAAATCCAGATTGGTGCCGTGGAGCGATATAATTGAGAAAGAGCAGT
>OHNQ01000851.1_pt1 | contig 15045 bp, 10 predicted proteins | sample 1569621 | NCBI WGS metagenome assembly OHNQ01 (sample SAMEA3879516, study PRJEB24766) | human gut metagenome | biome: human-associated habitat; feature: feces | place: USA | collected 1985/1987
GGGTCCACGTCTAGATCCAGATCCGGATATGCGTCATTGACAATCTCATCTACCTTGAATTGATAAAAACGCAATAACCAATCCGCTTGATATAAACGATTCTCACGGACCAGCGGAGGCGTGGTAAGTGCCGGAAGACGGTTATCATACGCATTTACCGGAATGAATCCCGAATAGTAAACACGCTTCATCGTAGGTCTCTGATATAAGGCCGATGATAGACGAAGTATATCCTTGTCGGTATCCGCCGTAGCGCCAACGATCATCTGCGTGCTTTGCCCGGCGGGAGCGAATCGTGGGGCATACCGGAAACGCTTGCGTTCCTCGGCGCTTTGTAATACACCTTGTTGGATATAACGCATAGGGGCAAATACGCTTTTAAAATCCTTTTCCGGAGCTAGAGTCCGCAAGCTCGCCTCATTCGGGATCTCTATATTCACGCTTAAACGATCGGCGTAAAGCCCAGCCTCATTTACCAATTCTTGGCTGGCTCCGGGGATACTCTTCATATGTATGTATCCATTGAAGTGATGTACGAGGCGCAAATCCTTGATGGCTCTCACCAACCGTTCCATCGTGTAATCCGGGTTTCGGACCACGCCGGAGCTTAAAAACAATCCTTCAATGTAATTACGCCGGTAAAACTCGATCGTAAGATTCACCAACTCGGTAACGGAGAGTGTAGCCCTCGGCAAATCATTACTTCGCCGGTTGATGCAGTAGGCGCAATCATACATACAATAATTCGTCAGCATGATCTTTAAAAGCGAGATGCACCGTCCGTCCTCAGCGAAACTATGGCAAATGCCCCATCCCGCGGCACTTCCTATAGCCCCGCTCTTATGCGAACGGGAGGTTCCGCTGGAAGCGCAGGATACGTCATATTTTGCCGACTCGGCCAAGATTTTCAATTTCTCGAGCACTTTCTCGTCCATAATTTCACCGATATGTTTCGTACAAAGATAATGATCTCACAGAAATCAATAGTACGCTTTAAAGAGATTTAAATGTGATAAAAACCTTATATTTGTATCGTGAAAATTTTGGAAGTGCCTTACTTCGTTGAAATCGCCAGTTTTAACAGCACACAAGGCACAAGCCCTCGCTATATCTGCGGGTTGCTTGTCTACGTGTGCATAGGTCTCTGGCGATACCTTACGAAGTGTGGGCGACAACCCGCTTTTTCTCTAAGTATAAAAGGGCATGAAAGTATCTAAACAAAATATTATGAACTTGTTATCCTCTGTTTCTTCAGACGGCAGAGGGGCATTTGAGCACTTTTATAATTTGTATTACGATCAGGTATTCCGTTTTGCGTATTATTGCCTTGGAGAGAAAGAGGCTTGCAAGGAGGTCGTGTCCGACGTGTTCTTTTCCATTTGGAAATCAAAAGCACGCTTAAAAGAGATAGACAATATAGATACTTACTTGTATATAACGGTACGCAACGAAGCGCTTCGTCATATTTCAAGAAGCAATAGTGTCAATAAAATCCAGATGGATCAGTTATGCTCATTTGAACCAGAGGAAGAAGCTACTCCTGAGGGTATGTTGGAATCGCAAGAAATGCGGGAACTTCTTAATCTAGCAATTGATGAGCTTCCCGAAAAATGTCGCCTAATATTCTTGATGATCCGTGAGGAAGGATTAAGTACCAAGGAGGTCGCTAAAATCCTATCCATCCAAGAGAGTACGGTCCGAGTGCAAATGAAGATTGCGGTGGAGAAGTTAATAAAACGGTTGAAATCGGATTTTCCTGATATTTCGTTTGTTTTCATATTAATATCCATTTTCCAATAAAATCAAATTAGCCAATGAAGTATATATTCCAAAGCACTTGAAGTATATATCCTATAGCACTTAAAGTATATATTCTACACAGAAGGTAGTAATACTAGGTGAAAATGACTTTCTACACGACAATTATTTGGATGTTTTATGCATCTAGGACATATTTCAAACATTTTAAAAAAAATGTCTTTCTCTTTAAACGAATTTCACCGATCCTTACTCCTTATTATAAGAAAGACGAAATATGGAGACAAGAAAAGAGATCATAAAGCAAATGGGTGACGAAATGAGGGAAGATATCTTCCTTGAGGTCAACAACCGTATCGAACGCAGCTTGCGCAGAAGGTTTTGGTTGAGAATATCTGCGGTCGCCGCCTCCGTCACGCTTTTGTTCGGCATCTCCAATTATATCTCTTTCCATGAAGGTTACAAGAAACTGAACAGCCAAATGATAGAGATGGTGAATCCGATGGGAATGCGATCCTCCGTAGTCCTGTCTGACGGCACGAAAGTGATCCTCAATGCCGGTACAACATTGAGTTATCCGGCAGCTTTCGTCTCCGGGCAGAGGGAGGTAAAGGTGAACGGTGAGGCATTCTTCGAGGTATCGCACGACAAGGAGCATCCCTTTATCGTTAGCGCTGAAAATGTTAAGGTGAAAGTATTAGGAACGAAGTTTAATGTGAAGGCCTATGATGACGATGATAATATAGAGGTGACTTTAGCGGAAGGGAAAGTCGGTGTCGGACTTGACACTAAAAATCTCATCCAGATAATGCCGGGACAGCAAATAAAATATATGAAAGCCTCACATCGCTTTATCAAGAGAGAGGTGAGATTACAAAGTTATACGGCGTGGGTTTGTGGTAAATTCTATTTCACCAATTATCCACTAGAGAAAATCGCTAAGCAACTGGAAAGGAGCTTTAACGTGAGAATCCAGATACTCGGGGATGACTTGAGAAAGGCTGCTTTCACCGGTGATTTCGTACGAGGAGAGAACATAGACCAAATACTCCGAGTCATGACCGCTAATCGACCTATAAGATATGAGATAGAAGGGGATCAAATTACGATCTCGAAAAAATAAATCCAATGAGTTTAAACTTTAAATCGATATGCCTATGAAATAGAAAAAAGAGAATGGAGAAAGATGCGAAACGGAAAATGCTACCAACATCTTCCGTTTCTAAAGACTCAAGTCTGAATTATCGCAACACAATTACAAACTTTAAATCATTGCAAAAGTATGAAATTAATTTCACACACAAGGCATTATATGCCTAATGTTAACCTAAAAAAAACATATAACATCATGAGACTATCTGTTGTACTATGTATGCTCAGCTTATTTTGCGCATCCGCGAAAACGGGTTACTCTCAAGTAGCGGAAATATCATTGAATCTGCACAATGTTACTATCTCGGAGGCGCTTGAAGAGATCAAACATCAAAGTGAATACTCCTTCTGGTACAAGAATGATGAGATTAATCTCAATGAGAAAATCTCTGTGAAGGCAGATAGACAAAGCATCAACCAAATATTGCATGGTATTCTTGATAAACAAGGCTTGTCTTATACGATTGATGATAAACATATCATAATCTACAAGAAAAATGAACGGCCTCGGATGAACCAGCAGGATGGTAAGATCACAGGTATCATTACCGATCAAGCGAACATACCTATCATTGGCGCTAATGTCGTCGTAAAAGGTTCCTCTACGGGTAGCATATCCGATATGGACGGACGTTTCAGTTTAGACGCATCGGAAAAGGATATACTTTTGATATCCTATATTGGCTATATGACCAAAGAGGTGAAAATTGGCAAACAACATTCCCTTAAAATCCAACTAACAGAGGATACCCAAAATATTGATGAGGTTGTTGTCATTGGCTACGGTTCTGTGAAGAAGAGTGATTTGACTGGTTCTGTATCCTCTGTTAAAACAGCGGAATTACAGCAAACGCCCATGACTTCTATCGATCAAGGCTTGGTAGGGCGTGCCTCTGGTGTGCAAGTAATACAAACCTCTGGTATGCCGGGAGCCGTAGCTTCTATCCGGGTACGTGGCAGTAGTTCTTTGCAAGGAGGAAACGAGCCTCTATATGTTATCGATGGTTTCCCTGTTTATAGTGGTAGTGGTTTCGGTAATACGGGGGGTAAGACACAGATGAGTGGTCTATCTACTGTAAACCCATCAGATATTGAGTCTATAGAGATCTTGAAAGATGCCGCCGCCACGGCGATCTATGGAGCACGTGCGGCAAATGGTGTCGTGTTGATTACAACGAAAAGCGGTAAAAAGGGACGGGATATTATCTCTTTTGAGGCAAGTTTTGGAATATCAAACGTATCCAAGAAGATAGATGTCATGAATGCGCAAGATTATGCGAAATTAGTGAATGAGGCTTATACAAATGATGGATTAAAACCCTATTATGATGCTACGGCTTTATCTGAGATCGCAAAGATTGGTAATGGGACGGATTGGCAAGACGAGATATTTCGTGGAGGAAGTACGCAAACATATCAATTAAGTTTTTCGGGTGGTGACGAGAAGACACAATATGCAATATCGGGCAATTACTCAGATCAGAAGGGAATTGTCATCAACTCTGATTTCAAGCGTTATTCCATACGCCTGAATTTAGATCGTAAAATATTCAAGAATTTTAGCGTGGGAACACACATGACCGCCAGCCATACAATTAGTAATTCCGTAGCGACAGACACAGGAGGAGAAGATGGTACCATTTCCGGTGCGCTAAGAATGAATCCGATACAACCTGTGTATGAGGATGAGTTAACAGGTGCGTATACTCAAGTTAATGTTCCAGGCATATTAGTTCCAAATCCAGTTGCGACCGCAAAAGAACGAAAATTCAACAATGCGACTTCTCGTTTACTTGGAGATATTTATGCGCAATGGGAGATTATCCCGGATCTTCGCTTAAAGGTTTCTCTAGGTACTGATATTATGTACCACAAAACAAACCGATATACACCGTCCACTATTTATCAAGCAAATGGAACCGCAACCGCTCAAATAGGAATAAACAAAAGTATAAATTGGCTAAATGAAAACACATTGACTTGGAATAAAACATTTGCGGAAGATCATGATTTGAATTTACTTGGAGGTTTTACGATGCAAAAAAACAATACGGAATATGTAATGGCCTCATCCTCCAATTTCGTGAATGATGTAATGGAATATAACAATTTAGGTGCCGGCTCGGTTTATAACAAACCTGAATCCAACGCCATGCAATGGAGTTTGATGTCGTATTTAGCACGTGTTAATTATACATTGAAGCATAAGTATTTATTCTCCGTGAATGCCCGTGTTGATGGTTCCTCTCGTTTTGGGGCAAACAATAAATATGGTTTCTTTCCTTCCGCGTCTGCTGGATGGCGTATATCAGAAGAAGCTTTTATGGAGCCAGTAAAAGAGACAATTTCCAACCTGAAGTTAAGAGCTAGCTATGGTTTTACAGGAAATACGGAGATTGGAGTATATGAATCTTTGGCTACGTTAGGGACAAGTAATTGGATTTTAGGCAATCAACTTGTATCTGGTTTCTTCCCCAATAAGATTCCTAATCCTGATCTGAAATGGGAACGTACCGGACAATTTGATATTGGTTTAGATCTTGGTTTATTCAATAATAGAGTACGTATTACGACAGACTATTATAAGAAAAAAACAACAGACTTACTGTATAGTGTCGCTGTTCCTGCTACATCCGGATATCAAACCATGTTGAAAAATATAGGGAGTATAGAAAATCAAGGATATGAATTATCTATAGAAAGTGATAATTTAACAGGTCCTTTTAGCTGGACAACCGCATTTAATATATCTTTTAATAGAAATAAAGTGCTTGAATTAGGAGGAGAAGACTATAAGGAGATGGCAGAAGGTGATGGACATATAAAAACGGGTTCTGTACGCCGCTTAATTGCTGGTGAACCTATAGGTGTTTTCTATGGATATCGTTTTGATGGCATTTTCCAAAATGAGGAAGAGTGTAAGCAACAAACCTCTTCAGCTTCTCCAATTGGGGTTGGTTTGCGTAGATATAAGGATTTAAATGGCGATGGGAAGGTTGATGCCGCTAATGACCGAGAAATATTAGGAGATGCTAATCCTAAATTTTTCGGAGGATTAACGAATACGTTTGCTTATAAGGGTTTTGAACTTAATGTATTCTTGCAATATTCCTATGGGAATAAGATTCTTAATTACAATGCCATGGAATTGGAGAATCCAACAGGTGGACAAAATGCTTACGCAGACATGGTAAATCGCTGGACTCCGGAGAATCCGAGTAATATCTATCCAAAGGCGACAACAAACAGAGCCATATTGGCAAGTGATCGATTTATAGAAGATGGTTCTTATTTGAAACTAAAAACTCTCTCATTGTCTTATAGTTTCCCTAAGATAAACATGAAACATATTCAAGGCCTACGTTTATATGTAACAGGACAAAACCTATTGACATGGACGAAGTACAGAGGATATGATCCGGAAGTTAGTTATAGAGGAGCCTCAACACTTGAGGCAGGCGAAGATTTCGGCGGTTATCCTCAATCTCGTACATTCATGTTTGGTGTAAAACTTGATATTAAGTAATAGTTAAATTGTATTATCATGAAAAAAGTCATAATGTTTAGTTGTATATTTATGTTCTCATTATTCAATATACAATGTTCTTTTTTGGATGAAAAACCAATAGATAGATTGGTTGTGGATAATTTCTATTCGAACCAGAAAGATGCTCAAGCGGCAGTTGATGCAACTTATCAACAGCTTCATAGTATCTATAATCGACATATGTATATGTTATGCGATCTTACATGCGATGGGATGAAAAATGGCTTGGGTATGCCTAATGCTTTTTTGCAGAATTTGGAATTCTTACGTCACACTCCGGAAAATACTTTTATTAGAGATATGTGGCAAAACAACTATATGGGTATAATGAAAGCGAATGCAGCTGTTAATAATATTCCATCAGTTACCATGAACCCTGATTTGCAAAAAAGATTTATAGCAGAGGCGAAATTCTTGCGTGCTCTTTATTATTTCAATTTAGTCCGCTTTTTTGGAGATGTTCCTTTGGTGACTCAATTAGAGACAATAGATGATGCTATGGGACCAAGAGTTGCGAAAGAACAGATCTATGAACAGATTCTATCTGATTTGACAGATGCGGAAAATGCCCTTCCTTATCCCTTAGAATATGGGACTACGGATATTGGGCGTGCGACAAAAGGTGCTGCCAAGATTTTAGCGGGAAAGGTGTATTTGACGAAAGGTGATTATTCCAAAGCGAAGGAAAAACTGGCAGAGGTTGTTGAACAAGAAGGTGCTTATGGATATGGCTTACATGTGAACTATGGTGACAATTGGAACTTGGAAACTGAAGCAGGAAAAGAAGCCGTGCTTTATATAGAATATAAACAAGATCCGTTTCCTAAAAATGATGAGATGAGTATGATTGGACCGAAATATTCTATTCCTGAACCTGTCGGTGTTAATGGATCTAATGAAGCTGATATCCCGACAATAGAATTAAATGATAAGTATAATGAAAATGACAAGCGAAAAGCAGTAAATCTAAGAACTCATTATACAAACCCGCAAAATGGGAAAGAGTTAATATCTAGTATCCCTTTATTTGGCAAGTATTGGCAAGAAGGTATAACTGCTATTAAATTCTGTGAAATCAACATGCATATCATCCGTTATTCAGATGCTTTGCTTATGTATGCTGAGGCTTTAAATGAAATCGGAGAGTCTGCGAAGGCCCACCAAGTTCTTAACCGTGTTCGAGAACGTGCATTTGGCGATTCTTCCGGTAATTATTCGGGCTTGTCCAAAGACGCATTTCGGGAGGCGATACTAAACGAGCGCTTTTTGGAATTTCCGATAGAAGGACATCGTTGGTTCGACCTCGTACGTACAGGTACATTCATAAAACGGATGAAAGAGCATAGCGCATACGAAGCGAAAGTTGCCGAAAAGAATAAGACGGATATTGCTAGTAATATAAAGGATCACATGATCCTCATGCCGATTCCTCAACGGGAATTGGATTTGAATCCTGAACTAACACAAAATCCGGGTTGGTAATAAAATGTTAATTGGAGCTGTAAAACTTACAGCTCCTCAACTTTTATCAATATGAATACAAATATCAATAATACCTTGTTATCATTGACTATCGTAAGTCAATGCCTGGCCTGCCAGCCTAAAAATCAGGAAGCAGACAATACTTCAAAAAAAACGAAGCCATTAAATGTTGTCTTTATTCTTTCGGACGATCATCGATATGACTACATGGGATTCATGCATACGATCCCTTGGCTGGAAACTCCTAATATGGATCGGATGGCCAAGGAAGGAGCGCATATCAAAAATGCATTCGTCACAACTTCTCTTTCTTCTCCCAGCCGGGCTTCTATCTTGACCGGTATGTATTCGCATAGCCATAAGGTGGTAGATAATTCCGCTCCGCTTCCGGAAGGGCTGGTATTTTTCCCTCAATATTTGCAAGAAAGCGGATATAAAACTGCTTTCTTTGGAAAATGGCACATGGGAAATGACTCGGGAGCTCCTCAGCCTGGATTTGATCATTGGGAAGGATTCAAAGGGCAGGGGGAATATTATAATCCCGGCATAAATGTAAATGGGGAATGGATACAGTATAAAGACAGCACCTATGTTACGGATCTCTTGACCGACCATGCGATCCAATTCATGAAGGAACAAAAACAAGCGGATAAACCGTTCTTTGTCTATTTGTCTCATAAGGGTGTGCACGACAATTTTTCAGCCGCAAAGCGCCATAAGGATTGTTATAAAGATAAGGAATTGGTATTGCCTCCGAACTTCAATACGCCTCATTATGGCATTAAAGAGTTGCCGACTATTGATAAGAAAACAGGAAAGGCTGCGTTTGGAAAAGAGTATTATGGAGAAAAAATGGCTCCGGATTGGGTGAAAAGTCAAAGAGAAAGTTGGCATGGGGTGGACTATTCCTACCATGGCCGTCCTTGGGATGTTCAAGTTCGCAAATATTGTGAGACCTTGCGTTCTGTGGATGAAAGTATCGGTTCTGTCTTGGATTATCTGAAAGAAGCAGGGTTAGATGATAACACGTTGGTTATTTACATGGGTGATAATGGCTTTGCGTGGGGAGAACATGGATTGATCGACAAGAGACAGTTCTACGAGGAATCTGTGCGAGTTCCTATGTTGGTTCGTTGCCCCAGTATGTTTGAGGGAGGTAAGGTGATAGAGAATATGGTACAAAATGTGGATGTCGCTCCTACGATTATGGCTTGTGCGGGTTTGGAAAAGGCTGAGCAGATGGTGGGATATTCTTTCCTGCCCTTGCTTAAGGGAGAGAAGGTGGATTGGAGAGACCATATTTTCTATGAGTATTACTGGGAATATGAATTTCCGCAGACACCAACGATGCATGGTATCCGTACTGATCGTTATAAGTATATCCGTTATCATGGGGTTTGGGATACGAATGAGTTCTATGACTTGCAAAAAGATCCGTATGAAACCACGAATTTAATTGCGGAACCTGAATATAAAGAAACTATCAAACAACTGAATGCTCAAATTTATGATTGGTTAGAATCTACAGACGGAATGAATATCCCATTGAAACGGACAGTGAAACCTCACACAGATCATAGGAATCAAGGGTATTATTGATTTGTAGAAAGTATGACTTAAGAGGGAATGCCAAAATCTATAGTTCGTTATGGAAGCGAGGATGATGACATTCCCCTTTTTATTAATAGATTTGCAAATCTTTTGAAAGTTTATTAGTTAGATGTTAGGCTATAATAAATCAATATAAATATCATGAAATACAAATACATTTTATTATCAAGCATTTGTCTATATGACTTTAGTGCTGTTCAAACAGCCATGGCACAGAATAATAGGACACCGAATATTATTTATATCATGTCTGACGATCATGCTTCGCAGGCGGTAAGTGCTTATGGTGGAATTTTATCAACGGTCTTACCTACCCCCAATATTGATCGAATAGCGCATGAGGGCGCAATATTAAGGAATTGTTTTGTGACGAACTCGATCAGTACCCCTAGTCGTGGAGCGATTATCACAGGACAATATAGCCAAAAGAATGGTGTATATACTTTGCAAGATCCATTAGATCCGGATCATCCGAATGTGGCGAAATGCTTGCAGCAAGCAGGATATCAAACCGCTATATTCGGTAAATGGCATTTGCATGCGGAACCTACAGGTTTTGATTATTACAATGTCTTGCCCGGACAGGGCCGTTATAATGACCCGATGCTTATAGAAAAAGGTACATGGGGGAATGATCCGCATGCGAATCCCCGAACGGGTAAAGTGTATAAAGGGCATTCTACCGACGTGATAGGAAGTGAGGCTATCAAATATATGGAAAATCGAGATAAGAGCAAGCCTTTCTTTATGATGTGCCATTTCAAGGCTCCTCACAGACCGTGGACACCCGCCGAGCGTTTCAAGGATTTATTGAAAGATGTAACGATCCCGGAGCCGGAGAACTTATTGGACACATATGAGGGCAAGGGAGAGTATGCGGAGTTGCTACGGATGAGCATGGAGCATTTGAGGCAGACGGATGTGAAAACAGATATACCTACGGACATGAGCCGTGATGAGTTGCGCCATTGGGCTTATCAATTGTATATTAAAGATTATTTGCGCTGTATCGCTGGTATTGATGAGAACGTAGGGCGTATCTTGAACTATTTGGATGAGCAAGGATTGGCGGAAAACACGGTTGTCATCTATACCGGAGACCAAGGATTCTTTTTGGGGGAACATGGTTGGTTTGATAAACGATTGATGTATGAGGAATGCTTGCGTATGCCGTTTGTTATCCGTTATCCGAAAGAAATCAAACCCGGCACGGATAATAAGGATATAACATTGAATATCGATTTCGCTCCTCTATTTTTGGATTATGCCGGAGTGGACAAGCCTAGCCAAATGCAGGGAGAAAGTTTCCGCTCGAATTTGAGAAATGAGACCCCAGCTAATTGGAGACAGGCTATGTATTACCGCTATTGGATGAATGCGGATAACGACCATAACGTGACAGCCAACTATGGTATCCGTACGGATCGCTATAAATTGATATTCTATTATGGAGAGTCGTTGGGAATGACCGGAACCAAGAATGAGTCCAGAACTCCCGAATGGGAATTGTATGACTTGAAAGAGGATCCAATGGAAATGAAGAACCTGTATAACGACCCATCGAAAAAGGCGTTGATTAAAGAGTTGAAGACAAAACTGTTGGAATTGAAACAACAATATGACGATGAGGATAGTAAATATCCGACTATGGCTGAGATAGCCCGGAAGTATTATTGGTGATAATTTCTGTTTTTTGTACGTTTGTGTAATTTTAAAATTTTGAATACATGAAGAATGCGATTAATTATGGAGCTATATTAGCCCCTGCCCTTTTGTTCTCCGCATGTGGAGTCGGGCAAAAAGAAGTGGCAGAGAAGCCGCTCAATATCATCCATATCATGACGGATGATCATTCGTATCAAACTATTAGCGCTTATGGACATGCGCTAGGTAAATTGGCTCCTACACCAAATTTAGATCGTTTGGCTGCGGAAGGAATGTTGTTCCGGCAAGCTTTCGTAGAGAATTCTCTGTCTACTCCTAGCCGTGCTTGTTTGATGACCGGTCTTTACAGTCACCAAAACGGACAAAGACAGTTAGGAAAAGGTATTGATACGACAAAAGTATTCTTCTCTGAAATCTTACAACAGCACGGTTATCAGACAGGTGTTGTCGGTAAATGGCATATGCAATGTGAGCCGAAAGGTTTTGACTATTATCATGTGTTATGGGATCAAGGAGATTATTATAATCCGGAGTTTAAAAGCAAAGAATCGAATGGCAAGTATGTAAAAGAAGAGGGGTATGCGACGACCCTTACGACCGATCACGCTATCGAGTTTTTGGAAGAGAGGGATAAGGATAAGCCTTTCTGCCTGCTGGTTCATCATAAGGCTCCACATCGTAACTGGATGCCGGATACAAAATATATGGATTTATATGAGGATGTAGAGTTCCCATATCCAGATACTTTCAATGATAATTATGCCACTCGTTGCGATGCCGCACGTACACAAGAGATGAGTATAGACAAAAATATGACTTTGGTTTATGATTTGAAGGTAGATGAGCTTAAAGAGAAGGAGGCTTATAAAAAGGAATGGAATATTGGTGGTTGGCAGGCCTCTTTGGATCGTATGACCCCGGAACAACGGGAAGCTTGGATCGCTTCTTATAAGCCCCGCAACGAAAAATTCATTAACGAGAACCTGAAAGGCGAGGATTTGGTTAAATGGAAATATCAACGTTATATCAAGGATTACGTACGTTGCATCAAATCTATTGATGATGAGGTGGGGCGTTTGATCGCCTATTTGGAAAAAGAAGGGCTTATGGATAATACCGTGATCGTTTATACCTCGGATCAAGGTTTTTACATGGGTGAACATGGCTGGTTCGACAAACGTTTCATGTATGAGGAATCTTTCCGTACGCCGTTGATTATCCGTTATCCTGCTAAAATCAAGGCGGGAAGTGAATGTACGGCCTTAGTACAGAACATTGACTATGCCCCGACTTATCTGGATATAGCCGGTATCGAGAAACCTGATTATATGGTAGGAACTTCTTTAGTCCCCTTGTTTGGAGGCGAGACACCAAGAGATTGGCGTGAGTATCTATATTATCATTATTATGATTATCCTGCGATCCATATGGTACGTCGTCACGATGGCGTGCGTGACAGTCGTTATAAATTGATCCATTTCTATGGAGAGAAGAATGAGCATAATGACGCGATTAATTGCAACGAGCTTTACGATTTGCAAAGTGATCCGAATGAGCTGAATAATTTATACGATAATCCGGAATATGCTGATATCCAAACTCGCCTGCAAGCACGTTTGGATAAGTTCCGTGCAGACCAGAAAGTTGACGAATATTAAGGTGCTAACTCTGTAAAATCATTTATTTTGTGTAAGTTTGGCGGATAGAAAGAATCATTCACCTAAAATACGATCGTGAAATGAAACTCAATTTATCCGCCAGATTTTTAATGCTGGCCCTGCTTTGTGGTTCTTGCGTATTGAACACGCCAAAGGAGGAGCTTGAATACAACGGAATGAATACGCTACAGATATCAAATGTAGATGATTTGATATCTTTCTACCAATATGCCGATGACCGAATTCCTTTAATTAGCGGACACCGAGGTGGACGGGGAAAAGGCTATCCTGAGAACAGTATGGAAACCTTTGAAAATACCCTCTCTTATACTCCTGCCACGTTCGAGATAGATCCGAGGTTAACCAAAGATAGTGTTATCGTCCTTTTCCACGATGATACACTGGAGCGTACCAGTAATGGGACCGGGAAAGTTTCTGATTACACTTGGGAAGAATTGCAAAATTTCCGTTTGAAGGATCCCGAAGGAAATATCACAAACTATCGTATCCCGACTTTAGAGGAAGCGATTCGTTGGGCCCGTGGAAAAACAATCCTAATCCTTGATAAGAAGGATGTTCCTATGGAGCGCACCGCTCAGTTGATTACCGATATGCAAGCGGAACCTTATGTAATGATTACGGTTCATGATGGTGCCTCGGCTCGTTTCTTTTACGAGAAAAATCCGAATTTCATGTTTGAGGCTTTCGTGAAAACGAAAGAAGCGGTTCAAGACTATGAGGATAACGATATACCTTGGAGCCATATCATGGCTTACGTAGGTCCGAAGATTACCCCCGAAGTCCGTGAGGTGATCGATATGTTACATGAAAGAGGTGCCATGTGTATGATCTCTACCGCCCCTTCCGACGATAAACTATCCACACCCGAAAGTCGTGCTGAAGCATACCGTATGATCATCCGTCAAGGCGTGGACATCATAGAGTCTGACCGGCCTATAGAAGTTGCGGAAGCGATCTCTAGCTTGATTCCGGTTGACAGTTCCAAAGGGAAGTTTTTCTCTACACTATAAACATAATCAATATAAGACATGAACAAAGAACTAGAAATGACTCCCAACAAATTAGAGAAGTTTTGTGGGAAGCCTGCGTCCGGGTTTACGAAAGAGGACATTATCCGCTACATTTATGGAAACGATATCCAGATGGTTAATTTTATGTATCCCGCGGGCGACGGACGTTTGAAAACACTAAACTTTGTAATCAACAATGCGGCCTATCTGGATGCGATCTTGACTTGCGGTGAGCGTGTGGATGGCTCTAGTCTTTTCTCGTTTATCGAGGCGGGAAGTAGTGACCTGTATGTGGTGCCCCGTTTCCGTACGGCTTTCGAGGATCCGTTTGCGGAATTACCTACGCTTACCATGCTTTGCTCATTCTTCAATAAGGATGGAGAACCCTTAGAAAGTTCCCCGGAATATACCTTGCATAAAGCTTGTAAGGCTTTTCATGAGGTGACGGGAATGGAATTTGAGGCAATGGGTGAATTAGAATATTACGTAATCGCACCGGATGAAGGCGTTTTCCCTGCTACCGACCAAAAAGGTTATCATGAATCCGCTCCTTACGCTAAGTTCAATGAGTTCCGGACGGAGTGCATGCACTGCATAGCGCAAGCCGGGGGACAAATTAAATATGGTCATTCGGAAGTTGGTAACTTTACGTTAAATGGTTTGATCTATGAGCAAAATGAGATCGAGTTCTTACCATGTCCTGCGGAAAATGCAGCGGATCAATTGATGATCGCTAAATGGGCGATCCGCAATCTAGCGCATGAATATGGATATAACATCACTTTCGCTCCGAAAATTACGGTGGGAAAAGCAGGTTCCGGTCTGCATGTCCATATGCGTATCATGCAGGACGGAAAGAATCAGATGTTAAAAGACGGAATTTTGTCGGAAACAGCCCGGAAGGCTATTGCTGGAATGATGGAGCTTGCGCCTTCAATCACAGCCTTCGGAAATACAAATCCTACTTCATACTTCCGTCTTGTTCCGCACCAGGAAGCACCAACGAATGTTTGCTGGGGCGACCGCAACCGTTCTGTATTGGTACGTGTACCTTTGGGATGGGCTGCCAAGAAGGATATGTGTACATTAGCGAATCCGTTAGAAACGGAAAGTTATTTTGATACCACCCAAAAGCAGACTG
>OHNQ01000854.1_pt1 | contig 14968 bp, 10 predicted proteins | sample 1569621 | NCBI WGS metagenome assembly OHNQ01 (sample SAMEA3879516, study PRJEB24766) | human gut metagenome | biome: human-associated habitat; feature: feces | place: USA | collected 1985/1987
TCCTAGGCAACAAGCCAGTCATCTACAACGTCTGCAACAATAAGAAGCCCGCTGCCGGTCAGCCCTGTCTGATGACTTGGGATGAGGTGACGACCCTCTTCCACGAGTTCGGTCATGCGCTACACGGTATGCTCTCTACGCAGACCTATCCTTCGATCGCTGGAACTAATGTCTCAAGAGACTTTGTCGAGTTCCCCTCACAGTTCAACGAGCACTGGGCTACCGAGCCTACTGTCTTTGCCAACTATGCTAAGCACTACAAGACTGGTGAGCAGATGCCTGCTGAGCTACGTGAGAAGATGATCGCTGCAGGCAACTTCAACCAGGCCTACTCAATCGGTGAGAACATTGCCGCATCACTCATCGACCAGTGCTGGCATGCACTCGCTGTAGGTGATAAGGTTGATGACGTTCAGGCATTTGAGCAGGAAGCACTCACTAAGTACGGAATGCTCAATGCGCAGATACCACCCCGCTACCGCTCACCTTACTTCCGTCACATCTGGAGCAACGACTACTCTGCTGGATATTACTCTTACCTCTGGAGCGAGGCTGTAGACAACGAGGTCTACGCTTGGATCGAGGCTCACGGTGGTATGACGCGTGAGAACGGACAGCGCCTAGCCGACATCCTCCTCTCTCGTGGTAACAGCGAGGACCTGATGGTACTCTTCGAGCAGTTCACCGGACACAAGGAGGTCGACATCGAGCCACTTCTCCGCTTCCGCGGTCTCCGCTAATCACACAGCGTAGCTAGCTGATCAAACGACTGCTAGCGCTAGGTCAATACAAATACACGCAAGAGCCTGTCACGACATATCTCGTGGCAGGCTCTTCCTTTATGCAGCGACGTGCGACTCGTCTATGGTGGGAAGGGTCGCTACACGTCTCCGATTACTCCGATTGTTCCGATACCCTCCGACATTCTCCGACTACTCCGACACCTCCACGTGGAAATTTCCCAATAGCTCGCTGGAAAATAAAAATTCGCCACGTAGGCGAGAAATGATTCCTCCGAAGTTTCATTTCATTCCTCCGAAGTTTTATTTCGTCCCTACGTGGGGATTTTTCTGTTCCTCCCTAGGAATTTGGAAATCCCTAGGGAGGGATTGGGAAACTCCTCGTGGAGGATTTCAATCTTCTCCGAAAAAATGGGCTGGAGATTCGGACTTAGAGATTAAAACGAGACAAATAACGATTGACTAGGACGCACGATTGTGAGATTTGTAGCGTGGAGCTGAAGCGGAGGATCGGTGGCTGGTCGTACGATTTCACTGCCTTTGCAGTGGTGAGGCTGTCACTAAGCCATCGTATCGCACTCGTAGCCTATCAGCCTTCACGCTTTATCTCAATGAGATATGGCTGTCCAAAGCCTGTATTAGCCTGTAGTTCGAAGGTCGCTGGGCCACCCGCTGCGACCGTGAATGTCTTCGCAAGGTAGTCAATCGTGATGCCCTCTGGATTACCAACTACATTGAGTCCAAAGTTGCTATCACCGAGATCGCTCTCCTTAACGACGTTACCATCAAAGTCTGTAATATACATCGTCCCTATCACTTTACCAGTCCCCCCCTTCGAGGTGAACTGACTTGGCTCGGCTTTGAAAGAGAATCTCCATCCGCCACGCATTATGAGGATGGTCTGCTTACAGCCCTTACCCTTGCCACTGATGACCTCAGCTTCAATCTTAAAGGTCTTAGCATCTATACCCTCTCGGACAAAAAACTCATTGGGCCCATACCCACGAGGCTCTATCTCAGAGGAATACTTCTCAAAGTGCAGCACAAACTCTGAATTCTCCAGCGGGGTCTCATGGAGTAGCTCGCCACTGGGAGATAGTTCTTGTAGCACTCCATGAACCTTCCCATAGCCTCCAAAGCCTGAGAAGGAATTGGGCGTGGCCATAAACTTGGCTTTGAAAGTGTTCTCTTGTGGCTCCTGAGGAGTCGGTGGCACACTTTTACTGCAAGAAGTGGCTAGTAGCAAAAGCCCAAGAAGAGAAGCTGCGCATATCATATAGGCAATGTACTTCATCATTGTTATAGGGTTTTAGTTTGTGAGTGTCTAGCGTATTACGCCTACAAATATAGAGAAATAATTCACGGAGAGCTACATATTTTACATTTGCCAGTCTAGGTGATGGGCGAGGTGGCTGATTGTGTGATTTCACTACCTTTGTATCGGAGAAACCTTTACCAAGGTGTCACCCCCTACTGCTCTGCAGATCCTATGGCACAAGATCTACACAACAAAACTACCGACGAGCGCTCTATGCCGTCGTCTCGCTCACAGCGTATCGCCCGCAATACGCTATTCCTCTTTGTGCGTATGGCGGTGGTCACCCTCCTCTCGCTCTACATCTCCCGTGTACTCCTAGCAGCGCTCGGAGCGGAGGACTTCGGTATCTATCAGGTGGTGGGGAGCCTTGTGACCGCCTTTGGCTTTATCAATGGAGCGATGGTCTCTGCGACACAGCGCTTCTACTCCTACGAGCTGGGACGGGGCAATCTCTCAGGCGTAGGGCGCATCTACAGTGTCTCCATCGTTGTGCAGCTCCTGCTGGTCTTGCTGGTATGTGCTATCGCGATCCCCTTCGGTCTATGGTACGTGCCCAACAACCTCGTAGCACCACCTGAGCGTATGACGGTGGCGCTGTGGATCTACTTCATCTCTTTGGGGACCTTTGTGGTCAATATGCTGCTCACCCCGTTTCAGAGCCTCATCGTCTCACACGAACGGATGAATCTCTTTGCTCTGCTCAGCATCGTGGACATCGCTCTGCGACTTGGTGCCGTGCTACTCCTGAAAAGCTACGCTGGCGATCAACTCCTCCTCTACCCGATCCTGCTCCTTGCCGTCAGCGGCGTGATGGCTCTCTGCTATGTGGGGAGCACAAGACGACTCTTTCGTCAGGTGCACTTTCGCTGGGTACGGGATAGGTCGGCCTATCGCGAGATACTATCCTACTCGGGGTGGAACCTCTTTGGCAATCTAGCTGCTGTGGCTCAGACGCAGGGCATCAACATCGTCTACAACTACTTCTTCGGGCCACTTCTGAATGCAGCTTTTGGCATTGTCAACTCAGTGCGTAGTGCCTTACTGATCTTTGCAAATAACTATCAGATGGCGGCTAATCCGCAGATCATCAAGTCGTACGCTGCTGAGGAGTATGGCTATCTCCACAAGCTCATCTGCGCCAGTGCTAAGATCTCCTACCTGCTGATGCTCTGCGTGGTGATCCCCTTTGCACTGGACCTAGATCTACTGCTTCGCTTATGGCTGGTCAAGCCGCCTGAGTATGCCTCGCTACTGCTCCAGCTGACGCTCATCGTACTGCTCATAGAGAGTCTCTCGGGGGCGCTGATGACAGGTATTCAGGCGACAGGACGTGTGCGCACCTACCAAGTGTTGGTCGGGGGAATGATCATCATGATCCTACCGCTCTCTATGCTCGCTTTCTGGCTGGGTGCACCCCCAGAGTACTCGGTATACATTAATATAGTAGTCTCTATAGCGTGCCTGGCGGTGCGTCTGGTGCTCTCCTACAAGTATCACGCACTAGGCGTCGGCTACTACCTCAAGCGTGTGGTACTGCCCATCTTACCGCCGACCATCGTCATGCTATTAGGAGCTTACCTCTATCGGCGTTGGCTCCCCTACGTCGGCTCTATTTGGGGACTATTGGTAGCCTCTATCTTACTCGGAGGGCTATGTGCCGTAGTGATCCTAACACTCTCACTGACAGGCGAAGAGAAGCGACTCGTCAAGGGCTATCTGCATCTTTCTAAGCGGCGGCAGGCTCCAAACGACTGACTTGACCAAATAAAATGACGACAAAACGGATCCATATACTGACACACCCCCTAGGAGCTAACTATGGCGGTATCATGCAGGCGTATGCATTGCAGCAAGCCTTGCGCCAGATGGGCTACGATCCTGTGACACTAGACATCCCCTTCGACCAGCGATCTCCACTAAGACGGTGGGCTAAGTCTCAACTCCTAGCACTAAAGCATATACCCTACGACCAGTCTAGGAGGGCGGAGCGTATCGTTTTGCAGCACACGGATCGCTTCGTACAGCAGCACATCACGCTCTCACCACGACTCCGCAGTGCTACACAACTACGGGAGTACTACCATCAGCAGCCCGCTCATGCTTATATCGTGGGGAGTGATCAGGTGTGGCGACAAGCGTTTGTCCCGATGCTCGACGACTACTTCTTTCGCTTTATTCCCGAGTCAGACCCCGTGCGACGCATCGCCTATGCTGCTTCCTTTGGCGTAGATCCGATCGATATTGCTCCCGAGCGAACGGCTCGTTATAGCGACTTACTAAGTCGCTTTGTAGCGATTTCGGTGCGTGAGCTCTCTGCTGTGCCAATCCTGAAACAGCAGTTTGGCGCTTCGGCGCAGTGGGTACTGGATCCGACGATGCTCCTCACGAGAGAGGAGTATATCGACCTATTTGGATTGCGGGAGAAGTCCTCTCGAGAGGTTTTCGCCTATATGCTTACTGACACACCACACAAGGAGGCGCTCGCTCAGCAGATAGCGCAGTCGCAGCATACTACCTACCAGCTCTTCTCTCCGTGGCGGCACTGGACCGCACGCGGCGAGAGTCTGGAGGAGTGCATCTTACCTCCCGTAGAGGCGTGGCTCGAGGGGATTCTCAACGCCCAGTATGTGGTGACAGACTCCTTTCACGGTGTGGCCTTCTCTCTCATCTTTGGCAAGCCTTTTGTTGCTATCGTCAATAACCATGGTGGTTGCAGTCGCTTTGACACGCTTATCAAGACCTTCGGTTTGGAGAGTCAGCAAGAAGGAGCCTATGAGTTGGTTAGCTCGCCTGAGCGCTACGATGTACAGGCTATAGCACAGAAGATGTTACAACATCGAACGGACTCTATGGACTTTATAAAGAATGCCTTAAGATAAAGGTGTGCATATCTTGTGGCAAGAAGAGTTTCTTGAATCACTTTTTATAAGTATCTTTGCCCTTACTAAAATGAGAAGTCTATAGTAACTATCTGAATGGAGGAGCTTTCAAACGGGAGAAAGGTAGTTTATCTTTGACTCTTTGGAGTCAGCTCTCTAATTCAACGACATAACGCATCTACTTAAGAATGAAGTCTTTAATACACCTCGATACACACTTCTTTGGAGTTCTTCTGGTAGCGACACTCTGTCTTATAACGACCTCTTGCGCATCACGCAAAGATGTCGTCTACCTACAAGATGCCTCCATAGGTTCCCAGAGCCAGTACAGTGTGCCTGTCCTACATATTGCTAAGGGTGATATGCTCGGTATCACCGTCAACTCCAAGAATCGGGAGCTCTCTGATCCCTTCAACCTTCCAATGGTCGGATACTATAATGCTTTCGGCATCTCAGCATCTAATACTCAGCAAGGCTATATGGTGGATGACGAAGGTTACGTCACATTCCCCGCTCTAGGACGAATTAAGGCAGAGGGACTAACCCGCAATGAGCTAAATAATAAGATCGCTACAGCGCTCCGTGATCAAGGTCTCCTCAACGATGCTACCGTTACGGTCTCTCTACTCAATGCCCAGATATCTGTACTGGGCGAAGTGGCTCGTCCAGGTCGCTTCCCTATGGTGAGTGATCAGGTCTCCATCTTAGACGCAATCGCTATGGCAGGTGACCTAACGATACAAGGACGCAGAGACAACGTACTGGTCATACGAGAGATCAATGGAGAGCGATACATCATCGCACACGATCTACGTAGCAACAATATATTTGAATCTCCCTGTTACTTCCTCCGTCAGGGAGACATCGTCTATGTGGAGCCAAACAATGCCAAAGCTCAGACAGCTAGCATCAACCCCAACAACAATGTGGGGACTTGGCTAAGCATCGTCAGCACGGCAACCTCTCTGACCACCTTTATCGTCACGATTATAGCTAGCCAGAAGAAGTAAGCACTTCTAGCTCTAACTTCTACACTCAGCACGGTTTATTAGAATGGAATATCAAACAGCTTCTACCCAGCAGGAACCTCTACGTTCCTCCGAGGAGGTCAGCACATTCTCCTTACGAGATATTCTGATGATCCTCAAGGCCAACTGGCTATTTATACTTCTATCGTTCCTCGTTTGTCTCGCTCTAGGATTTCTCTACATCAAGTCCTCTTCCCATCAATACAGTCGATCTGCGAGTCTCTTGATCAAGAGCGAAACTTCGATCAACTCCGCCATAGAGAGGCTAGCGCAGTTTACAGGGGACAAGCACTCCTACAGCGATGATGTCTCCAACCAGATCATAATCTTAGGGACCGAGCGTGTCGTCAGCGAGACCGTCCGTCGTCTCGGGCTAGATGTACAGTATCATTATGATGCGGGGTTGCGAGAGAAAGATCTCTACAAGCAGTCGCCCGTATCTATCCGCTTTGTCAATGCAGACCCTGACGAAAAGATTTCCCTCCGTATCAAGTCTGACAAAGAGGCGCGCAATCAAGTGATCCTCTACGATATCAAGAGCTCACTGATTGGCAAAGTTCAAGAACCTATCGCTGCTACTCTAGGAGATACCATAGCCACCCCCATTGGCAAGGTTGTTGTAGAGGCTACACCGTACTACAGCAACTTTCCAAACTATGAAGTGCTGAAGGTGCAAAAAGACAACTTCAATGCTGTCGTGCGCAACTACATGAAGGCTCTTCAGGTATCCCTTCAGCAGAAAGACGCATCCGTCATCAAGCTCACCATACAGGCGGGCAATCCTCTACTTGCTGAGGACTTTCTCTCCACGCTCATCCTTGTTTACACAGAGCTAGAGCGCTCTGACAAAGTCAAGATAGCGGAGAGTACCCAGCGCTTTGTCGATGACCGTCTAGCTATCATCAGTTCCGAACTAGGACAGGTCGATGCTGAGATCGAAGACTTCAAGCAGTCCCAGCAGATTGCCGATATACAGGCCGAAGCACAGGAGTACATTAAGGGAAGCTCTGAAGTCAAGACACGACTAGTCGAGCTGAACAATAGTATCTCCATCGCTCAGTTTGTCCGAGGGCACCTTAAGGACAAGAATCAAATGGAGTCTCTCATTCCAGCTAATGTGGGCATTGCCTCCCCTTCCATCGAAGCGGCTATCGCTAAGTACAACGAGTTTCTACTCAAGCGTGACCAGCTACAAGCTAACTCTAGTAGCCAGAACCCGCTCGTTCAGGAGCTTAACACACAACTCGCAGCACAGAGACTCTCTATCATCACTTCCATAGATAACCTCATATCTACACTCGAAGTGGAGCGTCAAGGTATTCTCTCCGAGCAGTCCAGCTATAAGGGTCGCATCACCTCTGTGCCTATGCAGGAGCGCATCGTAGGAAGTATCTACCGACAGCAAAAGATCAAGGAGGAGCTCTACCTCTTCCTCCTCAACGTACGAGAGCAAAACGCACTCTCTATCGAGGCTGCCGAGTCAAACGCACGTCTCATCCAAACGCCTACAGGACCTACTGAGCCTGTTAGCCCTCGTGCTCCTATCATCATGCTGGCCGCTGGGTTGCTTGGTCTGCTGATTCCAATGGGCATACTATACATACGTGGCATCGCCAATAATAAGATACGAGGTAAGGCAGACATAGAGCGTTACACCTCAATCCCCGTGCTTGGTGAAATCCCCCACTACAAGGCATCCAAGAAGCATATCAAGCAGGTCGAGGAGCAGATCAAAGATCAGCTTGTAGGACTAAGCAGTAAGGAGCGAAACGAGATCATAGACCAAGCAGCTCGTATGTTCATCGTCGGGCATCACAGGCGCAGTGTAGTCTCCGAGGCTTTCACAGTCGTACGCTCCAACATATCCTTCCTGACGCCCAATAGTACACAGCAAGTCAAGCGCATTATGATCACCTCTGCGATACCGGGATCAGGGAAGACTTTCTCCTCCTCCAATCTAGCGTTAAGCTTAGCTCAAGCTGGCAGTCGCGTATTGCTGATAGATTGCGACCTGCGCAAGAACACGCTATCTAAGGCTATTGGTATGCATCGATCGGGGTTGGATGGTCTATCCACTTACCTATCTGACAGCAAGGTGGATCCACAGAAGATTATCTGTCCAACCACTGTTGCGGATAGTCTCTTCTTCACCCCAAGTGGTCCTATACCACCCAATCCTACAGAACTGTTTATGTCTCCTCGCTTTGAAGCCCTGCTAGACTATGCCGACAAACAGTTTGACTATATAGTATTGGATACCATTCCCGTGCTCAATCTTGCAGATACTCGTGTAATCAGCCCACTTGCAGACATTACAATTATGATCGCACGTGAGAACCACCTGCCACGTCGCTTGCTACCTGAGCTGGAGACCCTCTACCGAGAGCGTTTGCTCAAAGGGCTTAGCATCGTAGTCAATGATGCTGGTGTCGGAGCCTCTTCTTATGGCTATGGTTACGGCTACGGTTATGGTTATGGTTACGGTTACGGCTACGGCTACGGCAGCGAAAGCGAGCATGATAGCAAGTCTAATTAATTAGTTTAGTTCAGACTGAGGGAGCTATATGTGGTGGACGAGAAATAGGACTGTAGACATCATCGCTGCGGGGTGGCTCGAAGGAATGACAGACATACACTGTCACCTTGTTCCTGCAGTTGATGACGGCAGCCGTTCGCTAGATGAAACCCGCCAACTGATCGAGACAATGCACTCTATCGGCATTCAGCGCATCATCACCACACCACATATCTACAGGCGCTACCCACACAACGATAGCAATACACTCCAGCAAGAAGTAGAGCGGCTGCTACCTGATCTATCGGATCTAGGAGTACCGCTCACGCTCGGAGCTGAATATATGATGGACGAAGGCTTTGAGGCACAGCTATCCAAGCCACTGCTCACTCTGGGGAGTAGCAAGTTCTTGCTCGTGGAGACTTCGTTTATAGGTGCTCCCCTAGACCTCTACCGGCTCATTCAGCTTGTCATCTCGACAGGTGCGATCCCAATGCTAGCTCATCCTGAGCGATACCTCTATATGAGCGATGGAGCGTATAGTCGCTTGAGAGGTGCTGGTTGTGCTTTCCAACTCAACCTTTTCAGTCTCACTGGAATGTACGGAGAGCAGGTTCAGAAGCGAGCTCAGCAGCTCCTCGAGCGTGGTTTCTATGACTTTGTAGGCACTGATACTCATCGGATAGATTTCTTCCGAAAGACGATCTCCTCCGCTAAAACTTACGCTCGGTACGAAGAGCCTATACGCGCTCTCATGAGCAACAACCAAACACTCGTGACCACACGCAAACAATAAACATCTAGAGCAACTTATGTAGTAAAGTTATATAGGAAAATAGTATACCCCTCCTGTTTATGCAAGTTTGCCCCCCCCACACACTAATAGAAGCTTGTTTACTGTGAAAACAAAAGAGTTCTTACGTAAATGTCTAGGTAGTCGCTATGTCAACTACCGCATTATTGCGCTCATTGACTTACTTCTGAGCATCATAGCCTCGCTGTCTGCTATATTCATAACTAGTTACACGCTTCTTACGCTCACTGGGGTTTACTTCCATGAGACTATCATAGAGTACACAGGACTGACACACCCTACCCTTTCTTTTTTGGGACTTTCGGGAGTCGTTTCGCTGATTGTACTGCTCATCTTTCCCGTTTACAAGGGGATCATCCGCATCCGCACTTTCTCCAATGGCTTTAACTATCTATGGCTATCACTGAGCAAAGCATTCGTTCTGGGGCTAATCTCGGGCATTCTGTCTAGAGGATGGCTCTTTGGCGTGCTATACTTTGCATTAGACACATTCTTCACACTCTTCTTTTTGACGGGCTTCAGAATCGTCGTGCAATTTGTTTGGAGGTTTGTCAATGGAGTTCCCTCGACGATCAGTCGCACACCCGCACTCATCTTTGGGGTCAATGATAGATCCTCACAGCTTGCGGAGAAGCTCTCCAACTCTTATCAAGACAAAGGGCTCTATGTCATAGGGTACGTCGAGACAGAGCAACCTGCTAAAAGCATGACCGTCGGTGGCAAACCAATCTTCTACGCTCCAGACACCGACAGCTTCTCCGCACTACTAGAGAAGCATCACGTCTCCGTCCTCCTCTTCGCTGGTTACGATGTGCTGCACGAAAATGCCCCCTTTGCATCGATCTGCATAGACCGCAAGATTCGTCTCTTAGTCGATCAGGAGCCACGACGCATACTCAACGTAGATAGTCGTCCACCCATCGAAGAGATACAGATAGAAGATATACTGGGTCGTGAATCCATCTTCCTCAACATGAAGCCCATATCGGAGGCTCTGCACGACAAGACGATCCTTGTGACAGGAGCTACAGGTTCTATCGGTAGCGAGATCGTCCGTCAGCTCGCTCGCCTAGAGCCTCAACTGATCGTGCTCTTTGACATAGCGGAGACACCGATGCACGAGCTGCGACTAGAGCTACAGCGCTGCTGTCCGAATGGACGCTTCGCCTATGTTATGGGAGACATACGCAATCCTCAGCGACTAGACTTTGTCATGCGCAAGTTCCACCCCGACAAGGTCTTTCACGCAGCAGCCTACAAGCATGTACCACTCATGGAGGAAAACCCATGTGAGGCGGTTGCCACCAATATCGTTGGCACCTTCAACATAGCGAGCAAATGTCTCGAGTATGGTGTCGATCAGATGGTTATGCTATCGACAGACAAGGCGGTCAACCCCAGTAGCGTCATGGGAGCTACGAAGCGTTTCTGCGAAATGATCGTCCAGAGCTTAGACCTAGCGATCAAACGAGGAGAGGTGCAGACGACCATGCCGACACGCTTTGCGACGACACGCTTCGGCAATGTCCTTAACTCGGCGGGTTCCGTCATCCCCACCTTCAAGCGTCAGCTACAGCGTGGAGGCCCCCTCACCGTCACCGATCCACGCATCGAGCGCTACTTTATGACCATTCCAGAGGCTAGTCAGCTCGTCTTGGAGGCCAGCATGCTCTCGCATGGAGGAGAGGTCTTTGTCTTTGACATGGGTGATCTCGTCAAGATCGCCGACCTCGCTGAGCGTATGATACGCCTAGCGGGCGACGAGCCTGATAAGGACATCAAGATCGTCTACACAGGTCTGCGACCTGGTGAGAAGCTCTACGAGGAGACCATCCACGACAAGGAGAAAGACCTCCCCACGGCACACAATAAGATTCACATCGTACAGACCCGTGAGGAGTCGTTCGAGCGGATCCACCGGATGGTGCTGCTCTTCCGACAGTTGGCACACCAGGGAAATGTCGATGGAGTCGTCTACCTTCTCAAGCAGGCGATCCCAGAGTATAAGAGTCTCAACAGTGAGATCTTTGCTTCCTTCGAACGTGGTGAGAATATACCCTTCGACCTCGAGGAGGAGCTAGGCAAAGTCGCAGCAGAGCTACCACATAACTAGCTCGGGGATCCCGTCTCCGTCGGGGTTCCTTCGACAATTCCGAAGCTTCCGAAGCTCTCTAACCTCTAGTAAATAAAGAGAGGCACCCCGCATTGGGATGCCTCTCTTTATTTGTCTTTGAGCTAACTTACTACTTAACGCTAGCTGATAGCGTACGACGCTCACGAATGCGAGCAGCCTTACCGCGGAGGTTACGTAGGTAATAGAGCTTAGCACGACGTACCTTACCGTGACGCTCGACGTGGATCTCCTCAATAAAGGGGCTATTGAATGGGAAGATACGCTCTACGCCCACCCCGTCTGAGATCTTGCGCACGGTGAAGCGACGCTGATCGCCATGACCGCTGATGCGGATGACCGTACCACGAAACTTCTGGATACGCTCCTTGTTACCCTCCTTAATACGGTAGTCCACGACGATCGTGTCACCGGGGGCAAACTTAGGTAGTTGCTTGCCGCTCTGAAAGTCTTCTTCGACTAGCTTGATAAAGTCCATAATAATGATGTATTACTTTTTTGATTAGCTATGAGCTAAACGTAATATACACAGGCGACTGACGAGACCTAGATCTAGTGCCACGGTCTCTCTTCCTGTCAGAGATTACGCAAAGCTGACGACAAAGGTACAAAAATCTTGGTAATCAACAACTCCCCCACCGAACGAACACGCCCCACTCCACTTATATCTCGCTGATCTACCCTTTCAGTCAATCCCCACGTAGGAAATCCAAAATCTCCACGTGAGAAAAGAAAATTCTCCACGTAGGCGAGAAACGGAACTTCGGAGGAATCAAATGAAACTTCCGAAGATTTTTTCTCGTCCACGTAGAAAATAAAAAATAGCCACGTGGAGATTTGACATTTTCCACGTGGCAATCGTCTGATACCTTTACCTTGATGATGCGACACTATCAAATTATCGTTACCTTTGCATAGTCTCTGCTAATAGATATACCCTATGCGACGTCCTTCTCTTTTGATTCACATTGGTTTGATGATCCTAGCGTCAGTCATCATCGTCGTTCTGGCGCTCGTCTGGATGAACCTTTTCACACGCCACGGATCATCTGTCGAGATACCTAATATATATGGTCTCCCTGCGAGCGAGGCGGTGCAGCTCCTGGACAAAGCTGACCTGCGCTACGAGGTGATCGACTCAGTCTACACGACAGAAGTACCCAAGGGGGCTGTCTATGATTTAAGCCCTAAGGCGGGCAGTCGGGTCAAAGCGGGACGTATCATCTTCCTCACGCTCAACGCCTCCTCTCCTCGCAACGGCATCATTCCCTCGCTCGTCGATGTGTCCGAGCGACAAGCACGAGCACGTCTCGTCAGCCTAGGGTTCGAAAACATCACTCCCAGTTACGTAGCAGGATCCTTTGACGACCTAGTCATGGGCGTGCAGCTGCCCTCAGGGCAGACCCTTGCACCCGGTACACGCATACCGCTCGCCACGCCGCTCATACTCCTAGTCTCTGTGGCTACTAGTGACAGCATACCTCATGGCGCCTTCGCGCCTTACGACTCGATCACGGGAACGGGTGGACAAGTCCTACCCACCGACTCAACGAAACACATTCTAGAGCCTGATGAAGATGAGTCCTGGATGTAATCCCGATAGGGAGTCACTTCCCCTCGAGGAGCAGGAGCTAGAGGCTGACCTCATCGCTACTGACGAGGAGGATCAGTGGGTCGCAGGGGCACACGGTGAGGAGCTCTACGAGCATTACCGTGTGCAGGTAGATCCTGGACAAACTCCGTTACGCATCGACCGCTTCCTAGTGGATCGCATGCCACACACTTCGCGCCATCGCATACAGCTTGCCGCCAAGGCGGGACTCATCTGGGTGGATGGCGAGCCAGTCAAGAGCAACTACAAGGTCAAGCCGCTGGAGACCATCACAATGATGCTGGCGCATCCGAAGCAGGACTGGTCGATCACGCCGGAGGATATACCGCTTGACATAGTCTATGAGGACGATCAGCTGCTGGTGGTCAATAAACCTGCGGGTATGGTCGTACACCCAGGTCACGGCAACTATAGTGGCACACTCGTCCACGCCCTCGCTTACTACTTACGTAACGACCCACTCTACGATCCGAACGATGCTTCCGTAGGACTGGTGCACCGCATTGACAAAGACACCAGTGGGCTACTTCTAGTGGCAAAACGTACGGAGGCTAAGATACGACTAGCAAGACAGTTCTTCCTCAAGACTACGGGACGACGCTATCAAGCACTCGTCTGGGGCAAGCTTGACCAGCCACAAGGGACGATCGAGGGCAATATAGCTCGTGACCCGCGGGACCGTACCCGTATGACCGTCTATCCCCCGACGAGTGAGATAGGCAAGCCGGCCGTGACCCACTACACGCAACTGGAGCGACTGGGCTTTGTGACGCTCATAGCGTGTGAACTGGAGACGGGACGCACCCACCAGATACGTGCTCACATGAAGTCTATCGACCACCCGCTCTTTGGTGATGAGCGCTATGGCGGTGACCAGATCCTGTGGGGACAGCGCACCAGCTCCTACCAGCAGTTTGTCAATAACTGCCTCAAGATCTGTCCCCGCCAAGCATTGCACGCTGAGACACTCGCCTTCGACCACCCCGTGACGGGTGAGCGGATGCACTTCTCGGCACCACTGCCCGACGATATGCGCCAGCTCATAGACAAGTGGAGACGCTATGTGGCACCGCTCGAACTCTCTAACTAAACGAACCATTGCAATATCCCATTATACCCTATGGACAAACCCAATATTGCGATCATCTGTGGCGGATACTCTGGCGAGGCGGAGGTCTCGCAGCGTAGTGCCCAGACGATCCTCAAGCAGATCGATCAAACCCTCTTCACCCCTTACCTAGTCGCCATCACAAGAGACGCATGGAGCGTGACCGATGCTGAGGGGAAGGCTGGAACGATAGATCGTGCGCTAGTTGCACGCTTTGGTACGGCCGAAGTAACCTTCGCACTAGCTTACATTACCATCCACGGCACCCCTGGAGAGAATGGCCTCCTACAGGGTTACCTAGATATGCTCGGCATACCCTACACGACAGGCGGAGTGCTCTGCGAGGCTTTGACCTTTAATAAGGAGGCGTGCAACGCTTATCTAGCGCATCACGGCTTGCGCATCGCTCGCTCCCACTGCCTCCGCAATCATACTAGAGAATTCTCGTCCGAAGAGCAAGAACTGATCCAGTCTCGTCTGCGTCTGCCACTCTTTGTCAAGCCGAACACAGGCGGCTCCAGCATCGCCACGACACTCATTGACCAGTGGGAGCAACTTTCCACAGCCGTGGCAGACGCTTACACAGCGGCACCCGATGTCCTCATCGAGGAGTGCATCGTTGGCACCGAGGTGACCTGCGGTTGCGTGATCCTTCCCGACGACTCTTTCGCCTTACCAGTCACAGAGGTGGTGGCGCACGACACCTTCTTCGACTATGACGCTAAGTACTACGGCAAGAGCGACGAGATAACCCCCGCACGCATCTCGCCAGAGCTGACACAGCGCGTACAGGAGACGTCGCTGACGATCGCCCACCTACTAG
>OHNQ01000892.1_pt1 | contig 14614 bp, 8 predicted proteins | sample 1569621 | NCBI WGS metagenome assembly OHNQ01 (sample SAMEA3879516, study PRJEB24766) | human gut metagenome | biome: human-associated habitat; feature: feces | place: USA | collected 1985/1987
TGAGCCGCTCGATGTGCACCGTGTCGCGCGAGCGGCCCTCCACCATGATCTCGCGCGAACCGTAGTCGAGCAGCTTGCCCTTCGGATCGTAGATGTCGTAGCCGGCGGTGATCGGCTCTTCGCCGTTGTAGGAGTTCTCGACCACGATGTCGAGTTTCAGCACGCCGTATTTGCGCGTCGAGTCGGGAACGAGCGCCACCGAATAGTCGTCGATGTGGAGCCGGTGCTGGAAGACGAGGTAGCTGTTGGCGTAGGCCAGCCGCGGCGCCGGCGCGTCGGCCTGCAACTGCGGAGTCTTCGAGGGGCGCAGGTCGAGCATCACGGCGTTGCGTCCGGGGCGGATGTAGGGAGAGATGAGGAATTCGCGCGGCGTGCGGTCGTCCTCGACGTCGGCTACGCGGGCGTCGTTGACCAGAAGCGTGTAGGCCGAGCCGACGTTCTCCAAATGGAGGTAGATGTCGCGGTCGGTCAGCAGCAGCGGTACTTCGACGACCTGTCCCACCGTGGTGGTGTCGGCCTGCTGCACGACGATCTGCGGGGAGAACGTTTCGTAATGGGCGATGTTGCCCCGACGCAGCAGCGCGGCGTCGTCGCGCGTGTCGAAGGGGACGAATTCCGAACGGAATACCTCGGCGGTTTGCGCTCCCGCGCCCGCAAGGGCGAAAAGAGCCGTCCAGAGTGTAATGAATCGTTTCATCTCGATATTCTTAAATTACCGGCCGCAATGTCGCAGGCCGGCGGGAGCGGAACGAGTCCGATCGTACCGCAGTGCCCGCCGCCTCTTCATGCCGGAGGTCGAGGACAAAGATACGATTAAGCCGAGCGCCATGCAAATTTATTTTATTTGCATGGCTGAGGCGAAGTATCTAAGACGAAGTCAAAGATACGAATAAACGAGGGCAATGCAAATTTATTTGCTTTTTGCCGAGCGCAAAAGTGATGCCTTGCAATTGAAAATTCTGATTTATCGTCCTAAGGGTACAGTCTGCAAAGGCTTTCGTCGTAAGGATCGGCGGTTTTCGTATTTGCAAGGCGAAATCTGCGGAGGACGCGTACTGCGGGCCTCCGCAGGCGAAGGCTCGGCCCGCACGGCGCCGTGGCGCCGCAGTGTCGCAGCGGGAGTTGCGGGTTTTGACAGGCCGGCAGGCCGGTCCGGTCGCATTGCGAAAATAGCGGATGAAGTGTCGGCGGCAGTGCGGAGTCGTAATAAATCGTCGTCGGATACGATCGATTGTATGCGTTTTTTTTTGTACTTTTGTAACTCGGGGAGAAGACGATGCGGATCGACCGCGGAATCGGGGCCGTTCCGTTTCCGCCCGTGCGGTCGTCTGCGCCGGAATTCTGCAAAATGCTAAAATAGATAAAACGTTATGAAAACACTACGAATCGTAGAATTGATCAAGTCGGATGCGGTCGATTGCGATGTGACCGTCAAGGGGTGGGTGCGTACCAAGCGCGGCAACAAGAACGTCGCCTTCATCGCCCTGAACGACGGTTCGTGCGTGGCGAGCATTCAGGTGGTCGTCGAGCTGGCGAAGTTCGACGACGAGACGATGCGTCAGATCGCCACGGGCGCCTGCATCCGTGTCGACGGCCGGCTCGTGAAGTCGCCCGGCGAGGGCCAGGGCGTCGAGGTGCAGGCCTCTTCGATCGAGATTTACGGCACGGCCGACCCTGCGACCTATCCGTTGCAGAAAAAGGGCCATTCGCTCGAATTCCTGCGCGACATCGCTTATCTGCGTCCCCGTACCAACACGTTCGGTGCGATTTTCCGCATCCGTCACGCGATGGCCTATGCGATACATAAATATTTCAACGACAAAGGTTTCTATTACCTGCATACGCCGCTGATCACCGCTTCGGACTGCGAAGGCGCCGGGGCGATGTTCCAGGTGACGACGCTCGATCTGAACAACCTGCCCAAAACCGAAGAGGGGGCCGTGGACTATTCGCAGGACTTTTTCGGCCGTCCGTGCAGCCTGACCGTGTCCGGCCAGCTCGAAGGCGAGTTGGGAGCTTTGTCGCTGGGGCAGATCTATACTTTCGGCCCGACGTTCCGTGCCGAAAACTCCAATACGCCGCGCCACCTCTCCGAGTTCTGGATGATCGAGCCGGAAATGGCCTTTTACGAGCTGGAGGACAACATGGAGCTGGCCGAGGATTTCCTGAAATACCTGATCCGCTACGCGTTGGAGAACTGCCGCGAGGATCTGGAGTTCATGAACAAGATGTGGGACAACGGTCTGATCGAGCGGCTCAACTTCGTGTTGAACCACGAATTCAAGCGGCTGGATTACACCGAGGGCGTGGAGATTCTCAAGGCTTCGGGCCGCAAGTTCGAATTCCCCTGCGACTGGGGGTGCGACTTGCAGTCGGAACACGAACGCTATCTGGTCGAGGAGCACTTCAAGCGTCCGGTGATCCTTATCAACTATCCGAAGCAGATCAAGGCTTTCTACATGAAGCAGAACGAGGATGGAAAGACCGTCCGTGCGATGGACGTGCTGTTCCCGAAGATCGGCGAGATTATCGGCGGTTCGGAGCGCGAGGCCGACTACGAAAAACTTTCGGCCCGTGTACACGAACTGGGTATGAACGAGAAAGAACTCTGGTGGTATCTCGACACCCGTCGTTGGGGATCGGCTCCTCATTCCGGTTTCGGACTCGGGTTCGAGCGCCTGCTGCTCTTCGTGACGGGTATGGGTAACATCCGCGATGTGATTCCCTTCCCCCGTACGCCCAAGAATGCGGAATTTTAATTAAATCCGGACCATTTATCTATTAACCCGTTTTCAGCCGTTCCTGATAATACTTTTATCACGAACTGCAATATTTTATTTTGCCAAAAGAAGAAGCCGATTACTAATTTCGAAGTTAATAATTGGGAGGAGACAAGTATGAGCATGATCAATCAAAAGCAGGTATTGTCCCTGCAACAGAAATTATCACCCCAGCAGATTCAGATGATCAAATTGTTGGAGTTGCCGACCATGCAGCTCGAGCAGCGGATCAAGCAGGAGATCGAGGAGAACATCGTGTTGGAGGAAGACGATCATACTCCGGAGGACGAGCAGCCGCAGCAGATTTCGGTGGAGGAATACCTCCGGGAAGACGAAACTCCTTCCTATAAGAGCCGTATCAACAACTATTCGAAAGACGATAAACCGCGCCAGGCCCCCCTTGCGGGCGGACGTTCGTTGCAGGAGTACCTGGTCGAACAGTTGGGATACCGCAATCTCTCGGAGCAGGATATGCGTCTGGCCGTTTATCTGGTCGGCAGTATCGAGGAGGACGGCTATCTGCGCCGGAGTTTGGAGGCTATCGCCGACGACATCGCCTTCACGCAGGGCGTAGATGTTTCGGTCGAGCACTTGGAACGATTGCTGTCGATTATCCACGAACTCGAACCGACCGGTGTAGGTGCCCGTAACCTGCAGGAGTGTTTGTTGTTGCAATTGGATCAGGAGAATCTTAATACCCGCTCCCGCCGGCTGGCCCGCAAGATCGTGGAGTGCTATTTCGACGAGTTTGTCAAAAAGCATTACGAAAAACTGATGGCCCGGCTTCAGGTTTCCGAGGACGAATTCCGCGAGGCGATCGAAGAGATTACCCGCCTTTCGCCCAAACCGGGCAACCTTTACTCCGAAGGCGGGGCCGATACGACGCCTTACGTGACGCCGGATTTCATCCTCGATTACCACGAAGGGCATTTCGACCTGACGCTCAATTCGGGTAATCTTCCCGAAGCGAGAATCAATCATCGTTATATCGAAATGATGCGGGGCATGGTGGATTCCGACGGTCGGGTCAAGGAGAAGGACCGCGAGGCGATTCAGTTCGTCAAGAGCAAGATCGATTCGGCCAAGTGGTTCATTTCGGCGATCAAGCAGCGGCACGATACGCTGATGCGGACGATGCAGGAGATTCTCGATTACCAGCAGGAATATTTCAAGGACGGTAACAAAAGTAAGTTGCGGCCGATGATCCTCAAGGATATCGCCGATCGCACGGGGTTGGACGTATCGACCATTTCGCGCGTGGTGAACAGCAAATATGTACAGACCCAGTTCGGCATCATTTTGCTCAAGTCGCTCTTCTCGGAGGCGATGCAGACCGACAGCGGCGAGGAAGTGTCGAGCTATGAAATCAAGAATATCCTCCAGCAGTGCATCGACGAGGAGGATAAACGCAAGCCTCTGACCGATGAAACATTGATGGATATCCTCAATTCGAAGGGGTACCGCATCGCACGTCGTACGGTGGCCAAGTATCGGGAGATGTTGAGTATTCCGGTGGCACGGCTCCGTAAACAGATTTAATCGCGTAGAAGATGTATTTGCGTTTGTCGAAGGCTGTTTCCGTTGTGCTGCATCCGTTCCTGGTGCCGCTCTATATGGTGTCGCTGCTATTGCTGGCCGGTACGGTCTATTCGCTTTATCCGCTCAAGGTCAAGATATACCTTATTTGGGTGACGCTGCTTTTTACGACGATCATTCCGGTTTTGGTGATCGCACTGCTCAAGTCGTATCGTAAGATCGGCGATGCGGATTTGAGCGACCGCAAGGAACGCTTCATCCCGCTGCTCGCTATGATCGCCTGCTATACGTTGTGCGCCGTCGCCATTGCGAGGATTCCTTCGGCGCAGATGTTGAGCCGTTTTATGTTTGCGGGAGCCTGTTGTGTCGCCGTGTGTCTTTTTGTCAGCTTTTATTGGAAGATCAGCCTGCATATGACGGCGTTGGGTGCTGCCGTGGCTTTTATCGTTCTGATCAATATCGCCAGCGGCGGGGGACTCTTCGCTGCGTTTATCGCAGCCCTGCTCGCTGCCGGTGCGCTCGGCTCCGCCCGGCTGAAACTGGGGTATCATACGCTGTCGCAAGTGGCGGTGGGATTCGCAACTGGTTTTATCGTCGCCGCAGGCGTCGGTTTGTTCAACTGGTAATATCTATGAAAAATAAGGCAGTGTGTCTTTATGACACACTGCTGTTTTATTATCGGGATGCGGCAAAGTCATTTACGATAGTAAATTCCTGTCGCTCTTACCCGCAAATGCCTTGTCTTGCATCCATTCTGACATTCCTTATTCAGGGGTTGTGCCTGAAATTTTCATTTCGACACAGCCCCGTTTTAATATTACGGGTTGCTATTTTTTCAACTGTCCGCCCAGCATGATGCCGGGATAATTTTGCATGACGGAGGCGATTTGCTGCATTTTCTCGTTCGCAGCGTATTCCGGAGAGGAGTGCCGCACGGCTTCGAGCGCATCGCCTGCATCGAACTGGAGCGTCAGCACCTCGCCGCGCAGGGAGAGATAGCCTTGAAAGGTGGCTTGTTTCCCGTCTTGGATCAGCGTGATGGCGGCTGTTCCGGTGGCGGGATCGTAGCTATACGTCCCGTCGATCTCATGTCCGCCCATAGAGGCGTGGAGCCGGTTGCGTTTTTTGAAGGAAACGGTCCCCTGTCCCGGCACGAGGCCTGCCTTGACGTAATGGGTCGCCAACTGGTCTTGCAATCCGGCTACGGCGATCGAGGCGAACATATCGTCGCCCTTGTATTCGATGCTGGGAGCCTGGTAGGTCCAGACTCCGAGGAGCGCTTCTTCCGACGGATAGGTCGGCGGTGTGGCCTCTTCCTGTTTCGCGGAGTGACTACCTCCTAAAAGTTGCTGGAGTTTTTCATTCATCGATTGTCCCGAAACAGCGATTGTCGCGCATACGACGAACAGGGCGGACAGACATAATGTACGTTTCATATCCGAATGGTTTTTATTTTTCCTGAATCAGAAGATCGATTTCCCGCAACCACAGGGTTGCCGTAGCGTCCGAAGGCATGCGCCAGTCGCCGCGCGGCGAGAGGGAGATGATGCCAACTTTCGGACCGTCGGGCATGGCCGAGCGTTTGAACTGCTGCGAGAAGAATCGCTGGAAGAATACCCGCATCCAGCGCAGGATCGTCGCCCGGTCGTAGCGTCCGTCGAACGCTGTTTCCGCAGCGAAGAGGATTTTTGCCGGGGAGTAACCGTTCTGGATGAAGTGGTAGAGGAAAAAGTCGTGCAACTCGTAAGGCCCTACCAACTTCTCGGTGTGCTGGGCGATTCCTCCCTCTTCGCCGGACGGCAGCAGCTCGGGGCTGATCGGCGTGGCGACCACGTCGAGCAGGATCTCGCGGATCGCATCGTCCTGACATACCTGGGCCATCCATCGTAGAAGCACCTGGATCAGGGTTTTGGGCAGCGAGGCGTTCAGACCGTACATCGACATCTGGTCACCATTGTAGGTCGCCCAGCCCAGTGCCAGTTCGCTCAGGTCGCCCGTGCCGAGGACCATGCCGTGCTCCATGTTGGCGATGTCCATCAGGATTTGTGTCCGCTCCCGGGCCTGGGCGTTTTCGTAGGCGGAAGATTGTTCTTCGGGGTTGAGTCCGATATCGGCGAAGTGTTGTTCGCAGGCTTTGCGGATGGAAATTTCGCGGGAAGTGATGCCCAGGCAGCGCATCAGGGCGATCGAGTTGCGGTAGGTGCGGTTGCTGGTGCCGAATCCGGGCATTGTGACGCCGATGATGCCTTTGCGGTCGAGCCCGAGGCGATCGAAAGTCCGCACGGCGATCAGCAGGGCCAGTGTGGAGTCCAAGCCGCCGGAAACCCCGATGACGACCTTTTTGCAATCGGTATGCTGCAGGCGCTGGGCCAGCCCCATCGTCTGAATGTTGATGATTTCACGACCCGATTCGTCCATCTCTTCGGGCGTTTGCGGCACGAAAGGATGGGAACTGAACTCCCGGTCGAGGGTGACGTTCGCGGGGTTTTCCGGCAGGGGAATTTCGACGATGATGCGCTCGGCGGGACGGTGCGGCGCGAAAGTCGTGGTGCGGCGGCGCGAGTTGAGGAGCTTTTCGGTGTCTATGTCCGCGACGATCAACTGTTCCTCGGTCGAAAACCGTTCGGTGCGCCGCAGCATCCGGCCGCTCTCGACGATCAGGCCGTTGCCGCCGAATACCAGGTCGGTCGAAGATTCTCCGTAACCGGCCGAACAGTAGATGTAGGCCGACTGGGTCCGGGCCGATTGCGATTTGACCAGCGTGAGCAGGTAGTTGTGCTTGCCCAGCACTTCGGGCGATGCCGAGAGGTTGAAAAGTATCTGGGCGCCGTCCACTGCCTGATGCAGCGACGGGGCGGCCGGAACCCACATATCCTCGCAGATTTCCACGCCGAACTTCACGCCTCCGATGTTGAAAAGCATGTTGCGACCGAAATCGGTATCCTGGCCGCACATCCGGATCGTGGCCAGGCCGATCTCTTCGCCCGACATGAAGCAGCGGGCCTCGTAAAATTCCGAGTAATTGGGAATATATGTCTTGGGGACCACGCCGTGAATACGTCCCTGAGCGAAAACTACCGCGCAGTTGTAGAGGGCATTGCCATAGGTGACGGGCATACCGACGATGGCGACGATGGGCAGTTCGCGGGTCTGGGCGAGGATATAGCCCAAGGCCTGTTCCGCCGCATGGAGCAAGGCGGGTTGCTGGATCAGATCGCCGCAGGTATAGGAGGTGATGCAGAGTTCCGGGAAGAGGATGATGCTTGCTCCCCGGTCGGCGCCCTTGCGGATCAATTCGGTGATATGTTGGGCGTTATAGTCGCAATCGGCGATCCGTACATGGGGAACTGCCGCTGCTACTTTCAGAAAACCAAATCTGTTCATACGATTTTTGCCGGTTTATTTTCTTCGTTTTCTGTTCCGAAGCGTATCGAACATCTTCGTACGGTCCGGGTATCGGAAAAACTCTCGGTTTGTTTTTTTGCGTTTTTTTCGCTCGGCATGGTCCGAACGGATTCGGCTTCGTGTCCGCCTGTCGAAAACGCTTGTTGTGCAATATTTTTATTTTGTCCAGAGCTGGGCCAGGTTCAGGATTACCTGCATGGCTTTGTGCATGGTCGTCAGCGAGCAATATTCGTAACGGCCGTGGAAATTCATGCCGCCGGTGAAGATGTTGGGGCAGGGGAGTCCCATGAAGGAGAGCCGTGCGCCGTCCGTGCCGCCTCGGATGGGCTTCACGAGCGGTTCGACCCCCGCCATTTTCATCGCCTCGATCGCCTTGTCGATCACCTGCGGGTGCGGTTCGACCATCTTGCGCATGTTGTAGTACGAATCCTTGAGCGTGAGGGTCAGCACCCCTTCGCCGTATTTGCGGACGAGCAGATCGACGCACTCCTGCATGTAGTTCTTGCGGGCTTCGAAACGGGCGCTGTCGTGGTCGCGGACGATGTAGCTGATCTGCGCCTGATCGACCGTACCGTTGAGGGCGATACAGTGGTAGAAGCCGTCGTAGCCTTCGGTGTGTTCGGGTCGCTCCCAGGCCGGCAGCAGGGCGTTCAGCTCGCATGCTACCTGAATGGCGTTGATCATCTTGTCTTTGGCGTAGCCCGGGTGGACGTTGCGGCCCTGGATCTCGATCTTGGCGCTCGCGGCGTTGAAGTTCTCGTATTCGAGTTCCCCCTCGAAGCCGCCGTCCATCGTGTAGGCGAAGTCGGCGCCGAAGGCCTTGACGTCGAAGAAGTCCACGCCCCGGCCGATCTCTTCGTCGGGGGTGAAGCCGATGCGGATCTTACCGTGCCGGAGCTCCGGATGTGCGAGCAGATATTCCGCAGCGGTCATGATCTCCGCCACGCCCGCCTTGTCGTCGGCGCCCAGCAGCGTCGTGCCGTCCGTGTGGATCAGCGTATGTCCCTTGAAGAAGCTCAGCTCCGGAAAGTCCGCGACTTTCATCGTCACGCCGGCGTTCAGCCGGATGTCCTTGCCGTCGTAATTCTCTATGACGTGCGGTTTCACGTCGGCGCCGCTCATATCGGGTGCGGTGTCCACGTGGGCGATGAATCCGATGACGGGGGCTTTTTCGCAGCCGGGCGTCGCGGGGATCGTACCCATGGCGTAGCCGTACTTGTCCACCGTGACCTCGGTGAGGCCCAGGGCCTTCATCTCTTCGGCCAGATAATCGAGCAGCACCCGCTGTTTCGCGGTCGAGGGGAAAGTTTCGCTCGACTCGTCGCTCTGGGTGTCGAACGAAACGTATTTCAGAAATCTGTCTTTGAGTTCCATAGTATATATCGTTGATTTTTTATTCTTCCTTTTTAGCGCGGAGCGAATGTACGGCGAAATAGATGATAAGCGCCAGATACATGCCCAGACCTACCCACGAGGCTGCGTTCGAACTGTTCCACTGCGTGAGTTTCCAGTCCACGTCGGCGAATTTCAGGATCGCTCCCACTACGCCCATCAGGGCGCCGCCTGCGATGAAGCCCGACGCGATGAGCGTACCCTGGCTCATACGTGCCTTGTTGAGCGCCTGATCTTTCGATCGGGTCGATACGAACCAGGCGATCAGACCGCCGATCAGCAGCGGAAGATTGAGCTGCAGGGGCAGGAACATGCCCAGTGCGAATGGAAGGGCCGGAATACCGATGCCGGTGAGTACCAGCGCGAGGACTGCGCCGCAGAAATAGAGTACCCAGGGAGCCGTTCCGCCCTGCATCAGGGGTTGGATCACGGCGGCCATGGCATTGGCCTGCGGAGCTTCCAGCGGGCTGCCGGGGCCGAAGCCGTAGGTTTTGTTCAGAATAATCATCACGCCTGCGACGGTAGCGGCCGAAACGAAGACGCCGAGGAATTTCCAGCTCTCCTGTTTTTTCGGCGTGGTGCCGATCCAGTAGCCGATCTTCAGGTCGGTGATGAAGCCGCCGGCGGTCGAGAGGGCCGTGCAGACCACGCCGCCGATGATCAGTGCGGCGGTCATGCCGGCCGTACCGTTCAGGCCGATGCTTACGAGTACCAGCGACGCGAGGATCAGCGTCATGAGGGTCATACCCGAAACGGGGTTGCTGCCGACGATGGCGATGGCGTTGGCTGCGACCGTCGTGAAAAGGAACGAGATGACGAAGACGATTAGCAGCGCCACGGCCGTCTGCCCCCAGTTGCCCAGAATGCCGAACTGGAAAAAGAAGAAGGTGGTGGCGAGCGCCGCGATCAACGTAGTGAGAATCGTGCGCATGGTCAGGTCGCGCTGGGTGCGCGGTACGTTCGTTTCGGCTTTTTTCTTGCCCGAAAACTCGCTGACGGCGAGCCCCATCGCCTGTTTGATGATGCCGCTCTGACGGATGATGCCGATAAGCCCGGCCATGGCGATTCCGCCGATACCCAGCGGACGACCGAAGGTCTGGTACAGCTCTTCGGGGGACATGCCTGCGCCCGTGGCGGTCGAACCGACCACCGGAACGACGAGCAGCCAGATCAGGAACGAACCGGCGGCGATGATGGCCGAATATTTCAGTCCGATGATGTAACCCAGGCCGAGCACCGCAGCACTCGTATTGACTTTGAGCAGGGTTTTGAACTTATCGGCGCAGAGGGTGCCCCAAGCCGTCATGCGGGTCGAGATCTCTTCCGTCCAGAGGCCGAAGGTGCTCGCTGCGAAGTCGTACAGACCGCCCACCAGTCCGGCTACGGCCAGCAGCTTGGCCTGATTGCCGCCTTTTTCGCCCGATACGAGCACTTCGGTCGTGGCCGTCGCCTCCGGGAAGGGGTACTTGCCGTGCATCTCCTTGACGAAATATTTCCGGAAGGGGATGAGCAGCACGATGCCCAGGATACCGCCCAGTACCGACGAGAGGAATACTTTGTAGAATGCGGTTTCCAAACCGAGGATGTAGAGCGCCGGCAGGGTGAAGATCGCTCCGGCGACGATGATGCCCGACGAGGCGCCGATCGACTGTATGATGACGTTCTGTCCCAGCATGTTTTTTTTGCCCAGCATGTTGCCGACGCCTACGGCGATAATGGCGATCGGTATGGCTGCTTCGAACACCTGGCCGATGCGCAGGCCCAGATAGGCTGCGGCGGCGGAGAAGAGAACGGCCATCAGCAGGCCCATCGTAACCGAATAGGGTGTGACCTCCTTCGGCTTGGCGTCGGCCGACATCATCGGGACGTACTCTTCGCCCGGTTTGAGTTCACGGTACGCGTTGTCGGGCAGAGATTGAGAGGGTTTGGTTTGTTCCATTGCGTATGTAGGTTTTCGTTAAAATTCCGAGGCAACTTACAAAAGTAGGTTTTTCTTTCAGAAAATCAAACGCAATGGCTCCTAAAAATGCGGCAATTCGTATTGCCGGGGCATTTTTCGGTCCCGGTCGTCGAAAAGATGATTATCCCCCGGGCGGCATGCGATGTCGCGGAATCCCCGGGTCGGGGCCGACGTTTCGCCGCGCCGACAGAAGGTCATATCCGGCGGATGAAATCCGCCATGACCGTCACTAACTTTTCGGAAACAGGCGCGGCAGCATCCATATAAATAGTCGTTTTTTGCCGTTGAGGATCGGTCACTTCGCTCTGTTTCAGCAGGTGGGTCATCCCTTCGATGATGACTTTGTCGGCGTCGGGCCGGGCTTGGGCCAGAGCTTCGGCATTGTCGGCGGATATTTGGATGTCGTTGTCGCCATTGACTATCAGGACCGGCTGTTTTACCTGCCGGATCACTTCGCGCGGATCGTATTGCATCCACGAGATCAGGTAAGGCTGTACGGAAGGTCGGAAGATACCTTGTAAAATCGCGGGAATATCTTCGGTCGTTTTCCCTTGTTTGAGCCGGGAGAGGATGGATTGTACGTTGAGGATGAGTCCGGGATTGTAGGAGATCAGTTCGCGGGTGAGCTGGAATTGCAGGATTTCGTCGATCGGGTAGCCGGCTCCCGCCAGCGAGATGACGGCCGCGACGTCGGGCGATTCGGTCGCTGCGACCAATGCGACGAGCGAACCTTCGCTGTGCCCGGCAAGGATGATTTTTCGGAAGCCGCGCTCCTTGAGGTAATCCGTCAGGGCTTCGGCGTCGGCGATGTAGTCGGCCAGGCGCAGCCGGTCTTCCTGTTTGTAAAGTTCCGGATCCCGGTAACGGCTGCCTCCGATGCCCTGTTTGTCGTAGCGGAGCGAGGCGATTCCCTCTTTTTCGAGCGCACGGGCGAGCATGTAGTAGGTATTGGTCATCAGGCCCGAACCGCTGTTGCCGTTGCGGTCGGTCGATCCCGAACCGGCGATGATCAGCACCGCTGCGTCGCTTCCTTCGTCGGGTACGGTCAGCGTTCCGGAGAGTTTGCCCCAGGAACGGGAAACCGAGATTTCCTCCTCTTTGGACTGGGAGGGAAGCGCCGCAAGCAACAGCAGTCCGGCGATGAGGTATCTGAATGTTTTCATGGTCGCTGTGTTTGTTAATCGAATCGTTACAGGAGATCGGCGAGCCTCTCCAGTCCGATGCTGTGCGATCCTTTGACCAGGATCAGGGCCTGCGATACGGGATGTTTCCGGAGCTCTGCGGCCAGTACTTCCTGCGACGGGTAGAGAGTCGTGTCGGCGGGTCGGGATTCCAGGCTGCGGTAAGCCTTCGCGAAATGCGGTCCGACCAGCAAGATACGGGCATCGGGAATTTCGGCGGCGAGGGAGATGATATGGCGGTGTTCCGCATCCGACCAGTCGCCCAGTTCCAGCATATCGCCGAGGATCAGTATCTTCCGGGTGCAGCCTTCGAGCGGTTCCTGCCGGAAGTTGACGAGCGATGCCTGCATGCTCGAGGGATTGGCGTTGTAACAGTCGAGAATCAGGGTATTCTGCCCGGTGCGTATTTTTTGTGAGCGGTGGTTGTCGGGCCGATAGGAGCCTACGGCATAGCGGATGCGTTCGTCGTCCACGCCGAAATAACGCCCGACGGCGACCGCCGCAGCGACATTGAAGCGGTTGTAGTCCCCTTCGAGGTGGTGCTCCACGCCGTCGGCCAGCGTGGTCGGGTAACACTCCGCAGCCAGCGTTTCGCGTTCGGCCGCCATGGACATCAGGACCGGGTCGTTGGCAGGAACGAAAACGCGCCCTCCGGTCCGGGCGAGCCAGTCGTACAGCTCGCCTTTCCCGCGCCGGACACCCTCCGGGCCGCCGAAGCCTTCCAGGTGGGCTCGTCCGATGTTGGTGACGATGCCGTAGTTGGGTTCCGCGATCGAGCAGAGCAGGGCGATCTCCCCGCACGCGCTCGCACCCATCTCCACGATGCCGAACTCCACGTCGCGGGTCATTGCCAACAGGGTCAGCGGTACGCCGATGTGGTTGTTCAGGTTGCCCCGGGTGGCATAGACTTCGTATTTCTCGGCCAGTACGCGGCTGACCAGCTCCTTCGTGGTGGTTTTGCCGTTGCTGCCCGTGATGGCGAGGATCGGCAGCCCCAACTCCCGGCGGTGTTCCCGGGCGAGGGTTTGCAAGGTTTGCAGTGCGTCGTCCACGACGATCAGACGGTCTGCCTTGTCGGGGCGGGTGTTCGGGAGCGAGGGATCGTCCACGACGGCGTATGCCGCCCCCTTTTCGAGGGCGTCGGCTGCGAAGCGGTTGCCGTCGAACGACGCCCCCCGGAGTGCGAAGAATACGGAGTCGGGCTCGATACGGCGGGAGTCCGTCGAAATGCGCGGATGGCGCAGATACAGTTCATACAGGGATGACATCGGGGAAATCGAATATTTGGTCATGTTTTCCTTGTCCAAAAGAAGAGCGGAACGCTTGCCGATGGGAAGCCCGGCGAGGGGCATTTGCCTTTTCGGAAATCCCGGCGGCTCCGGAACCCGCGTCGGAGCGGAAATGTTGTGGCCCTTAAATATGTTTGTCGCCTTCGTTGTATTTCACTTCGTCGATGAACTTCTTGATGTTCTGTTCCTCGCTGCGCGGACAGATCAGCAGCACGTCCTCCGTATCCACCACGATGTACTCCTTCAGGCCGTTGATGACGGCTACTTTGCCTTCCGGGAGGGAGACGATGCAACTGCGGGTATTTTCGTCCGTATAGCATCCCTTCTCGGGTTTGGCGTTGGCGTAACGGTCCTTGCGCGAGAGCTGGTAGAGCGAACCCCACGTCCCCACGTCGCTCCAACCCACGTCGGCATTGGAGCGCACGTAGACGTTGCCGGCCTTCTCCATGACGCCGTAATCGATCGAAATGGGATGGCTGCACGAAAAGACCCGTTCGACGGCCTCGTCCTCCTGCGGCGTACCGAACGCCGCCTCGACCGACGAGAACAGCGCATGGTGTTCGGGCAGGTATTGGGCGAAGGCCCGCACGATATCGCGGACCTTCCAGACGAAAATACCCGAATTCCAGAAGAATTCGCCGCACTGCACGAAGGTCTGGGCCAGTTCCAGATTGGGCTTTTCCGTAAAACTCTTCACCGGACAAATGGTCTCGTCGGCCGAGGCCTGTATATAACCGTAACCCGTTTCGGGGCGTGTGGGACGGATGCCGACGGTCATCAACGCATCGTGGCCCGTCACGAAATCGAGGCACTCGCCGATGATCGAGCGGAACCCCTCCTCGTCGACCACCCAGTGATCGGCCGGCGTGACGATCATCTGCGCTTCGGGATCGTGTTTCCGCAACCAGTAGGCGGCGTAGGCGATGGCCGGCGCGGTATTGCGGCCGATCGGCTCGCAGAGAATCTGTTCCTTGCGGATCTCGGGAAGGATATTGCGGATCAGCTCCTTGTAACGTCGGTTGGTCACCACGATGAAATTTTCGTCGGGCACCAGCGGCGCGAAGCGTTCGA
>OHNQ01000897.1_pt1 | contig 14547 bp, 7 predicted proteins | sample 1569621 | NCBI WGS metagenome assembly OHNQ01 (sample SAMEA3879516, study PRJEB24766) | human gut metagenome | biome: human-associated habitat; feature: feces | place: USA | collected 1985/1987
CCACAATTACCTATAATATTATATAATAGTAAATAAAAGAATTTTGAAATACACATACGGAGGTAGAATAAGTGAAATTATATGAAAATGGTGCTTACCTTTTAAACGGTAAGGAAGTAATAATTGATGGACCGGAGGCTCAGGCAGCTGTCAAAAGCAAGACCGGCATGGACATCGATAAACAGACAGCTAAGCAGGAGACAATTGCTTACGGTATTTTAAAGGAGCACAATACATCCGGCAATATGGACAAGCTTCAGATTAAGTTTGATAAGCTTACATCGCATGATATCACATTTGTAGGTATCATCCAGACAGCACGAGCTTCAGGACTTGAGAAATTCCCTATCCCGTATGTACTTACAAACTGTCACAACAGCCTTTGTGCAGTTGGTGGAACAATCAATGAGGATGATCACATGTTTGGTCTCACATGTGCAAAGAAGTACGGTGGAATCTATGTACCACCTCATCAGGCAGTTATCCATCAGTTTGCACGAGAGATGCTTGCCGGCGGCGGAAAGATGATACTTGGCTCTGATTCACATACACGCTATGGTGCACTTGGTACTATGGCAGTCGGCGAGGGTGGACCTGAGCTTGTTAAGCAGCTTCTCGAACAGACATATGATATTGATATGCCTGAGGTAGTAGGTATTTACTTGACAGGAGAGCCAATCAAGGGCGTTGGACCACAGGATGTCGCACTTGCAATTATCGGAGAGGTATTCGGAAACGGCTTCGTAAAGAACAAAGTTATGGAGTTTGTAGGACCGGGTGTGTCTAATCTGAGCGTTGACTTCCGTATAGGTGTCGATGTTATGACAACAGAGACTACATGTCTTTCTTCTATCTGGAGAACAGATGACCAGGTTAAGGAATTCTTTGAGATTCACGGTAGGGCTGAGGACCACAAGGAGCTTAATCCGGGTGAGGTGGCTTACTACGACAGATTTATTGAGATTGATTTAAGCCAGATCCGCCCAATGATAGCTATGCCATTCCACCCAAGCAATACCTATACTATCGATGAGCTCAATGCAAACCTCATGGATATTCTCGATGACTGTGAGAAGAGAGCTGAGGTAAGCTTTGACGGCAAGGTGAAGCTTGATTTAAAGAGTAAGGTAAGAGACGGAAAACTGTATGTTGACCAGGGTATCATCGCAGGCTGTGCAGGCGGTGGATTTGAGAATATCTGCGATGCGGCTGACATATTAAACGGACATTCAATCGGAGCAGACGAGTTTACACTGAGTGTTTACCCGGCATCTACTCCAATATACATGGAGCTTGTGAAAAACGGAGCTGTAGCAAAGCTTCTTGAGACAGGTGCAATCGTAAAGACTGCTTTCTGCGGACCTTGCTTTGGTGCAGGAGATACACCTGCCAACAACGCATTCTCTATCCGTCATTCAACAAGAAACTTCCCTAACAGAGAGGGTTCTAAGGTACAGAACGGACAGATCAGCTCAGTGGCACTCATGGATGCACGTTCAATCGCTGCAACAGCAGCAAACAAGGGCTTCCTTACATCAGCAGCGGATATTGATGTCAACTTTACAAAGCCAAAATATTTCTTTGACAAGACTATATATGAGAACCGTGTATTTGACAGCCATGGAGTGGCAGATCCTTCAGTTGAAATCCAGTTCGGACCAAACATCAAGGACTGGCCGGCAATGAGCGCGCTTCCTGAGAATATGCTCCTTAAGGTGGTTTCAGAGATTCATGATCCTGTTACTACAACAGATGAGCTCATTCCTTCAGGAGAGACATCTTCATATCGTTCAAACCCTCTTGGACTTGCAGAGTTCGCACTTTCAAGAAAGGATCCTGAGTATGTAGGCAGAGCAAAGGAAATCCAGAAGGCCCAGAAGGCTATAGAGAGTGGTGAGTGCGCAGGAAAGGCTGTTCCTGAGGTTGCTGAAATCATGGGAGTAGTAAAGAAAAAATTCCCTGAGGCAAGCCATGAGAATATGGGCTTCGGAAGCACAATTTTTGCTGTTAAGCCGGGTGACGGCTCAGCAAGAGAGCAGGCTGCCAGCTGCCAGAAGGTACTCGGAGGCTGGGCAAATATCGCAAACGAGTATGCTACAAAGAGATACCGTTCAAACCTTATCAACTGGGGAATGCTTCCATTCATCATCGATGAGGGAGAGCTTCCGTTCCACAACCTCGACTATATCTTCCTTCCGGGAATCAAGAAGGAAATCGAGGATGCAAAGACGGAGTTTGAGGCATATGTTGTCAAGGATGGTGAATTAAAGCCATTTACACTGAAGATGGGTGAGCTCACAGATGATGAAAGAGAGATAATATTAAAGGGATGTCTCATCAACTATAATCGTAAATAAGGAGAGTTTAATCCGATGGAAGAAACCGGAAAAGCTGGTAAAAAATCAAACATTGAGATAAATGCAGATAAGGGCGCGAAGCAGAATTCGCACCCGGGGCGTGAGGAATGGCCACATCTGATCAGAATAGGTGTCATGGTATTTGTCACGTTTGCAGTCAGTATACTGTTTTTCTTTGCACTGTACAGATTTGAGGGCTTTGCAGGCATATGGAGCAAGCTGCTTGCGGCAGCAATGCCTATTATAATGGGACTTGTGCTTGCATACCTGATGAATCCTGTCATGCTGTGGCTGGAAAGATGCTTTAAAAAGCTTCTTTCCAAAAAGATGAAAAGCGAAAGCAAGCTGCGAAAGGTTTCAAGAGCTCTTGCAATTACAGGCTCGGTTATTATTCTTGTAGCAATTATTTCGCTCCTCATTGCGGCTATTGTGCCTTCTGTCATAGCAAGTATATCGGGACTTATGAAGACACTGCCAAATGATGTTGCGGCATTCATCAACATGATAAAGAACGGCAATTTCGGGGACAGCAAAATTGCTGAGCTCGCGAGCACAGGTTTACAGAATGCAACCGACTACATTGAGAATTATGCCACAGAAAAGCTGATTCCTGAGGCACAGAAGTATGTTGCACAGATTACAACCGGTGTGATTTCGGTAGTCAGAGGCTTACTTAATTTTATTATCGGAATAATCGTGATGGTCTATGTGATGAGTATTCAGGAGACTCTCGCAGGACAGAGCAAAAAGATAATATATGCTGTCTGCAAGCCAAAGACAGGCAATATCATCATTGAGACGATCAGAAAGACAAATGAGATTTTTGGAGGCTTCATAAGCGGTAAGATTATAGATTCACTGATTATAGGTGTGATTGCATATTTCGGATGTCTGATTTTAAGGATTCCATCATCGGTGCTCGTTGCAGTGATTATCGGCGTCACAAATGTGATTCCGGTATTCGGACCGTTTATCGGTGCAATTCCATCGTTACTCATAGTAGTAATTCAGAGTCCGTGGCATGCACTTTATCTTCTGATATTTATTGTCGTGCTGCAGCAGGTGGATGGCAATATAATAGGCCCTAAGATACTTGGCTCATCTACCGGTCTTTCGACCTTCTGGGTTATGTTTGCCATACTAATCGGCGGAGGAATGTTTGGTTTTCTTGGAATGTTACTTGGTGTTCCGACCTTTGCTGTGATATACTATATTGTGAAAAGAGTTGTTAATTATGCTCTCAGGAAAAAGAAGCTTCCTGAGGACACAAGGGATTATACAAAGACAACAGGCGTAGATACCAAAAATAATAAGCTTAAATACGAGTAGGTGAAATAAGTGGATAAATACGAATACAATCTCAAGCTGGATCAGATAAAAGCCCTAAGCGCCGAGGAGGGCTATATGAGCGCAGCAGAGATTGCGGATAGCATAAATTGGAACAAAATTAAAAATGTAAATACACTCGTTAAAATCGGCGAAATCTACGAGAAGGCCGAAAGATACCAGGATGCAAGGGACATACTTTTAATGGCCTATGACCGTTCACCAATCGGCAGGATGATTATATACAGACTGGCTGAGGTCGCCATCAAGATGGGGGATTATGATGCTGCTACAGAGTATTATGATGAGTTTGTTGAGATAGCGCCTCATGATGATATGAAGTATGTATTAAGATATGCCATCAAAAAAGGGCAGGGAGCTTCATTTGATGAGCTTATCACTATTCTTGAAGAGTACAAGGATGAAGAATACACTGAGGAGTGGGCATATGAGCTTGCATATCTATACCACAAGGCCGGAAAAGCCGATAAGTGTATAGATGCCTGCGATGAGCTCATTCTGTGGTTCGGAGACGGACCATATGTGGAGCGTGCGCTGGAGCTTAAGATGCTTTATCAGCCACTTACCAAGGCTCAGGAGGAAAAGTACAGACGATTCAAGGCAGAGAAGGAAAAGCCGGCTAAGATAAAGGATGAGGCTGAGGTCACTGAGATAGGTGCCATGGAGATGGTAAAGGGCGGAGAGATAGTGCATGATGACGTAACTATTCCGCAGATTACTGTAAATCAGGAGAAGTTCAATACTGTAAATTTACAGCAGGAGATTGCCAAGGGTATGCAGCAGATCATGGAGGCCAAGGGCAAGAATGAAGTTGCTGATACGATGGATACCATCAAAAAGATAGTTGAGGATATTCCTTATCTCAAGCTCGAAAAGGAGCAGGAAGAGTATGTACAGCAGCCGGAAGAGACAGAACATATCGCTACAGATGAAGAGATAGATGGTTCACTTAAGTTGAATTTCAAGGAGCTTTTGGGTGAAGACGCTGACGGACAGATGTCTATGGTCATGAGTGAAAAGACTCAGCTTGAGCATCAGATTACAGGACAGATGTCTATACAGGATGTGCTTGAAGAATGGGAAAAGACCAGACATGCGGCTGAAATTGCACTTAAAGAGGCTGAGCAGCAGAAACTTGAGTCAGCTAAGGCAAGAGCACTTCAGGAGGCAGGAGACATCATGGAGAGACTAAATGATGTCATTCCAAAGCTGGATGCAGGTGTCACTCCGAAGGAACTTCTTGAGGAGGAGTATTTGAAGGTCCCGGTTGATATTATAGAGCAGAAAGCTGCCGTGAAGGAGCCTGAAGAAGAGCAGAAACCGGATATGCAGGAGCTTTATGCAGATGAGACTGTGGATGAAGTACAGGAGCCGCAGGAAGCATCGGAAGATACTATAGACGAAGCACAGGAGCCGCAGGAAGCACCGGAAGATGCTGCAGATGAAGTCAAGGAACCGGTTGGAGAGCCGGAGGATATAATTATGGCAGAGGAGTCTGAGAAAGACGAGATACACATGCAGCCGACTACCATGATGCCTGAAATAACAGATGATATGTTAAATGTCGATGATGATACATCAGATGATGAGGCTTCACAGGAGAAAGAAAACGTTTCTGAGAAGAGAGATTTTGATCATGTGACATCATTTATCGAGCAGGAAATAGCCAAGATGACAGCAAAGAATCCGGGACTGGAGAAGAAGCTGGATATGGCTAAGACAAGAAAAATGCCGGATATTTCATTGCCGGAGGATTTAGACAGCGAAGAAGATGACTCGAAATTGAAAGAAACAAAACATATAAAAGAGCTTACAAGCGAACAGAAAGCTATATTTTCATATTTCATACCGGTAAAGGGTATGGAGGATCAGATCTGCAAGGCATATAATGCAGTGCTTGATCATTTCAACAGGAAAGAAAACGCATCCACAGGCAACCTCATTATACAGGGAGAGCAGGGTTGCGGAAAGACAATGCTTGCTACAAGCTTTATAAAGGTATTACAAAAAGATGGTGAACAGCTTACAGGAAAGATGGGCAAGATTGATGCTGCCGCACTCAATAAAAAGGATGTGCAGCAGGTAGTCAGAAAGATAACAGGAGGCTGTCTCATCATAGAAAGAGCCGGTGATATCGACCGCAGCATAGCTGCCCAGCTATCATTTTTGATGGAGCATGATATTACAGGAACACTCTATATACTTGAGGATACATCAAAGGGTATAAAGAAGGCTCTCTCAATGGATGAGGGCTTTGCATCCAAGTTCACGGAAAAGATATCGGTTCCTATTTTTACAAATGATGAACTCGTATTGTTTGCCAAATCGTACTCTGCAGAGCTTGGGTACAAGATAGATGAGATGGCTATTCTGGCATTGCATAACAGAATCAGCAATATTGAGAGGATAGACCAGGCTACCACTCTGACAGAGGTCAAGGATATAATTGACGAGGCCATAGACAGGGAGGCTCACAGCGGACTTAAGAAGGCTATAAGTATTCTGACAGCCAGGCGATATACAGATGATGACCGAATTGTACTCAAAGAGGATCATTTCAGGGAAAAATAAATACTTATGGGGGGTATATATATGTGTAATTTTACAGCAATGGATTGTTACCTGTTTGGTCAGGCAACACACTATGATATCTACAAGAAGATGGGTGCTCACTTAGCTGAGCGTAAAGGAAAAAAAGGAGTGTGCTTTGACGTCTGGGCGCCACATGCGAGGGAAGTATACGTGTTTGGTGAGTTTAACGACTGGAATGAGACCAGTCATGAGATGAAGCGTGTAGAGCCGGAAACCATGGGAGTGTATGAGCTTTTTGTACCGGGAGCGCAAAAGGGTCAGATGTATAAGTTTATTATAGTCACTGAACAGGGTGATAAGCTGTACAAGGCGGATCCATACGCAAACTACGCAGAGCTTCGTCCGGGAACAGCGTCAATCATCACAGATATCGAGCACTTCACATGGACTGACAAAGAGTGGATGGATAAGAGAGCAGCAAAGTCAGATGCTGATGTATATTCTTCACCTATGGCTATATATGAGTGTCATCCGGGCTCATGGATGAGACATCCGGGCAGGGATGATGAGGGCTTTTATACATACAGGGAGCTTGCAAAATCACTCATATCCTATGTGAAAACTATGGGATATACACATATTGAGCTTATGGGTATTTCAGAGTATCCGTTTGATGGCTCATGGGGATATCAGGTGACAGGCTACTATGCACCTACATCGAGGTATGGAGAGCCTGAGGATTTTGCATACTTTGTTGATCAGTGCCATAAAAATAATATCGGAGTAATCCTCGACTGGGTACCTGCACATTTCCCAAAGGATGCGCATGGACTTGCCAATTTCGATGGAACAGCCACATATGAGTATGCAGACCCAAGAAAGGGAGAGCATCCTGACTGGGGCACAAAGATATTTGACTACGGTAAGAATGAAGTAAAGAACTTCCTTATCGGAAGTGCACTTATGTGGATAGAAAATTACCACGTAGACGGACTCCGTGTGGATGCAGTTGCGTCAATGCTTTATCTTGACTATGGAAAGAACGACGGACAGTGGGTGCCAAACAAGTTTGGAGGAAATAAGAACCTCGAGGCAGTAGAGTTTTTCAAGCATATCAATACACTCATACTTGGAAGAAATCACGGAACTGTAATGATAGCCGAAGAGTCTACCGCATGGCCAAAGGTAACAGGCAAGGTAGAGGAAGACGGACTGAACTTCAGCTACAAATGGAACATGGGATGGATGCATGACTTCCTTGATTATATGAAGCTGGATCCATATTTCCGTAAAAATAACCACAACAAGATGACATTTGCGATGAGCTATAATGAGAGTGAGAAATATATTCTGGTACTGTCACATGATGAGGTGGTACATCTGAAGTGTTCTATGCTCAACAAAATGCCGGGCTTAGAAGGGGATAAATTCAAGAACCTCATGGCAGGATATGCATTTATGATGGGACACTGTGGAAAGAAGCTTCTTTTCATGGGACAGGAGTTTGCACAGAAGCAGGAGTGGAGTGAGGAAAGAGAACTCGACTGGTATCTGCTTGAGAATCCGGAGCATAAAAAGATCCAGAACTGGGTAAAGGAGCTGCTTCACCTCTATAGGAGAAACCGCTGTCTGTATGAGCTGGATTCAAGCTGGGAAGGCTTTGAATGGATAAATGCAAACGATGCAGACAGAAGCATCTTCAGCTTTATCAGAAAGAGCAAGGATGGCAAGAATAATATGCTCTTTGTCATCAATTTCACACCGGTAGAGAGACCTGATTACAGAGTCGGAGTGCCAAAGCGCAAGACATATCAGCTCGTTTTAGATAGTGAGGATCCTAAGTTTACCGGCAAAACGGTACAAGAGCCTGTAAAGAAGGCTGCAAAGGGCAGAGGCAAGGCAGCAAAACAGTCATATAAGAAGCTGGACTATAAGGCAGTCAAATCAGAGTGTGACGGCAGACCATTTTCATTTGCTTATCCACTTGCGCCTTACGGAGTTGCTGTATTTAAATACTAATATACCGGTAAATAGCAGGGTAAAGGACCGCGCCAATTTAAGGCGCGGTCTTTATTTTTGCGTATTATATGTCGATATATAAAAAAAGATAACTATTCAGAACCACAAAAGTACGAAGTAAGAATATCCATAAATAAAGGCTGCAGAGATGGTACATATGCAGGGCACGGAGCAGGAAATATGCAGATAGAGAATTTGATTAATAAAAGCACAGATACGAAAAATACGGACACAAAAACCATAAATGACATGACAGCGGGTATGCGTGTGTCAGACTACATAAAGACAGACAGCAGTGACAATATGTCAAAAAAGGCGGCTGTTGTCGGTTCGTCAAACTCTGTTGATATGTCGGATACGATATATGCAAGACCACAGGCTAAAAACGAAGCCGGGAACAACGATGACACAGATATGGCAGAAAATCTGCTAAATGACATGAATCAGACCTCAGAAAACAGGCGAAATGATATGATTGTCACTGCAAGCACCACAACGAGTGATGATTACAAAGCTGCAAAGGATGACGGCTACGATGTCATTGTCACTGAGACCGATAAGATAAAAGCAGTGCTGGCAAAGGCAGGTGTAGATATATCCATATATGGAGATGATCTGAGCAAGGAGCAGCTTACAGACATCACGGGAAGCCAGACTGAAGCGGCCATGCTTGTCAATCAGATGAAAGCATATGATATTCCTGCTACAGATGACAATATAAAGGCAGGTACAGATGCCATAGACCGGGCAAAGAGCCTTACAAATATATCCAATGAGACAAAGGCATATCTGGTCAGAAATAACATGAATCCGACGGTTTCCAATGTATACAAGGCTACGTACAGCAGCAGTCAGGTACAAGATTACAGGCAGAAAACCAAAATGACGGAGATATCAGATGAGCTGTTTGAGGAGCTTAAGCCACAGCTTAAACAGATATTAGAGGAAGCTCATATAGACAGTAGTGATGAGAATCTGAATCAGTGCAGATGGCTGATAGATGAAGATATAGCCGTTACACCTGATAATGTGCTGCTTGCGAATCAGGTAGACTGCATCAACGCAGCAAAAGAAAATGTGAGCAGTGATTTTTATGCAAGGGCAGTGACAGAAGCACTGGCAATGGGAAAAAAGGCTACAGATGCCACTATGTCACAAGATGGTCTGACATTTGACATGGCAAAGAAAGCCTGTGATGTATTAGGTGAGGCGACCGCAGATGACATTGTCACATTAGAGTCAGATAACATACCTGTCACGATAGAGAATCTGTCAAAGCTTATAGCTGCAAGAGGCAAGGATAGTGCAGCATCGCAAGCCTCAGCGAATAAAGCTGCGGATAATCAGATTACAGACAGCCGGGAAGCAAGGCTTGTGACAGCTCAAAGAAAGCTTGAGGAAGCGAGACTTTCCATGACAGCAGAAGCCAACCTTTCACTCATAAAAAAAGGAGTTTCAATAGACACAGAGCCTATTGAACGTGTAGTGGAGCTGCTTAAGCAGCAGGAAAATAAATACTACGGAGCGCTGTTTGGTGAGAGCAGTGTAGAGGCATCTGATGATAGGGTACGTATGTACAATAATGTCTGTGATATTTTCAATCAGATGAAGCAGCAGCCGGCGTATGTACTGACCCTGGAATCCGCTGATGACACTGTGTATGAGCTGTATACAGCAGGCAAAGCAATGAAGCAGTCATTAGAAGCAGCAGCCTCAGGATATGAGACTCTTATGACATCACCGCGGGCAGATATGGGAGATAGTATGTCAAAAGCATTTCAGAATGTGGATGATATACTTAAAGAGCTTCAGATAGATACATCTGAAAGCAATCGCAGGGCTGTGCGGATACTTGCGTACAATAGTACCGACATCACAGAGGACAATATAAAGCAGATAAAGTCTGTAGATGAGCAGGTGCAGAGAGCATTCAGCGATATGACACCGGCGGTGACGATTGAGATGATAAAAAGAGGCATATCACCGCTTGATATGAGCATGAGTGACATAAGTGACACTGCCAGACGGATAAAATCAGAAAATCCTGACGAAAAGGATGAGAAATTCAGCGAGTTTCTCTGGAAGCTTGAAAAGAAAAATGAAATCTCAGAGGAGGAAAGAGACTCATATATAGGCATATACAGGCTTATTTCACAGGTGGAGCAGTCAGATGGTGCTGTGATAGGCTCACTTGTTAATCAGGGAGCAGATATTACAATGAAAAATCTGCTTACAGCGGTCCGGGTACGAGGAAAGAGTGCCATGGACTATAAGGTGGACGATACCTTTGCCGGAGTGGACAGTGTAAGCAGTGGCATTAAAATTGACTCACAGATAGAAAGCGCATATCATACAAACTGCCTAAGGGATGTGCTTGATACACTTTCACCTGAGAAAATGGAGTTTGTGCAGTATGACAGCTGGCTTGATATGACTCCGGAGCAGTTAAGGCAGGCTGTATATGAGGCAGACGAGGATAACGCACTGTCAGAGCAATATGCCACAGAACAGCTAAGACAGTTCAATCAGGCAGTTTCGGTGCCTGAGAACGTATATGCTTTTCTAGAGAAATATGATGTAAAAACAACCGCGGTAAACCTCATGGCTGCGTCACGGCTAATGAAAAATCCGTCAGAGGCAGTAAGAAATCTCTGGGAGCGTGGAGACAGTGCTACGGCAAGGGCTCTTTTGGATGAGACTCTCAGACGGTTTTCTGAGTCGGTCAAAAATCCAAAGGAGCTTGCGCAGGCGCAGGAAACGCTGGCTGATACAGCAGAGCATGTTATGGATTCGATGATTATAGAGGATAGGCACACCGGTTCAATAGACCTCAGACAGATGAAGCTATTATGCAGTCAGCTAAGGATAGCTTCAAATATGTCGAGACAGGAAAACTATATTGTACCAATAGAGACTGCAGACGGGGTCACAGGTATGAAGCTTAGTATAGTAAGAGGCGAGGATAAAAAGGGCATGGTTGACATATTCCTTGAGGATAAAAAATGCGGCAGAGTAGCTGCATATTTTGAGGCAAAGGAAAACTCAGTATCTGCTATGATAGTCACAGACGATGAGCAGACTAAAAAGCTGTTTGAAGATAATATCACTATGTTTGAGGCAGGAATAAGTGATGGTGAACAGCGTGTGCGCATAGATGTGGCACTGGAGCATGATATATCTGCAAAAGAGTCTAAGATGTCAGATAATGAGACTAAAAAGCAGCTTGATGGCAGTGAAAGTGTCCAGACAACCAGACTATATCACATCGCAGAGCAGTTTATTGTAAATGTCCAGAGGGTGATTGCGCAAGATAGTCTGTAACACCGATATATATTGCATGTGCCAGGTCATCCTGATAGTTTTTGTCAGTAAGAAGAAGTGTCTCAGCAGGATTACTCAAGAATCCACATTCTACGATTACGGTCGGGGATGTGGATTTTTTAAGTATAAAGTATTCTTTATTGGGCTTAATGCTTCGTGGCTTTGCGACACAAAGAGAAGTGTTTAAAGCTCCAAGGACAGAGGATGCGAGCTCTTTTCCTGCATCAGAGGCTTCATAATAGAATACCTGTGGACCGCAGCTTGAATTGTCCTCAAAGCTGTTTTGATGGATACTGATGCTGACTGCCACATTGCTTTTAGACATCAGGGCAGTTCTCTTTGTGAGATCATCTGTCTTTGGATGCTTGGAATTATCCGGGGCGAGGTCGCAGTCGGTGGTTCTGGTCATGACAACAGTAAAGCCTCTGTTTTCAAACAGCTGTTTAAGAGCCATTGCAATACTGAGGTTGACATCCTTTTCCATGACGCCGGAGGTGGAAATCTTACCGGGATCACTTCCACCATGGCCCGGGTCTATTACAATAACAGTTGAATTAGTGTTTTTGCCGGTGTTTTTTGCAAGAGCGCAGACACCTCTTCCGAGGTAGAAGGACAGAATAAAGAGAGCTAAAATAAGACAGTATTTGTTTTTCTTGATAATGTACATATATTTTTTCATATAAGATACCTATAAAAAACCCGATGCACATAGAAGCATCGGGTGTGTTTGTATATTATATGATTGGCTGATATCATTTATAACCTATAAAAGGTACTGAGTTAGACTGTAGCTGTAAAGGTACGGCCTCTTTCAGTAAGCCTTAAGCAATCAGTTCAGATATTTGATAACAGTATCCCAGACAGATGAATTCTCAAAGCCAAGCTTCCAGAATGCTGCACCGGCGAGCTTATTGTCGTCGACGAGCTTGAGCCTGTTCTCTAAAGATGTATTGTCCTCGAGCCATACCTTGTACAGCTTGTTGGATACAGACCACTCAGCGTAGTTCTGACCGGATTCTTCATCAAGAGCAGCAGTGGCATTGTTTGTGGCAAGCTGTGCTGCAGCTGCGTCCATACTATATACCTGTGAGGCAACAGTGTACTTTGACTGATCCTCGGTATCGGTTACGGCATCATCGTCCTCCTTTGGAGTGAGCTCCCATATTCTGGTATAAAAAGGCATGCCGAGAATAATCTGGTCAGCGGGAACCTCCTTCAGAGTGGATTCAACACCCTCAGTTACCCAAGGAATGGAAGAAACTGAGCCGGCATCAGAGCCCTTATAGTGTTCATCGTATCCCATAATCACAATATAATCGGCAAAGTTTGCCATATCAGAGCGATTGAAGAACTTGTTGAAGCTGGCAGGTACTGTGACATCAACTGAAAGTGATATACCGTTATTGTGACACTTTATGGCGAGCTCTCTGATAAACTCGATGTAAGAGTCTCCATATGCTGCTTCTGTGATATTTTCAAAGTCAATATTTACACCATCAAGCTCATAGTTAAATGCAGCCGACATAATCTGATTGATCAGGGTAGTTCTCGTGGATGTATGTGTGAGCACATATGCTGCATCTACATCAGTATTTTCAAAGTTGCTGAACAGTCCCCATACTTCGATGCCCTGGGAATGGCAGTAGCTGACATAATCCTTGCTTGCTATATCTGCCAGATTACCGTTGTTGTCATTTAAATAAAACCAAGTTGGTGACATTACATTTATGCCCTTGGTTGATGAAATTACCTGGGGCACTTTATTGTTTGCCGACTGGCTTGTTACCTGATTCCAGGCAAGACAGATATCCTTATCCTTCTTGATATGCGTAAAGGTCTCTTCCTCATAGTCAGGATTCGTAAGCTTAGTTTTTTTGCTCTCGGACAGAGCCTTGCTCTTTATATATCCAATAACACCATCCTCAGTGGCAACCTTATCCCATTTGTCACCGGAATCAAGAATAGTAATCTTGTCATCCTTTTTCACCTCTTTTAGAATAGGGCTCTTTATGCCGCCCTTTACGCGGACCTGGGTAGACTTGCTGACAGTGGCACTGTCTATTTCATCCCATTTGCTTGTGATGACGATGCGTGCCGGGTCATCATATGACTTAAAGGTGATATTGGAGTACTGTTTTACATAGTCTAAAGCGATAAGCGCAGAGTCAGAGGTGGCTTTCACAATCGGATAGCCAAAGTCATTGGTCTGCTTGGTGACACTGTAGCTATTGCTGTCAGCCGCCGCTGAGATGATATCAGATGCGGTTGTGTAAAGAAGCACATTCTCATTTGCATCCCAGTAAAATCTGGAATTTAATGAGTCGTGAACAAATTTGTAATCAACGTATATTTTTTTATCTATTATTTTAGCCTTGTAATCGGATAGCTCATTATCTACAATGAGAGCAGCCTCATCATCAGAAGAGATATTGAAATACTCTTTAAGATCCTCTGTCTTTTTCGTAGGGGTGTATTTATTGATAAGAGCAGTTATACCCATTATTATTACAACGAGGATAATAAGTCCGGTTACTATAAGTGCAGGCAATAATTTCTTTTTCATGTGTAAAAATCCTTTCCTATTATTTGGTGTCGAAATTGCTTAAGCTAATTATACCATTGTGAAAAAGCATATTCAAATAATATGAAATAAATTTGTAATAAATTAAGAAATTTGTTTATGCATTTTGGCGCGGAAGGAGCAAAAGCTTCCCCCGCGCACATAGCTTTCTTTTTAAAATATGTCTTTTGGTTGTCTTTTTGCATTTAAACGGGGTAAAGAACCAAAAATATGCTGACATCGATTTCTTGTATAATTGAGAAAAAATGATATTAATCATTAATTATTGACAGTTTATAGAAATTGATATTTCCGGAGCTTTCCACACCCAATTTAATTGCTGATTTTTAGTTTCGTTTAATTTGATAAAATATCTGTAAAAATTCCAATATATAAATATAGTTTATTCTT
>OHNQ01000919.1_pt1 | contig 14256 bp, 10 predicted proteins | sample 1569621 | NCBI WGS metagenome assembly OHNQ01 (sample SAMEA3879516, study PRJEB24766) | human gut metagenome | biome: human-associated habitat; feature: feces | place: USA | collected 1985/1987
TGTTCCTCACGCACATTCCGCTGAAACTGCCGGATTGCCTCTACCGCTTTTTTATTGATGTTCAGATATGCCTGTATAGATGTCTCATCTTCCTCGCTGACCCAGTAGGCTTTGGTATACCAGTATCGGCGCTTCCAGTCCAATCTGTCCAGTTTGGCCTCACACCATTTCTGGTTCAGGCTATTATAAGTAATAAATTGCCGCTTTTCTTTATCCAGATACACTTCGTAAGCTGGGCTATTCCCGTCTATGCGAAGATGCTCTGGGAAAAAGAAAGCCACCTTCAATATCCCATCCTGCGTGATGCATCTCAGGTAAACATAATACTCACAAACCTCCTGAACATATCCGTAGGCGATTTTTTCTTTTCTTGGCAAGTCTGACGCCGCGATCTGCTTCATCTCATCCGTCGCTGTCAGCTTGGGAAGTGCCATCAGGGCTCTTTTTTTCATCTCAATTCACCGTCCTTCTTGTCAAATCCACGCCATACCACACATCCGGCAGTAATGTGACACCATCAATTTGTCCTACAGCAACCTGTACGATACTTTCCGAATCCGGCGCTTCCTTCGCAAAAGCAAGGATGTCTCCCAGTCTGCCGGTGGCAACGGGGTCTTTCCCCCGTACCACCGCATAACCGCAGTTCGCCATTGCCCGGTTGGCTGCCACATGGGAACTCCACACCCTGCGCGGGTGATCTACCATGTAGGCCAAACCATGTAAAAACAGCTCCTCTTTGGTTAGCCGCTTAATCACAGTCAACTCCGTACAGGCGATTTTGGAGTCATGCTCATCTTCATCGATGTCGCCGCCGGCGTTGACAATATAATATTCCGAATGCTCCAGGCTGGAATAATAGCTAAGGCAGTCGAGCGGATTTTCCGCACAGTGAAATCCATTTTCCCTGCAATTTGCTTTTTCAGTCGTATTGAGCCCCATCACAAACTGATAGCCACGGCATATCAGCCCGGGGCGAAAACCCTTATAAGCAATCATTCTGCATTTTTCCTCCTTTGCCGGCTCAGCCTGCCTTTGCCATCCCAAAATCCAGCAGCGACATCTGCCCATCCTGAGAAGGCTTTTTTTCCTCCTGCTTGGGTGCCGCCTTGGGTTCCGTCTTTTTCTTCTCTGCCGCCTTCTTGGGTTTGCTCTTTGCAGAGGACTTCCCAGCATACGGCTTGGGAACAAACTTCTCCTCATCCTCATGGTCTTCCTTGGCATCAGGGTCACGGAAATAATCTTCCGCCCACTGATAGCACATATCATCCGGCACATCGCAGCCATATGTCTGCTGTCCGGGACCAGGGCGGGTTCCGCTTGCTTTTAGTTCATCCTGCACATAATCCCATGCCTTTCGGTTGATGTACTGGAAACAGCGGATCATGTTCTTTTTCGGATGCATCGTCAGACGGGCAAACGCCGTATCTTCCATACAGAGCATCTGGATATGCTCGGACACACATTCCTTCATATTTCGCCGTGTCAGTTTTTCTACATCGGTACTCACCCTCTGGGTAGAGGCCGCGATTACTTCTTCATCACTCATCGCTTCCAGACGGGCGATTTGCTCCTGCTCCGCGGCTTTCTTCGCCTGCTGTTTGGCGTCAAATTCCGCTTTGCGCTGGGCTTCAGCCGCCTCATGCTCCGCACGCTTTTTTTCTTCATCTTCTGCGGCGGGCGGTTGTGCCGAATTCCCCTCCTCAGCAGACTTCTCTTCCCCAGCAGGCGCTACTTCATCCGCAGGTTCCTCCTCTGCATCAGCCAAAGCAGTCTCACCGGCAGAAACCGAAGCCGCCGATACTGGGACAGTGTCTGTACCTACAGGCGGCACAGGCAAAGATTCCATCTCCTCCAGCTCAAAGGCTTCATCATCCTCAAAGGCTGCAGACGAATCGAACATACTGTTTTGCTGCTCCATTGCTATTTCTGAAAAAACACCCATTGTAAAATCTCCTTTCGCAAAAAATGGCATGGAGTAGGCCGTTATGACCCTTTCCATGCCATTGTGTGTTGCTCACAGCACATATAAAAGTGTGCTGAAGCTGTCAAAACAGTAGCAGACCACGCCAGTATACTGCCTTGACCATTCCTTGATTTTGTCCTGCACCTCCTGCGCAGTCTTTTGATTGCTCATGTTCCAGGGTGGAGGTACCGTTACGGTAAAGTAGCCATTCTCCAGACAACTTCTGACATCTGCCGGAAGATTGGAGCACTGCTCATACAGTGCTGTAATCTGGCTTTTCTTCTTTTCTGCAATACGCATCTGACCCCTATCCCTTCATTCCTGTTTTTGAGCAGGCTCCGGAAGTCTTTTACACAAGAATGGGGAGAAGCGTACCGGCGCAAAATCCCGGCAGTCATTCACATAGAAGTATGTGCGTTTGCCTTGGCAGTCCAGTTCCACCACATCAGATGGAGCCAACGGACGGCCTCTGTAATCTTCCGGCAAATGCTCATTAAAGTCCAGGAACAGGCGCCCCAGCACTTCCATGTCATTCTGCCCCTTTGGGCAACAGACCTCTGCGCTCCATACCGTCTGATAGGCGGCAGCAGGCGGCTGTTCATATCCAGCCTTACGCAGTGCATCCAGTTGCTTGAACGCGAAAGGTACCGTCTGTGTCTCACCCAGGCAAAGCTGGTAAATGCAAAACCTCCGGAAAACTCTCTGGCTGTCCAGAAGATCCTTCAGCACCTGATTGCCCTGAGCAAGAAATATCTGATACTCTTCCTTTGTCAGCCCCAGATACTCTGTCAGGTCCAAATCTTTCTCCGCTCTGGTGTGCCAAAGCTCGACGCAGCCATCTATATAAGTAAAATCACACTTACCGCACAGATATTGCTGCTTAAAATTCATTCTCTGCACCTCCTTTTCCCTCTGTTCTTTCTCCCGAAGGGCAAGCTGCCAATCATCAAACCCTTTATAATTCGGATTCCAGGTCAGCCGACGACATGCCATTCCATTTTTTCGGGCCATCAGATAGATCTTAGATGCCCCATTAGAGGTCATTTGGTTACTGTACTTATCCATATCATGAGCCTCAATGATCTCCTCAGTGCCATTCTGTGCCAACAGTGCAAACAGCGTATCCAACTGGCTTGTGTTGTTTGCGCCGGCAATCGCCGCAAAAGTCCGGTTTGTCAGGCAGTGTGAGATGTCTGCTTTCAGCAGTCCCTCAATGACATAGACCACCCGAGCAGATGGATTGCCGATAAAATGTACCGGGCTCCCGGATGTGACACCCATATTTTTGGACGAGGACGAAAACCAGATGTATTTGGCTCCTGACTTATCCGGTGGATCATCTTTTTGCTTGAGCGGACTATCCAAAAGTATCTGCAGGCCATGTATCATACCGTCGTATCCCACAGCTGGAATCAAAATCCCTGCGTTTTTTCGGTAGAAGTTCATGGTCCAGCGCCCGCTGTCATCCAGATAAAAGCCGGGCACCCCCTCCACCTTGCATCCCTGTTTCATCAGCCGCTCGGTAATGGAGCGGCAAAGGAAAGGGGGTGGAGTGCTCTTGAACCCAATCCGGTCGATCTGTTCATCCGACAGTCCCCGTTTTGGGGAGTGCAGATGGTTGCGGTGGGCAGGCTGAAGAGGCAGCATAGCGAGCAGCAGCGAAAGCGTTTGATGAATTTCCTGTCCGCTGGCCCGTTCTGCTTGCTGCACTGTTTTTAGTTCGCCCCTCCTCTCATATCCGGCAAGGTCGGTCTGAGTCCCCGAAACCGGGGACCCAGTGCCAGCCTGCTGGTTTCCTGCCATCTCATATCCAGAGTTCGGCCGTTCCCTGTGAAAATCGTTGCACAGGGCTTCTCCTATCTCCCAATACGCATCGGATGTAGTCGTATTGTTTAGCCGCGCATAAAGCGCAAGCATACCGCCATGCTCATCACAATAATTGCACCGCCAGACATTTTTGACGAAATTCACATTCATCTTGCCGCGGCGGTCACCACAAAACGGGCAATCCACATATACACTGTTTGCCTGTCGGCGTCTGATTCGTAGATGTAGAAGTTCCACTACATCCATAATACCGAACGGAAAATCTCCTGGATATGAGTCCATCTGTTCTCCCTCCCTTCTTGGCCCCATAGATGGGGCTGCTTATCATCCGGCTTTCTGTGCGGCCATACCATCGAGCATGATCTGCGCCGCAGCACGAACGATATTGTTGGTGCTCTTGTTGCCTGGGGTGAGGTAGAATTTCAGACTCACCGGACGCTCCTTGGCAACTGTTGCCATGGTCTTTCCTTTGCTCAGACCGCTATCCACCACCACATTCTGCGCTTCTTCAAAGGTCATTACCTTCAAGATGTCTTCTACCGGAGTGCTCTCCGTATAAGAAGGCGCCACAGGCTGATCGGGTGCTTCCTGTTGGACAACAGGCGCCACAGGCAGTTCTTCCGGTTCATCCGATTGGAATACGGAGGCGGCCGGCTGCTCAGACGCATCATCCTGTTTTGGACTGCTATCCAATGTAACCTCGCGGCTCGGTACCGGCAGCTCCATATTGGGAGCATTCTCCTCTACCTTGCCGGCAGGCAGTGTATCCATATTCTCCTTCTCTTCTGCAGCCATCTGCTGGACAGTGGGCTGTACCGGAGAAACCGGGGACTGTTCATTCTGAACCGGCTTTGCCGCAGGTTTCTGAATAGGCGCCGGACGAGCAGGCGCATTACGGCGCTCTACGGCGTTCTGAGGCGTTCTCTCCAGCTGGGCATGAACTTCCCCACCAGATTGCCGCAGCGCCGCTCCAGGGGCTTCTACGGGCCTCTGCGCCGCATTTGGCATCGGTTGCTGGATATGAGCTGTCCCGGAAAGCGGAATACTGCTTCCAAACACCTTGCCCGTACTGTCAACAGCAACATCGGCAAACTGCAGACCAAAACCGGCATCCGACAGCGCAGCACTCAATGCCTCATCCTGGGCAGCCTGCACATAGTCGGTACCTTCTTCCGCACTGTGCTGCGAGATGTAACTGCTAATGGGCTCTGCATCACTGCGGTCCAGATAGACTCTGGCCTCCATAATCGCAAGCTGTTCCGTGATCCGCAGGGTAGTCAGTTTCATGCGGCCCTGGGGGTGGCGCAGACGGAACCACAGTTTCTGATAAGGCAATTCCAACTGCAGCATTTCCTCATTTGTCTTTCTGGACACCTTATGGCGCAGAAATTTGAGCGGGTCAAAGCCCGGCACCTTGTTCAGTTCTGCCACTGCCGGAATTGTTTTGTACATCATAGGCATCGGATTACTTTTTTCGTTCATGTTGGAAACTCCTTTCTGACATAAAAATAGGAGACGCCAAGTGCTATTTCTGCATCTGACCTCTCTTTTTTAACTTGCGTTCTTCAATTGTTCTTCCAATGCAGCTGGAATGGGGATACCGGCTTTCTTTGCGTAGGCTTTGAAATACATCTGGATACGCATACCCAGCAGCGTATTTCGCTTTCCAATCTCATTACGATGGATTGCCATAAACAATACCTGTTTCTGCCCAATCAGCACCACCCGCTTTTTAGCGCGCGTGATTCCAGTGTAGAGCAGATTACGATACATCATGATAGTGTGCGCTTTGAGCAGCGGCATAATGACTGTTTCATACTCAGAGCCCATAGCCTTGTGGATCGTAGTAGCATAAGCCAGATCCACATTGCTCAAATCATCTACGCCATATTCCAGCGTCCTGCCAGCACCAAAATCCATGCCGATCTTTTTGCCCTGGTCAGTGTCCTTAATATACCGGATGAAACCCAAATCACCATTAGATACCTTTTCTGTGTTCTTGGTCTGCATGATGCGGTCATTGATCCGGAATATCTTGGGGCCAAACTTGATTTCCTCCTCCGCAGAGCGGAATGGGTTGACCAATTCACGAATGGTCTCATTCAGCTGTTCCGACGACGCGGCGCCTTCTGAACGGAAAGGTGAAAGAATCTGCACATTCTCAATGCCACTCTCCTGTATCTCCAAACAATACCGTTCTGTAATCTTTTCAGCGGTGTCTTCCTGACTATCACCAGACACGAAAACAAAGTCCGGTCCGTAAAACAGTTTGGTATTGCCCTCGTTGATAAATTTGGCATTATAGGCAATCAGACTATCCTTCGACTGACGGAAAATCTGATCCAGCACCGTTACTGGGACGATTTTGGTTTCGATGATTTCACGAAACACATTTCCGGCTCCTACGCTCGGAAGCTGATCTGGGTCGCCTACCAGCACGATTCTGGCATTTATCTTCATGCGTTCAAAAAATTTCTCAGCAAGCCACATATCCACCATGGAAAACTCATCCACAATGATTAAATCGGCCGACAGTGGCTCTGACTTTCTGTTCCGGCTACCCTCATCCTCTTCACTGGTCAGTCCCAGACCACTGTGTAATGTTCGGGCATCCTCAAAGCCGGTACTCTCCGACATCCTGCGGCTTGCCCGACCGGTAGGTGCCATAAGAGCAATTTTGCCATCAGGGTACAGCCGCCGGTAAACCTCAAGTATCGTCCGCAGCACTGTTGTTTTACCAGTACCAGGAGAACCCGTAATCACTGACAAGCCATGCCTAAATGCTGCATAGACCGCAGCCTCCTGCTGTGCAGACAAGCGCAGTCCCATTTCAACCTTGACCTGTTCCAGTACCGGCGCAATATGCTCTACTGGCATCTGGGCGACCAGACGCTGGGCGATCCGGCGCGCCGTTTCGTCCTCTTGGGCAAACACTCTGGGAAGATAGATATTATCCTTCACGGAAACGATTGCTCCATTCAGGATCATTTCCTGCATCATATCCCTGACTTCCTGCTGATGCAGGCGAAGCTCCGGTACAGGTATCTTCTCATTGAGCAGTTTCAGCGCTGATTTCTCCAGTTCTTCAGAACTGATGTACAGATGGCCTCGTTTACTCTTGCCCTCATCCAGCGCACAAAAGACAGCCCCTTTGATACGCATAGGGTCATGGAGATTGCCCCCGCTCTTTTGTACGATTGCATCTACCCGCCGAAATCCAAAGCCGGAGATCTGGCAAAGCTCAAATGGGCTCTTTTCCAAAATCTCTACGCTGGTCGGGCCGAAATATTGATATATTTTCAATGCCGTCTTGGGAGTAATCTTAAACGGTGCCAGCAAGGTCATAATTCCTTGGAGCATACGGTTTTCTGCATAAGAAGCTTTGATGTCCTCCAATTTATTTTCCGTAATGCCCCGGATCTCCAACAGCCGCTCCGGCTGGTGTTCCAGAATATCCAGTGTGTCCACACCGAACCGCTCCACAATGTCTGCGGCGGTTTTGGGACCAATCCCTTTGATAAGCCCGGAGGCAAGATAGCCCTCTACGCCGTTTTTTGTTCTGGGCACAATTTCACGCCACTGCTCCACCTGGAGCTGGACACCATACTTGCCTTTTGCCCATTCCCCATCCAGTTCCAACTCTACCGCATCTGTCCGTGGAATCTCATACCCCACAGCTGTAAAGCGGATCAAATGGTCTTTGTACCGCCTGTTTGACCTGGCCTCAGCTGGCACGCTCTGGTCTGCGGTTTTTACACTGACGATACAAAACTTATTGGCAGGATTATAAAAAATCGTCCCGTCGTAGGTACCAATACAATTCATCCTTTTTCACCTCACTAAGCGGCCTCCATAATCGAGGCTCTAACACTGAACCGTCTGGATTCGGATACTGTAACAAACTGTTCGTAAATATCCGGATGCTCCAGTTTCAACCGAAGCAGGTTATCCTTGTCGATGATGGACTTGCGAACAGGGGTATAGGTAACCGTATAGTTCACTCCCTCCTGCTCACAGACTGCAGTACAGCTGGTACCCATTTCCGCAATCAACAGCGCCTTCAGACGCTGAATATCCTTGTCGATTTCTTTGGAGTACACCTCTGCATTTTTCTTTTCATCCAGAAGCCGCAAATACTGCATGAGTTTTGCAGTCATATCCAGGTCGAGTGCAACGGCCGGGGCATTTTTATCTGCCGGGCCAAAGTGTTTGCGTGCGCTCTCAATAATCAAGGCCCCACTTTCTGTATAGGGCGGCGGCACATGGCGCTGCACATGGTTTTCCCAGAAATACTGCTCCAAAAAGACCATCTCAGCCTCATACTCGAAATCACGCTTGACCTCCCGGATAATAACTTCCTCCTCGTTGTTACCATACAGGCAGCAAAAGAAACATCGGTCAAGATCCGTTACTGCCATATAATGACGCCCCTGAGATTCATAGTAGACTGGAACAGTCTCCTTCCCATTCATCCACCAGTTATCTCTGGCATTATAGTTTGTGGTCTTGATCTCAAGGATCGCTGTGGTGCCATCCGGCAGTTCCACAAAGTAGTCCACATCAGCCAGCATCCAAGGATACTGTGGGTGCTGGAACATCTTTTTGATTTGGTAGACCCGATATCCGGTTTTCCGCTCGAATATCTTTGCTACCAGAGGCTCCAGCAAATGCCCCATTTCCATGGCAACCCAGTTGCCCTCATCATCTTCCACTGACGCTATGTTCAGTTTGTCGTAGTACAGATCCCTGGCTGTCCGGAATGGAGAAGTGCCAAAGATCGCCGATACATCGCTGCCGCCGATTCCACGGCGCCGGTAATCCAGCCAGTCTTCTTCTGAAATATCTGCCGTTTCTACCAGCACCAGCGGTTCATGCCGCTTTCGTTCAGCACTATTGCTGCCGGACATATCAAATCCCCCTTCGTGATCTTCGGGGCAAAATAACTGCCCTCGCCATTGGTGCAACATTTCGGGGCCGGAGCGAAGATACTGCCTGTCTCTTCATCTTCCAGTCCGTGGAATGTGCCGGCTTGACCCGCCGACCATTCTGCTTTCTTTTCTGCTTCACATTCATGTACATGACCTGCCTTTCTCAGTTTTGATTTATCCTTAAAGCCCTTTCAGGCTTACAGGCAATAAAAAAGCGAGAATGACAGACGGCATAAAGCCTGGCGCCCATAGTTGCCTATGAACCGATGTCATTCTCGCAATGGTGGGTAAATCCCATAAAATAAAAAAAGCCAGCAATATACCGGCCTGAAAAGGCGCAGTGATACTACTGACACAAGTACAAAATTAACAGCGTGTGCAATGCAGTCATTACTCCGCAACACAAGCCCTAAAGCCTGTGTACCCTGACGGGCAACGCACAAAAATCAATTACATTGCAATTCTAACACAATATATAGTGCTTGTCAATTCAAATATTCTATATATTGATTTTTGGATTTTCTTTAAATTTTCTTTCCTCTTTGCAGAAGTTCTTTCTTCCCTGCCTATTTATAGGATGTATCGGATCATTTGGTAATACCGGATGATCCCTACACTCTTTTAGTACCTTGACAAGTTCATAACCTCTATGGGGAGTTATACAGGAATTCTGGACAGTGTGCGATGACCACAGAAGCGCGCCCATAATCGAAGTGCTGCACAGCAGCAGCCTGAAATACACGGCAGAACCGTTCTGGCGTAGGAAATGGCCCCATTAGAGTTCTTTTGTTATTTCAATACCTCCTGACCTCAAGACCGTTTTCATTGTTTTTGTTGAAAACCTTCTTCTACAAATCGTAAGGGATCATTGTAATCGAAAAAAGGAGGACGATTATGGAGAAAAGAAAACCGAATGACCTACCGCCGGAGCAGTGCTTGGCTGTTGATACCGATACCCTTTGCAAACTGTTGTGCTGTGGAAGGCACACTGCAGTACAGATTGGGGATCTTGCCAATGCACGCATTACCATGAACACCCGTGTCCTATGGAGTGTCCAGCGTATCAAAGAATATCTTTATGATATTTCCGGCTAAATAACCATGCCAGTAAGGCGCACTACACTTTTATAATCAGGAGGTACCAGTAATGGCAAAAGTGAGAAAAGACAACAAAGGACGAAATCTTCGGCCTGGAGAAACACAACGGGCAGATGGCAGCTATATGTATGTCTACAAATTAGGCACTAAAAAGAAATATCTTTACGACTCCGATCTCGCAAGTCTTCGTGTCAAAGAAAAGCAGATCAACAAAGATAAGGATGATGGCATCCGTACTCAGGAAGCCATGAAGCTTACCCTGAATGATATGTTCAAGGTCTACATGAATAACAACATCAAACTGAAGCCCTCTACCAGAGCAAATTATCTTTACCTGTGGGACTTCTATGTGAAAGAAGAGCCTTTCGCTAACATGCCTCTGCCACAAATCCACAGAAGTGATATTCTCGCGTTTTATACCAAACTGCTGAAACACGGCTTTGCTATCAACTCACTGGAGAGCATCAACACCATTGTTCACCCTACGCTTGAAATGGCCGTGGACGACGATTACATCCGCAAAAATCCCAGCAAGGGCATTTACCGCAAGCTCAAAACAGATGGCAGTGCTCCAAAGCCTAAACGGCGGATCGCGCTCACTAAAACGCAACAGCAGAATTTCCTGCGTTTTATTGCCAAGTCCCCTACATACAGCCATTGGCTCCCCATCATGACTGTGCTCCTTGGAACAGGAATGCGTGTCGCAGAATGTACCGGCATTACCAAAAGCGATATTAACTTGAGCGAAAACACAATCTCGGTCAACCACAACTTAATCTACCGGGTCATTGACGGAAAAGCCGGATTTCACATTACCACTCCCAAAACTGAGAGCGGTACACGAATTATCCCTATCCTCTATCCAGAGGTAGCCGAGCAGCTTCGCCTCCAAATTGAAACCATCGACGCATTGTATCCAGACGATCAACTAGTGTTAGGAGGAGTTCACGGTTTTGTTTTCCGCAACCGAACCGGCTCATTCATGAGCGCCCACAATATCAATCGGGCGATTGAGAGAATCAGCGTAACTTACAACATGGAGGAAATGGATCAGGCTGAACTGGAAGACCGTGAACCGGATCTGCTCCCTCATTTTAGTGTTCACAACTTGCGGCACACCTTCTGTACCCGGCTCTGCGAAAGCACCAACGATGTTAAATTCATTCAGCAAGTCATGGGGCATGCCGATTTCTCTACTACAATGGACATCTACACCCATATCACACAAGAGAATATGCAGGAGAAGGCAAAAAACATTAGTGTGAACATGAAGCTGATGTAAAAAGAAAGGCGAATCTGCATTTTATAAGCAGATCCGCCTTTCATATTGCTTCGTCCGGTTTCGTAGGGTCTCGCGCAAAAGTTGTAGAAAAGTTGTAGTAACGCGATTTTTTGTAGTAAATGACCTCTTTAGTACAGCTTTGCTCCTGCCGGAATACTGTCATCCAGCATCAAAAGATTTAAGCCTTCCCGTCCGTCATACTCGTACACTGCGGAAATCAGCATACCCTCGGAATCAATACCCATCATCTTTCTCGGCGGCAGGTTTGTGATTGCCACACAGGTCTTACCAACCAGCTCTTCCGGCTCGTAATACTCGTGAATACCGCTTAAAATGGTGCGTTTCCGGTCTGTTCCGTCATTCAGTGTGAATTTCAGGAGCTTCTTGGACTTGGGTACTGCCTCGCAGGCTTCGATCTTAACCACTCTGAAATCAGACTTACTGAATGTTTCAAAGTCTACATCATCTGCAAACAAAGGCTCGATTTTCACTTTGGAAAGATCAATCTGTACGCTTGGCGCGGACACGCTTGCATCCTCTGCAGAACCATTTACCGCTGCTTTTTCGGCTTTGTTTTCAGCCTTCTTTGGATCCAGGGTCTTCATTGTCGGGAAGAGCAGAACATCACGGATCGCAGGAGAGTTGGTCAGCAGCATTACCAGACGGTCGATACCGTAACCGATACCGCCGGTAGGAGGCATACCGATCTCCAGTGCGTTCATGAAATCTTCATCGGTGGTGTTGGCTTCCTCATCGCCGGCTGCCAGTGCAGCTTCCTGCGCCTTGAAACGCTCTCTCTGGTCGATGGGATCATTTAATTCGGAATAAGCGTTACACATCTCACGTCCGTAGATGAACAGCTCGAAACGCTCTACATAATCAGGCTTGTCCGGCTTTCTCTTGGTCAGAGGAGAGATCTCTACCGGATGGTCCATAATGAATACGGGCTGGATCAGATGCTCTTCTACGAACTCCTCGAAGAACAGGTTCAGGATATCGCCCTTGGCATGACGCTCTTCGTAGTGTACACCCTTCTCGTCTGCCAGCTTCTTCGCAGCAGCGGTATCGGGAATCTGGTCGAAGTCAACGCCTGCGTATTTCTTGACAGCATCTACCATGGTCAGTCTCTCGAAAGGCTTGCCCAGGTCGATGGTCTCTTCTGCATAAGGGATCACGGTAGTACCGCATACTTCCTGTGCCACATAGCGGAACATGTTCTCAGTCAGATCCATCATTCCGTAATAGTCGGTGTATGCCTGGTACAGCTCCATCAGTGTGAATTCCGGATTGTGTCTGGTGTCCAGACCTTCGTTACGGAATACACGGCCGATCTCGAAGACACGCTCCATGCCGCCGACGATCAGTCTCTTCAGGTACAGCTCCAGGGAGATACGCAGCTTCACGTCCTCATCCAGTGCATTGTAGTGGGTCTCGAAAGGTCTTGCTGCCGCACCGCCGGCATTGGATACCAGCATGGGGGTCTCTACCTCCAGGAAGCCCTGTCCGTCCAGATAACGGCGGATGGCACTGATAATTCTGGAACGCTTTACGAAAGTATCCTTAACGTCCTGATTCATGATCAGGTCGGTATAACGCTGACGATAACGGATATCGGTATTGGTCAGGCCATGGAACTTCTCAGGCAGGATCTGTAAGCTCTTGGACAGCAGTATTACCTGGTACGCATGCACGGAGATCTCGCCGGTCTTGGTCTTGAAGACTTCGCCCTCGATACCTACGATATCGCCCACATCATACTTTTTGAAATCCGCATAGGACTCTTCTCCGATGCTGTCTCTTGCCACATATACCTGGATGTTGCCGGGCAGATCCTGTACATTACAGAAGGATGCCTTACCCATGACACGTTTGGACATTACACGTCCGGCGATACGGACGGTCTTGCCTTCCAGTTCTTCGAAATTGTTCTTGATATCGGTGCTGTGATGGGTCACATCATATTTGGTGATCTGAAAAGGATCCTTGCCTGCCTGCTGCAGGTTAGCCAGCTTCTCGCGCTTTACCTTAAGCAGCTGATGAATATCCTGCTCCTGTACATTTGTGTTCTGTGTATCTGCCACTTTTTTCCACTCCTTACTCTGTCTTACTTACTCAACGTTACTTCTCTGGATCTCCAGAATCTTATATGCGAATACACCTGCGGGTGTCTCTACTTCTACGGTATCGCCGACCTTATGGCCGATCAGTGCCTTACCTACGGGGCTCTCGTTGGATATCTTGCCCTTTAAGCTGTTCGCCTCGGTGGAACCTACGATCTTGTAATCCAGTTCTTCGCTATACTCCACATCCAGAATCTTAACGATACATCCGATGTTGATCTTGTCCAGATCTACCTCATCCTCTACAACGACTTCTGCGTTCTTCAGGATCTTCTCCAGTTCTTCGATACGGGCTTCGATGTCTCTCTGCTCATCCTTCGCTGCATCGTACTCAGCGTTCTCGGACAGGTCTCCCTGCTCTCTTGCTTCCTTAATCTTCTGAGCAACTTCCTGACGTTTTACCACTTTCAGATCATGTAACTCATCCTCATATTTTCTGAGGCCTTCGTAGGTCAAAATGTTTTTCTTTTCCTGCATGATACCGCACCTTCCTGTTTTCTATATTTTGTACTGCCGACACTCCCGGCAACATAACTGCCTAATCAACCGAGTTATTATACCCATTTTTACTGATGGTGTCAAGGTATTCCAAGGCTTTTCGCGGGTCTTTCCACTCTTTTTTCACGGAAAAATAACGGATCTGCGGACATTGTACCAGGGCCCGGTGCTCCTTGTCCTCCGATGCCGGAAAATCCAGCCAGATACTGCCTGCTGCCAGTCCGCCGCCGTAGACCTTTTCATTGTCGCAAAAATCCAGTACCACGCAGGGTTTCGTCCCCTGCAGCCGTACTCGTCCGTAGTCCGCATTTTCCGCAAGCAGCCGGATCTCCGGGATCAGACCGTACTCATCCTCCAGTTCCCCGGTCAGCCACTCTTCCTCCTCCCGGTATTCTCTTTCCGTAAGATACCATTTCATGCTCTGCAATCTGGCAGCATAGCGGAGCACGACATAAGGCAGATACGGATTTCTCCCCAGCAGGACCAGATCCGGCCACGCCGGATAGCCGCCCGCTCTCTCCCCGTAGCGCAGCAGATGTT
>OHNQ01000935.1_pt1 | contig 14059 bp, 13 predicted proteins | sample 1569621 | NCBI WGS metagenome assembly OHNQ01 (sample SAMEA3879516, study PRJEB24766) | human gut metagenome | biome: human-associated habitat; feature: feces | place: USA | collected 1985/1987
CTGCCGATGGCGATAGCACCGGATTCGTAAATCTGTTCGCCCGTGTCATTGCGAACAATCTGGACTTTCTGCGGATAGTTATTGATGCTTTCATTTACGAGCATCAAGTTTCCCTCCGAAGAACCGTCCTCAAAGATGGGGGCTGTGTTGGCAGAAATGTTAATCATGCCCTCCGCTACCCTGTTGTTCAGCGCCGCTTCGATCTCCTCCGGTGTCATCTGATCCCAGCCACCTTCAACGGCGCTGGAATCGTAGACGATGCCGGTTTGGCCACGAGCGTCTTCTTTGGTCAGCGGCTTGCTGGCCAGACGGGTGATAAGAAAAATGCCCGCGCCAATGGCACAGACGAGAAATGCGACGGCAAGCACAACGCGAATGCTGCCCTTTGCCTGCTTGGGATGATCCTGATATGTTTCGTACATAGAAACAACTCCTTTGTGTTTTGATTTGCATTCTAGGGTGGGATACGGTAGCGACACAGCAGGCGATACAGGTCGTCCGCTGTGCATGGGATCTGATTTCCGGGCAATTCGATACCTCCTTCATTTGAATTTGGGTATAAAGAAACACGGCCTTATGAAAGGTCGTGTAACTTGTTTATATTTAATGTAATAATTCCGACACTTCATTGCATGAATCGACATTAAATGTTATACTAATAATGGAGGTGGGAATTAGTGGCTGAGACTGAAATGTATACAGGAATTGTTACGGCGCTCCTGAACAAGTATGCGGATCCTATTCTTAAAGGGGTAGCTGGATTCGCAAGGGATGGATGGGAAAAATTCAAAGTTGATTTTGATGTTGCTTTTTGTAAATATCTCAAAAATGCTGTTGAAAAGTACGGGAAAATCAAAACCATTTTGTACCGTACAGAGCCAAAGAGCATTAATGATTTTTTCGAATGCCCAAACCTTCATAAGGAAAGGGCCTGTATGATATGCGGTAACTCGATTGATAATTTGTTTGATATATCTAATTTTATCATCATTCAAGGTTCGGGTGGGATTGGAAAATCAACTTTCTTAAAATATCTCTTTGTACAAGAAGTGTCAAAGAAACGCTTGATCCCTGTTTTCATTGAACTGAAAGACTTGAATTCAATGAACGAGGATTATGAAATCTGCGACTTTATATTTCAACGGCTTTATGACCTAGGGAGCACAATTAAAAAAGAATACATGGATTATGCGCTCCAGTCTGGCTGTTTTGTTTTCTTGCTAGACGGATACGATGAAGTTTCCACTTTGAAAAGGGATACGTTTTTTCGAAAACTTGATCGGTTTTGCGATCGCTACTCTAATAATTACTTTATTATTTCATCGCGGCCGTATAGCGAATTTGTGGAATTTCAAAGATTCTCAGTTTTACGTCTCTGCAATTTAAGCAAGGAACAGGCATTATCTTTAGTAAGGAAGCTCGAGTTTGATAAAGAGATAAAAAGCCGTTTCTTAGCAGCCCTTGACGCAGGACTATTCGAACGTCATCGTTCCTTTGCATCGAATCCATTGCTGTTAAACATAATGCTGTTAACTTTCGACAATTATGCAGAAATTCCGGAGAAGTTGCACCTCTTTTATTCGAATGCGTTTGAGACCCTTTATTCCAAGCATGATGCGACAAAGGCAGGCTATCGACGAGAGATGCGAAGCTCGCTGTCGTATGACTCTTTTCGGAAAGTATTTGCTTATTTTTGCTTTGTTACATATTACCAAAGCAAATATGAGATGACACACGAAGAACTTTTGTCGTTTTTGAAGAAAGTCAGCAAAAGCATCAACACTGTAGATTTTGACGCAGAGAACTATATTCTTGATTTGGTAAACTCGATTTGCGTTCTATATAAAGAAGGAGTTTCTTACAAATTCACCCATCGTTCATTTCAGGAGTACTTTACAGCAATCTTCCTAAGAGATCTATCTGACCAAAGTATGAAGAAAATGGGGCTTGAGCTCATAAGAAAAGATTATTATAGAGCCTCACACGATAGCGTTTTTTCTATGTTGCGTGACATGGCTGAGCAGCGCTTTGAACAAAATATTTTATTGCCTTACATAATTGAATTCGATGCTTCGATCGGAGTCAATGATAGCACCGATAAATATGATCTATATTTTCAATCGATGTCCCCACAAATTGAGTTTGAGGTCTTTGATGATAAAAATGAAATTCAGTTATTGATGTATGATGATTTTAGAGAAAACGCCATCGGATTCATATACCATATGGCTCGATACTATAGGCGTCCAAGAGGCAAGACATATAAAAAGCAAACAAGGCAAGCAGACGATATGCTTAAGGACTTTCTTATTGAAAAAAGGGACTATAGAGTCGGTGAGCAACTAGAAGCGATTAATTTTATGAGCGACCCAGAGGTATATTCATTGATAAAGGCATCTTGGCTTGGCGAATGGATATCTACCATGTTGGAATTAAAGAATATACTTGAAAGTCGCAAAAAGGAGGAGGAAGTTGATTTAACTGGCTTACTTTTAGAGTAATTACAACATCCAGCCTCCGTTTTCCGACTTGTTTATAGCACAAAGATACTCAGAAATTGAAACGCCTTTGCTATTTCAATCTGTACTGCCTGAGAAACTCCAGAAACAGGTCTTCGATTTCTTTATCGCTCTTGAACTTGCTCAAGTACGGCGCAAATCGCTTTCGGTCGAAGCTTAGCTTTTTCGGCGGCGCGGCTGCACGCTGCGCTTCTTTTGTCCGTGCCTCCCGCCATGCGGCGTAGACTGCCTGTTGATCCGCTGATGGCGGTGGGCATTGTGCCTGAATGGACGCCATTGTCTGTTTGTTCAGTGCGTAGCCTTCGATCTGGCACATCTCGATAAATGCCGCCTGCGCAGTCTCATCATAATCCGCAATCAAATCAGCGCAGACCAGATTCAGCTTCTTGGGCTCATTCTCCACGATCTCGGCAAGGGGCGGGATCAGCTGTGCCAGCTTGACGGCTTTGCGGATTTCATATTCTGTTACACCGAAGAACTCGGCCACGATTTTTCGCGCGTTGTACCTTTGGCGATTGTCGCCAAAGGTTTCAACTGCCGCATTTCGCTGTCCGCAGCGGTTTCGGGCATCCAGCAACGCTTTATACGCCTTGCCGCGCTCGATGATCGTCAGATCCTGCCGCCGCAGAAGATTCGTTGCAATCGCAATACTGATGGCACGCTGGTCGTTGACGGTCATGACCGTTGCGGGAATATCCGTCCAGCCCGCCAACTTTGCCGCCGCTGTGCGGTTATGCCCGGCCAGGATCTCAAATTCATCCGTTCCTGCAATGGGACGCACCAGAATCCGCTCATACAAACCATTCTCCTTCAATTCTTCCGCAAAGGCTTCCAGCTTGGCGTGGGGGTAGGGATGAAAGCCGATGTCGGCGGTAAAGAACGGACGCAGCTTTCCAATCGGAATGTCACGAAATTGTGTTTCCGTCTGCGGCACCGGCATCTGAAAAATCTGCTCATACGCTGCGTCGCCGGTCTGCTGCTCGGACGCCTGCTGAGTCGCACTCATGCGTTTGCGCAGCATCTCGTTCATGTTCGCTCTAGCCAAGCCGCAGCACCTCCGAAGCAAGATTCCGATAGGATTCCGCTGCCGGATTGCCCGGCTCGTAGTCCAGAATGCTCATACCAGCCATGGGGCATTCCGCAATGCGGATGGTGTACTCGATAGGGCGGTCAAAGACATGCAAGTCATCGCCATAGACCTCCCGGACACTCTGCTGCACACTTTTGCAGAGCTGCGGCCGGGACTGATACATTGTCAGCAGAATTCCCGCAATCTTCAGATCCGGATTGAAATGCTTCTGCACGGAACGCACCATGTCCAGAACGTCCGGAATACCTTCGGAGGCAAGGAAGTGGGACTGCACCGGAATGATGCAGTAATCCGACGCGCTCAACGCATTGACTGTCAAAAGCTCCTGCTTGAGTCCACAGTCAATAATAATGTAGTCATAGGTATCACGCAGCGGTTCCATCACCTGCGCCAGCATCTTTTCTGCGCAGCATTCGGATTCACTCACGGCTCTGTATTGCGAAATCTGCATGACTTGGAGCCGTGCCGCTGCGTCCGATAAGCGTCGGTTCGCGGGGATCAGAGCCGGTTTACCGTCTGTGTGCAGGATGCAGCGCGGCAGATGCAGTTCCAGATCCTCCGGATAGTCGATGGCGGCAAGCAGAAGATTCGCCAGCGTATATTTCTGCTCGGCTGGGGTATAGCCCATAGACGCGGTGAGATTGCCCTGCGGGTCGTTGTCGATGAGAAGCACGCGCCTGTTTTCGTCTGCCAGTGCGGATGCAAGGTTTAGTGCGGTGGTCGTCTTGCCAACGCCGCCTTTTTGATTGGTGATTGCAAAAATTGTACTCATAATAAGCTCCAGAAATAAATATTCGAGTCAGCTTTCTGTACCTACTGCGCAAATCTCTGTTTGCAATTCATTTGCAAATAGTGTAATATAACTTCAAAAAGAATAAGAAAAAACGTGAAATAGTCCAGTTCGGGGTTTATTTGCAAATAATCCGTATTTCCGCTGTAGCTTCAACGAAAAAATGAACCCTCGACCTCTGGATTAAGAGTCACCTTAAAGGTAGCTCATAACCCGGAGGTCGGGGGTTCAAATCCCTCTCCCGCAACCATCTAGTAGAACCAAAAAAGATATCTACGCGAAAAACCCAGAAGTTTCAACGGCTTCCGGGTTTTTTTGCGCCCAATTTTTGAAGTCGGAAAAAAAGATATCAGTAAGCGTCAAATAGTCCTGAACCGGCGGCATCAGAAAGATGTCGCCGGTTCAGGCTTTGCATACCGTCTGCACGGCTGGCAGCCATGGCAGGCAATCTTCCGGCTGGCTGCCGCGCGGCAGTGCGGTCAGAAGAAATTCCAGATAGCTTGCCGGGTTCAGCCCGTTGATCTTTGCGGTCTCAACCAGAGAATAGATCACTGCGCTGATCTTTGCGCCAAGCGGCGTATTGCTGAACAGCCAGTTCTTTCGCCCAATGGCAAACGGCCGTACCGAACGCTCTGCGCGGTTGTTGGACAGCTCCAGCCGTCCGTCGCAGAAAACGTGCATCAGCCAGCTTTGCTGCCTCAGGGCATAGCCAAGCGCTGCGCCATAGAGACTCTTTGGCACAGGATTTTTCTCGTATTCATTTTGCGCCCACCGAAAGAATTTTCCGGCAATTGGCTCGGATCTCTGTTTCCGCTGCGCATATCGCTGTTCCGCCGAAAGCGCCTGCCGCAAAAACTCCGCCTCCAGTGCAAACAGTCTGTTGCAGAAATCGAGTCCGGTCTGCGCCGGGGAGCGGCTGCGCAGCTCTTTGGGCAGGCTCCTCAGCGTATCCGTAAATTTTCGCCGCATATGCGCCCAGCAGCCAACGCTGCATACCGTTTCGGGCAGACTGCAATGATATGCCTCATACCCATCCGTATGCAAATATCCCGAAAAGCCCTCCAGGAACCGGCTTGCGCAGACGCCGGCTCTGCTCGGCTGGTAATCATAAAGCACAACCGGCCGCAGCGCATTGCCGGATGTCCGGTAGAGCCATACATAGCTGCGCTGCCTTGCCTGCCGCTCCGGCTCTCGCAGCACCATGAGCGTCGTCTCATCCGCATGCAGGATCTCGTTTGCAAGAAGCTCCTTGTGTAGCGCGTGATATACCGGCAGGAGCCAGCGTTCTCCGGCGGTAAGAACCCAGTTGGACATGGTCTGCCGGGAAACGGGCAGACCGAGCCTGCGCAGCTCCTGCTCCTGCCTGTAAAGCGGAAGCGCAAGCACATATTTGCTGTTCATGATCTGCGCCAGCAGACTGGCTGATACGATCCCGCTGCCCGGCAGAAGCGCCGGCGGAACGGTGCTTTTCTTCATGGGAACACTGGTTTCCGCTCTTTCGCACTGACGGCAGCTGTACGCTGTCTGGATATGCTCTGTGAGCTTGTACTGTGCGGGGATATATGTCAATTCCCGCCGCAGAACGCTGTGTCCGCAGGCGTGCAGTTCTCCGCCGCACTGCGGGCAGCGGCGCTGCTCCTGTGGCAGTTCGTGCAGGATCTGTTCCACCGGAAGACCGGAAAAAACCGCTTCCCGCTTTCCGCAGCGCTTTTTCCTCCGGCAGAGAACGGATGCTTCTGAAGGAGTTTCTCGCACCGTTTCGTGTGAAGAAGCTTCAAACAGGCAAAGCTGCTCCTGCAGCTCTGCGCTTCTCTCGCTGGAGCGTCCGTAGACGCGGCCGTTCAGCCGCCGAAGCTGCTGCGTCAGCCAGTCGATCTGCCGGTGCAGCGCTTCGATCTCCCGATCCTTTTTGTGCAGTAAATCCCGCCATTGTGCGGCCTCATTCATATCTCTTTTCATGTTCAAATTATACCATAAAACCGCAGAAAACGCAATGTTTTCTGCGGTTTTGCACCTATTTTCTGTCTTCTATTGGGACGATGGATCTGCTTAGAAGATACTGAAATTCCCGTTCCGTAATCTCAACGATCTCGCCCTCCGGCGCATCCGGCCACGGATAGGTTCCGCTCTGCGCACGCCGCTTTCCCTGGCAGAAGCTCTGCCCATCCCAGTGCAGATATTTGAGCATCGTTCCGCTTTGATCCCGAAATACATAGATGCTCCCGTCGTATGGATTGAAGCGGAGCCGATACCGAATGATCGCGCTCAAGCTGTCAATCCCTGCGTACATGCTGGTCTCTCCGCATACAAGCCTGACGCGCTTGCTGTCACGATCCAGCTCTGCTTCTCGCGCTGCCTGCTTGATATGCTCTGTCCAGCTTTCCGGTTCTGTATGCTGAATCCTCCGGATGCCTCTGCGAAAATTCTTTGGCGCAGTCTGTGCGGCACTGGCACAGTTCCGGCAGCAATACTGGCGTTCTTCCCCTGCATAGACCGAAAATTCTTCCCCGCACCACGCGCATATCTGCTGACGGTGTGTTTCTTCCATGGCTCTGAGATAGCAGGCACGGCTGCAATACTTTTTCTGATCCGCGCGCAGCGCCTGCCCGCAGCATTCGCACCACAGGGGCTTTTCCTCCAAGGATGGATTTGCTTTCCGGTAATCTGTCCACCACTGGATACGGCAAGCGTCGCCGCAGAAGCGGCGCTGCATACCGGGACCCCATTCTGGCTGAAAGTCTTTTCCGCAATTCGGGCAGATCTGAATGGGCGGTTGATAATTCGCCTGCTGCTTTTCCTGCCATTTCTTATAATGGTACAGCTGCCGGCAACGCTTTCCGCAAAACCGCCGCCAGCGCCCGGCTTCGCCGCTCTGCTCAATTGGCGTCCCGCATTCCGGACATTCGTTGACCGGCGTGTCCGTGTAGTACCGCTTTGCATTGTTGTACCTCACACGGCATTCACTGCTGCAGAATTTCTGCCGCGTGATGTGGCAGGTTGGAATAAAGCCCTTCCCACAGTTCAAACAGACCAGTTCATTTACCATGAAGCCATCCTCCTTGCGTGTTTCTTCCATCTTACCACGCAAGGAAAGGTTCAGGACTATTTGACGCTTACAGATATCAAAAAGGGTTTTGGCAAAATCAGTGGACTTGAACCTTTACCCACGCGATTTTGGGCCGCTTTTCCGGGAATTTTTCGGGAAAGCGGCTCTTTTTTGCTCTCGGCAAAATGTAGAATTTCGACCGGCGTTTTTGTTGGTCTTGCCAAACACTCACTCCAAGCACAGATACCAGCGCGTTAGCCAGCTGTGCGACGTTTCAGACGTTAAGACCGCAGGCAAGCCTCCGCCCGCTTCAGGACGAAATCACAGCGTATTGGCGATGCTGGGACGCGAGAAAGCAAACCTCCCGTTGCGCTGGCAACGGGAGGTCGTTTATCTGCTGGCTCTCAGCAGAGCATCGGTTTTTAATGTCACACCCATCATGTCCTTATGGGCTTCGCGAGTGTCCCGGCAGAGCGGCGAGAGAAACGTCAGCGCGTTCTGAATGCGGCTCAGATCAGATGCGGAGAGCGTATTCTCGTGCAGATGGCGCAGCACCCGGCGATAGGATTCGCGGAGCGTTGCATCCACGGACGGCTGGAAGAAATAGTTTGAAATCAAGCCGCCGATCAATGCGGCTTCGTTATCGGTGTACTGCATGGTGATTGCCCTCCTCTACGATGTTCACACAACAAACGCGGCAATCATACCACAAGATGCAGTACCGGTCTATGCACATTGTGCCGAAATATTGAATGACAAATCAATACACAAAATGAAGCGGCGTTTCGCTCTCTCCTGAAAAGAGGGTTGAAACGCCGCTTTTTTCTTTTCTTAAATTCTGAACCCCAGACGAAGGAGGTCACAAAAATGTCTGTATTCCGTGTTGAAAAGACCAAAGGTTACACGGTCATGTCCAACCACCATCTCCGCAACCATGCGCTATCCCTCAAGGCAAAGGGTCTGCTCTCGCAGATGCTGTCGCTGCCGGAGGATTGGGATTACACGCTGCAGGGGCTTGCACAGATCAACAAAGAGAGCATCGACGCCATCCGCGAAGCTGTGCGCGAGCTGGAACGTGCCGGTTACATCAAGCGCAGCCGCGAACGCGATGAGCGCGGCTGCCTGCGCGGAACCGTCTACACGATCTACGAGCAGCCGCACGCGGAGCCAACGCCGGAAGAACCTGCGCAGGAAAAGCCAGCGTTGGATCATCCAACATTGGAAAAGCCTATGTTGGATTTGCCTACGTTGGAAAATCCAACGCAATTAAATACTGAGAGTACTAAGAAAAGAAAAAGACAAAGTAAAGATCTATCAATTACCGATTCGATTCCTTTCCCTTCCGGTTTTCCGGACGCTCCCACGCAGAAGCGAACGGAAACGAAGGAATCGTTTGAACGCTACCGGAACTTGATCTTGGAGAATATTGACTACGACGTTCTGGCAAGTGATCCTCACGTTGACCGGGAGCTGCTTGACGAAATCGTCGACCTGGTGCAGGAGACAGTTTGCAGCACGCGCAGCCGAATCCGCGTTGCAGGCAATGACTACCCGACCGAGGTCGTGCGATCAAAGCTGCTGAAGTTGAACGGCGAGCATATCCGTTTCGTCATGGACTGCCTGAAGCAGAACACAACGCGGATTCGGAATATCCGGCAATATCTGCTGACTGCGCTATTCAATGCACCAAGTACGATGAGCAGCTATTACACTGCGCTGGTGGCACATGATATGGCAGGCGCGGCATAGCCTGTAGTTCGTGCTGACCAAATGCTGTTCAATCGAGTGCCTTACAGACCACGGCTGTTATCATGCCCGGCTGCTTCGGTACAGCCTCGCGGCAGAATGCAGGCAGTGCGCCTGGATGCTGAAAGTCCGCGCATAAAAGTCCGCAAGCAGATGGGGTGCTTTTTTGCACACAAAAAGCCCGCACGGCAGAACCATGCAGGCTTTGAATTGAAGGAACATCCTATTTCTGCTTGAATATCCGATCTGGAAAAACGGTAGCATTGATCAAATCAGCAGGATCAATATCAAGCGCGTCAGCAAGGTTAAAGAATACGTCCAGTGAAAAGCTCTTTGCCAATCCAGGTGCTTCGATTGCACTGATAAGAGAACGGCTGATCCCTGCTTTTTCAGCCAACTGTTCCTGTGACATCCCACGCATTTTGCGGAGCGCAGCGATGGCAATGCCAAGATGAATAAACCGGTCGTGATTCTTGAATGAAATATCTTTGCCCATACACTGACACCTCCTGCGTATAAGCAAATTATACGAGCTTCCATAAAATCTTTCTGTCTGAAATGGTATTGTATTGATTTAATCTGTGAGCAATACTATAATAATCAAAAGCGAAATAACGCATACAAGCGTATTTGCACACAGTTTGCAGAGAGACAGAAAGCAGGTGTTGGAATGGCCTCGCCCAAAAGCTGCGCGATCCTCGGACACAATCCCATGCGGTTTGCATGGGGATTTGATGAAGAAGCTGCGGAGTGTCACGATATGAAGATGGAGCTGGCTCAGCAGATCATGGTGCTGCGGCAGCAGGGAGTGACGCATTTTTCCGTGGCCTGCGACTACGGCGTGGGGCTTTACGCCGCCGAACTCATTAACGTTCTGCGCGACAATGATCCGGAACTGATGCTGTTTTGTGTTACGCCATACGAGGAACAGGCAACAAAGTGGACACCGGAGCTGCGCGAACGCTATTTCGATATGCTTGTCAAATGCAGCCACATGACAGCCGTTTACACACATAAGCAGCCAGACGCACAGCTGAAAGCCTACCGAACAATCATCCGGCAGTCTGACATGGTGCTGGCGGTCTACGATCCGGCATCTGCGCGTGGGGATGATACCGATAAGGCTGTTTCTTATGCGAGAGAATTGCACCGCCCCATGCTGATGATCCACCCAGACACATTGAAAACGACATACTCCTGCGTGGAAGTCTGATGTGTCAGCACACTGTCCTTTGCTATAATGGGTATAGAAAAGACTTCGTAAATTTCTGCAAATTTACGATGAAACGCCAGATGCTCCTTGAGATCATCGGCCTTTCCGCGTTTTGGGTGACGGAAATTTTGACGGCGAATAGGCTTTTAAGCGACACCGCCGAGGAAACTGATTTTCTGAATGGCTTGCCGTTTGCTATCTAGAGACGGATGGACGTACAACCGCAGCGTTGTCGTAACATCTGCGTGACCCAGCATTTCGCTGACGCTTTTAACGTCAATCCCATTTTCGATACAGCGGGTCGCATAAGTGTGACGAAGTGTGTGATAGCTACGCTTCCGGATACCACACCGACGCAGAACAGATTCAAAATAATATTGATAGGTGCGGGGCTCCATTGGCTTATCCGTTCGGCCTGTCAGGATATACGCATTTTGTGACAGACCAGAAACAGCTTTTTTCAAATACGCCATCATATCGTTTGGAAGTGGAATAACGCGCACAGATTTTTCGCTCTTTGGTGTCTGGATGATGAGCTTCGTTTTCCCATTCTGACGGACACGCTGAACGGCGCGCTCAATGCTGACGGTGCCGTTTTGAAAGTCAATATCTGAAACCCGCAGGGCGCAAACCTCACCAAGCCGCAATCCTCCGTTTGCGGAAAGTAAGATTCCGGCGTCCTTGTGATTGGGTGACGGCGATAGACTTTTCCTGAGTTGGTCAAGCTCCCACGCAGAAAACGGTTCGATTTCACGCTGTTTTGTCTTCGGCAGCTTGGTGTTCAGCGCGTCACAATAAAAATGGTATTCTGCGCTGGCAAAACGAAGCGCTGCTTTTATCAGAACACCGATGTCCCGGACGCTTTTGGCAGATAACCCACCGCCATGCAGCCGCCCACTTTGTCTCTTTTGGCTTAGGAAGTCAGAAAGCTGTTTCGCCGTCAAAGAAACGACGAAGATCGAACCAAGCTCCGGAAGGATATGATGCTCGATCAGAAAAACATATCTGGCGCGTGTAGATGGCTTGATCTCTGCCTGTGACAGATACCATACAAAAAGCTCTTTTACCGTCAAGCGGCAGCTCCCGGCAGGTCGTGACACGATCATCCGTTTTCGGTCCTCCAGCTTGGCCTTTGCTGCGGCATAGGTGCGCGCATAGACAGAAGTGTATTTTGCGCATCCATCCGGTTTCCTGCCACTGATAAAGCGCGCTTCCCAACGTCCGTCTTTTCGCTTATAAATGTTCTCACCTGTTTTTGGCAAACGGCACCCTCCTTTTGACGGCTGTTCTGACTGCGAATACAGATACGATGTTCGCACAATAGTATTCTGCATCACCTGATACCGATTGATCTTTACGAAAACGACGCAAATAATCAATATTTTGATACCGAACCGCATTGACTTTTTGCTGTGCTATTGTATAATGGTGTCAGAAACAAGATATTTATTGCGTTTTTAGGACTTCGTAAATTTGCAGAACTTTATGAAGCCGAAACCGCCATGTTTTGTATGTGCAGATAGTATGTCGCATCTATGCTGGCACATACGGAGAATGGAAGAATCTTGACAATTTAATATGTTTGCCAACGAAGAATTGTAATTGCAGGTTATCTCTCGCCTTATAGTCTGCAATGAAAGAGCAATGAATCTACTCGCCCGGAACTGTGAGGATGAGCAAGTTTCTAAAGTAGCTTGGAGGAAACGAAAGACAGCGTTACACCAACAAGCTATGTGGCCGAAAGGTCGCCATTGCGGGAGGACATCCCGTGAGAAGGTAGGAAACAGAGCGCGGACGCGACCTGCGTCCATAGTCCAAGTCAGGAGAATCGCTTTTCTTTGCCTGCATGAGATGCTGCCTGTTTTATGATCTCGTTACGTGCAGAAGTTGGCAAACAAAGGGTAGATAGCACGATGATCCTATCGGTAATTCGGAACAGGGCTCCGATTTGCTTCTAAAGTTGAAGTAAATCGGTGTTTTTTGTTTTTGAAGTAATCGGATCATCTCGCGTCAGCGGGATGATTTGTTTTTTGCGTAAAAATCGATAGGAGGATCATCTGCGATGAATGAGCAGCAACGGCAAGCATATCTGGACCAGATCAACTATGGCCGCATTGAGCGTGTCATTGCGTACAAAAATGTGCAATTCATCATCGAGCACCAGTATGATGGGTTGGAGCAGCTAACTGCATATTTGAAATCCTGCATGGAGGACATTGGACACCCGCCCGCGATGGTCGAGGTGATCGGCAGCGAGTATATTGAGTACCGTTTCGGCTCATGGAAAGCCGCGATCCGATCTTTTTATGCCGGAAAAATCACAAACATCAAAAACCCGCCACATTTTCGTGACCGCAAGATCGTTCAGGATTTATGCGAGATCGAATTGAGGCGGCTTGCAGCGAAGGACGCGGCATCTTCTGAACGGGAGGTGCAGCGATGAATCCGAACAGAACGTATGAGGAAAATATGGCGGCGCTTAAAAAAGTTTTGACCCAACGCACCTATACGGCGCTGTCTCACAGGAACATCGAGTTTGTTCTGAAATATCAAAATGCGTCATTGCAGGAATTGGCTGCATATTTGCGGCGGCGGCAGGCGGAGCTGCGGCATATCCCCGGCAGGACAGAAATAATTGGCGGCGATTTTATTGAACTGCGGTTCCGCGGATGGGTAAATGCGCTTGAAGCGATCGGTGTGAGTAGAGAGCTTGCCGCAAAGCGCGGTACGCCCGCGCTGGAAAAAACGGCGCTGTTCCAAGCGGAGTTCAATACACAGCGGGAGCTAGACAAAGCAGCCAAGGCTGAAGCCAAAAAGGAAAACAAAAGCAAAGAGAAGCCACAGATTCAAGGCAAAGGCCGCCGATTCCGCGCGGATCTTCTTCTGGATGAGAAAATCACTGGAAGAACGATGTACGCGCTTGAATTGCAAGGGTTCAAATGCCCGCAGAATAAGAACGTGCGGAAAACGCAGGAGTTCAAAGCCGAGTACCAGCGGCAGCTCACAAAGTTCCGGCAGGAGCAGGCGGCAGAAAAGGAAGCCAAACGCGCAGCACGGCAAGCCGAACGACAGGAACCGGCTGCGGAGGAAAGCGCACAATAATTCATTTGCACAATCCGAATTGGGAACGGATTTGCACATAGACCTGATCTCATCCCCCTGAGATCAAACTGCCAGCGCGTCATCCCCTGACGCGCAGAAATCCCCGGTTCCGAATTGGGAACGCGGAACCGGGGGTGTCTTAAATAACCCTTCGATCAAAAGAGGATCTTAAATTATGGAACGACAGAAGCTCGCTGCACTTGCAGTATTCGTTTTAATAATCAGCTTGTTGCTTGGGGCATGCTCCAGCAGCCAGACGGCGCGCGGCGCGAACGACCAGATGCTCGATCTGGACTATGTATCGACCGGCAATGACGCCGCAGAAGAAGAACAGGCCGACGAGCCGTGGTATGCATGGATCAAGCGCGCATTCAGCTTCGGCAAGACGGACGATGACACAAAGGCAGAGGATAAGCCCGATTCCGTTGCGGATCTCTATAAAAAGGGCACGGAAAATCTGAAAAAGCAGATGGAGGCTACATCGGAGGACCCCGAAGAAGAACATGCCTCAGATGAAAAGGCAACCACGGACACTGGCAAAAAGCCAACCGTC
>OHNQ01000950.1_pt1 | contig 13845 bp, 10 predicted proteins | sample 1569621 | NCBI WGS metagenome assembly OHNQ01 (sample SAMEA3879516, study PRJEB24766) | human gut metagenome | biome: human-associated habitat; feature: feces | place: USA | collected 1985/1987
TGTATCTCGTCGATAAAAAGTATCGTCTTCTTCTGATACATTCCCTGATTATTCTTCGCCTGCTCCACGACCTCTTCCATGTCCTTCTTGCCTGCAGAGGTTGCATTAATCTGCATAAACTCAGCACTGGTAGTGTGGGCTATGACCTTTGCCAAAGTAGTCTTTCCGGTGCCCGGCGGCCCGTAAAAGATGATGGAGCTGAGCTTATCGGCTTTAATCGCACGATACAAAAGCTTGTCCTTCCCAACTATGTGCTGCTGCCCGACCACCTCATCAAGTGTTGTCGGACGCATCCTTGAAGCTAAGGGACCGCTTGTCTCCTTATTCTGTTCTCTCATGTAATCAAATAAATCCATATCATCCCCGCCTGAAATGCATATTTGATATACCTGTTATATCATTTTGCAATTTCTTTTAGCAAAAAATTCATTTTGCATTGATATAATCGGCAATTACGTGTTTTATAAGTGCTAATTATGCATAAAAAAGTGGTGCAAAATTCATTTCCTTATAATAAGATACATGAATTTGCACCACTTTACAACACAAAATTTAATTTTCTACGAAATGACTAATATTTGCCCTTTAATGCAGGATAAAACTGCTTAAATTTTGCATAGCCCTTCTCATATTTTTCGACAAGCTGTGGACTTGGCATGGTTGTATCCTTCTTTCTCACAATAGCCGCTGCCGCAGCCTCCACATTTTCAAAGCAGCCGTTTGCAACTGCAGCCAGTATTGCACCGCCGTATGCCGGTCCTTCCTCGACCTCTACCGTGTCAACCTGCATATTCATGACGTTTGCAACTATCTTTCTCCAAAGCACACTTTTTGCACCGCCACCACAGATTGTTGTGCTTTTTGGTGCCACACCAAGGCTCTTTGCCACCTCAAGTGAATCTCGAAGACCATATGCCACACCCTCAAACACAGCCTGCAGCATGTCGGCTCTGTCAGTATCCATGCTCATCCCAATAAACGCTGCCCTTGCAGACGGATCATTGTGCGGAGAGCGCTCTCCCATCAGATAAGGCAGAAAATACACATGATTCTCACCAAGTCTGCCATCCTCCTCAAGAGGCTTCTGCTCATTCACAAAGTCATCGGAATGAAGGATATCCTTCATCCACCAGTTGTTGCAGCTTGCAGCCGAGAGCATGCAGCCCATCAGATGATAGCCGCCGTCAGCATGATCAAACGAATGAAGCGCATTGTGCGAATCCACTCTGAACTCATCACTTGTAATAAAAAGTGTGCCGCTTGTTCCAAGAGAGAGGTTACACTTTCCGGCTCCGACTGTACCTGTGCCTATAGCTGCAGCCGCATTATCTCCTGCCCCGGCTGCAACTATGCAGTCTTTAGGAAAGCCAAGCTCACATGCCACATCAGCTTTCAGAGTGCCTGTCTTTTCACTGCTCTCATAAAGCCCAGGAAGCCACTCCTCTCTTACATCGCATATGTCAAGCATCTCCTTTGACCAGCACTTATTTTTGACATCCAGAAGAAGCATTCCCGATGCATCAGAATAATCGGTACTAAATACACCTGTCATGCGGTATGCAATATAATCCTTTGGCAGCATAAGCTTTTTTATTCTGGCAAAGTTTTCCGGTTCATTTGCTTTTAGCCATAAAATCTTTGGCGCTGTAAATCCGGCAAACGCTATATTTCCGGTGAGCTCAGACAGCTTTTCTTTTCCTATTACATTATTTAAATAGTCTGTCTCCTTCTGTGTTCTTCCGTCATTCCAAAGTATAGCAGGTCTTATTACATTGTCGTTTTCATCCAATACGACAAGTCCATGCATCTGACCGCCGAAGCTGATTCCAGCAACAGCGCTCCTGTCAAAATCTTTAGTCAGCTCTATAAGCCCAGCCACGGTCTGCTCCCACCAGTCACATGGATTCTGCTCTGACCAGCCCGGCTTTGGAAAGCTGATTGGATACTCCTTTGAGACTATATTTAATACCTTTCCGCTCTCATCCATGAGCAGAAGCTTTACTGCACTTGTGCCTAAATCCACACCTATATATAGCATATCTATTCTCCATTCACGCAATATGTTTACATCAGATAACGTAACTATTCAGCCCCCACTAACAGAAAGGATTTTCTGTCTTGTATGGCAGTGATGCCGGCTGATTGTAGTTAATATCCTCTACTGGCACGCCAATATATTTAAATACCTCAAAAAGGGCTTTTCCGTAATGACCGAAGGCTACAGCTCCGTGATGAGGATAATTCTTCTCAATAAGCACATGACGGTAGAAACGTCCCATCTCCTTTATCGCAAACACTCCGATACTGCCGAATGAACGTGTTGCAACAGGAAGCACCTCGCCCTGAGCCACATAAGCGCGAATCTTACAGTCTGCTGTAGACTGGAGACGGTAAAATGTAATATCTCCCGGCACTATATCTCCCTCGAGAGTTCCGTTTGTCACCTCTATAGGAAGGCTTCTTGCCATAATCATCTGATACTTCATCTGTGGGTTGCAAACCTTGCTTGAACAGGTGTTTCCACAGTGGAAGCCCATAAATGTGTCTGTATGCTTGTAGTCAAATCTGCCCTCGATTGACTCCTTGTACATATCCTTCGGCACTGAGTTGTTGATATCGAGAAGTGTTACCGCATCCTCGCTGACGCAGGTTCCGATGAACTCACTGAGCACTCCATAGATATCCACCTCACATGAAACCGGGATACCTCTTCCTGTAAGACGGCTGTTTACATAGCATGGTACAAATCCAAACTGTGTCTGGAAGGCAGGCCAGCATTTTCCTGCGATTGCCACATACTTTCTGTAGCCCTTATGCTCATCTACCCAGTCTAAAAGTGTGAGCTCATACTGTGCAAGCTTCTCAAGAATCTCAGGCTTTTTGTTGCCCTCGCCAAGCTCCCTTTCCATGTCCTTTACCACATCCGGTATTCTCTCATCACCGGCATGCTTGTTAAATGCCTCAAACAAATCAAGCTCTGAATTCTCCTCAATCTCAACACCCACGTTGTAGAGCTGCTTGATTGGCGCATTGCATGCAAGGAAATTGAGTGGTCTTGGTCCGAATGAAATAATCTTAAGATTATTAAGTCCGTATATAGCCCTTGCTATTGGCAGGAATTCATGTATCATATCTGCGCAGTCATCTGCATCGCCCACAGGATACTCCGGAATATACGCTCCTATATTTCTGAGTGCCAGATTGTAGCTTGCGTTTAACATACCACAGTATGCATCTCCACGTCCCTGAATTAAGTTCTCCTGTGTCTCCTCTGCTGCTGCAACAAACATCTTTGGTCCGTCAAAGTGCTTTGCAAGAAGAGTCTCTGAAATCTCCGGTCCAAAGTTTCCAAGGTAAACACAAAGTGCATTGCAGCCTGCTGCCTTTATGTCCTCAAGTGCCTGTACCATATGTATTTCGCTCTCCACGATACATACAGGACACTCGTATATGTCTGCTGCATCATACTTTGCAGCGTATGCATCGACAAGTGCTTTTCTTCTGTTTACTGACAGACTTTCCGGAAAACAGTCACGGCTTACCGCAACTATACCGATTTTCATTTTTGGAATATTGTTCATAGTGTAAATCTCCTTCTCTCATATGCCCCATCGGACAGATTAATTGTTCTTATGTGCTAAGTATATATCCGGTCCAGCTTAATTGATACCTATAATTTAGTAAATTTAGTGTATTTTTCAACTTAATTTACTAAATTATAATGTTAATACTATATTGTCATGTTATAATAAGGCAAATAAAACATAAGGAGCCATGCCATGTCTATCACAGCAAAAGAACTTGCCAAACAACTTAATCTTTCTGAAGCAGCTATATCGATGGCACTTAATAATAAGCCCGGTGTCAGCACACTCACCAGAAAACGTGTGCTCGAAGCCGCGGCCTCTGCCGGATATGATTTTTCAAGAATATCAAATACCAATGAAGCTCCGGCCTCCAATGGCACATTATATTTTGTAATATACCGAAAGAATGGCGCTGTAGTTCCTAATTCTCCTGTTTACACACATACAGAGCACGGCGTTTTGGTACAGGATGTTCCATTCTTTTCACAGCTGTCAGAGGGTATTGATTTGGGCTGCAGGCACTGCCACTACTACCTGAATATCAGCTACATATACGAAAATGACGATATTGAGGCTTTGCTATCTGAGTGGAAAAGACTTGGCGCAAAGGGTATCCTGCTGCTTGGAACCGAGATGGAAAAGCATGACATAAAGCCCTTTACAAGGTGCAGTCTGCCTGTTGTGCTAATAGACAACTATTTCGAAGCCTTAAACCTCGATTGCGTGACTATAAATAACCTTCAGGGTGCCTATCTTGCCACAGACTATCTGATCAAACAAACACATACACAGCCGGGATATCTGCATTCCTCATACATTATAACAGGCTTTGAGGAGAGAGCCGACGGCTTCTATAAAGCAATACGCAAAAACGGTATGTCAACCTCACGCTCAGTCGTACATCACCTCTCCCCTACAGTTGACGGTGCTTACTGCGATATGAAGGCAGTAATAAAAAGCGGTGACGAGCTTGCCAGATGCTACTTTGCCGACAATGACCTGATTGCTGCCGGAGCTATGCGTGCACTTTCAGAGGCAGGCTATCGCATCCCTGAAGACATATCAGTAATAGGCTTTGATGATATGCCAATGTGTACCTACATTACACCGCCTCTTTCGACTGTGCATGTGCCTAAGCAGTACATGGGTGAAATTGCAGTAAAAAGGCTTGCAGAGATAATAAATTCTACCTCTGCAAGCCATGTAAAAATTGAAATAAGCACAGAAATTATAAAGAGAAAGAGTTGTTAATTTCTATACATTCACTTATGCATTTTTCTGAACTGCCGATGCACTAAGTTTGCCATCCTTCACATCTATAAGAATGGTATCTCCTGCTCTCACACCATCTGCCAGAATCAGCTTTGCCGCGAGTGTCTCGACATGCTTCTGCAGATATCTCTTGAGCGGTCTTGCTCCGTATACCGGATCGTAGCCATTGTCGGTGATAAACTGCTTTGCAGTGTCTGTCAGCTCGACTGTGATTTCCTTGTCGACAAGACGCTTGTTTAAGTCTGCCATGAGCAGGGTGATGATATGACCGATGTTGTCCTTTGTGAGAGGCTTGAACATGATGATCTCATCAAGTCTGTTTAAAAACTCCGGTCTGAAATGACCCTTAAGCTCATCCATGACGCGGTTCTCACACTCTGTGCTAATGCTGCCGTCTGCCTCTATGCCCTCAAGAAGTTCCTGTGAACCGAGATTGCTTGTCATAATGATGATGGTGTTCTTGAAATCCACAGTACGTCCCTGTGAGTCGGTGATTCGTCCGTCATCAAGCACCTGAAGCAGCACGTTGAATACATCCGGATGGGCTTTTTCCACCTCATCAAAGAGTACTACTGAGTATGGCTTACGCCTTACAGCCTCTGTGAGCTGTCCACCCTCATCATAGCCTACATATCCAGGAGGCGCTCCAATGAGTCGTGACACTGAGTACTTCTCCATGTACTCACTCATATCGAGTCTGACCATGTTGTTTTCATCATCAAACAGACTTGCCGCAAGTGCCTTTGCAAGCTCTGTCTTACCTACACCTGTAGGTCCGAGGAACATAAACGAACCTATCGGCTTTGTAGGATCCTTGATGCCTGCCTTTGATCGGATGATAGCCTCTGTCACCTTTGTGACTCCGTCATCCTGTCCTATTACCCTCTTGTGCAGCTCCTCATCGAGGTGAAGTGTCTTATTACGCTCACTCTCCGTAAGCTTTGCAACAGGTATTCCTGTCCAGCGCGAGATAATAAGCGCGATCTCCTCATCGCCCACGTTCTCTCGCACAAGCGATAAGTCTCTGTCCTTAAGCAGTGCCTCCTCTGATTCCAGCTCCTTCTTAAGGTTTGGAAGCACGCCGTACTGCAGCTCTGCTGCCTTTTCCAGGTCATAGTTCTGCTGTGCTGTCTTGATTTCATTCTTTGTGGACTCAATCTTTTCACGAAGCTTGCTGACCTTGTCAACAGCGCCCTTCTCGTTCTGCCACTGAGCCTTTTTTGCATTGAAGTCATCACGCAGCTCTGCAAGCTCCTTCTGGAGTGCTGCGAGCCTGTCCTGACTTAAGTGGTCTGTCTCTTTCTTTAGAGCTGTCTCCTCTATCTCAAGCTGCATAATCTTACGATTCTGCTCATCAAGCTCTGCCGGCATTGAATCAAGCTCCGTCTTTATCATGGCGCATGCCTCATCCACAAGATCTATTGCCTTATCAGGCAAAAATCTGTCTGTGATGTATCTGTTTGAAAGCACTGCCGCTGTGACAAGTGCCGAGTCTGTGATTTTAACGCCGTGGAATACCTCGTATCTGTCCTTAAGGCCACGAAGTATTGAGATAGTATCCTCTACTGTCGGCTCGTCTACCATAACAGGCTGGAAACGTCTCTCAAGAGCTGCATCCTTCTCAATGTACTCACGGTACTCATCGAGTGTGGTGGCGCCCACGCAGTGCAGCTCACCTCTTGCAAGCATTGGCTTAAGAAGCTGTCCTGCATCCATAGCTCCGTCTGTCTTTCCTGCTCCGACAATTGTATGAAGCTCATCGATAAAGAGAATTATCTGTCCGTCAGAGGCTTTTACCTCCTCAAGCACTGCCTTAAGTCTCTCCTCAAACTCGCCCCTGTACTTAGCTCCTGCAATCAGAGAGCCCATATCGAGTGCAAACAGTTTTTTGTCCTTTAAGCCCTCAGGCACATCGCCTTTTACGATACGCTGTGCCAGACCCTCAACGACTGCCGTTTTACCAACACCCGGCTCACCGATAAGTACCGGGTTATTTTTAGTCTTACGCGAGAGAATACGCACTACATTTCGTATCTCGTCATCACGGCCGATAACAGGATCAAGCTTCTGCTGTCTTGCACGCTCCACCATGTCGTAGCCGTATTTCTCAAGTGTATCATATGTGGCCTCAGGGTTATCGGATGTGACCTTCTGATTGCCCCTGACCGTAGAAAGCGCTGTGAGGAATCTGTCTCTTGTGAGACCGTACTCCTTAATCAGCTCCTTCATTGCCTTGTTTGGATACTTCAGCAGACACAGGAAAAGATGCTCTACCGAAACATACTCATCTCCCATTGCCTTTGCCTCGTCCTCAGCATGGATAAGAACCTTGTTTAAATCATTGCCCACATAGACCTGTGCACTGCTACCACTTACCTTTGTGCGCGCTGCCAGATGACGCTTTGCATTCTCTGTGAAATGCTCTACGTTTATCTCCATCTTGTCAATCAGCTTCGGTATCAGTCCGTCCTCCTGTGAAAGTAATGCCACAAGCAGGTGCTCCTGTTCTATCTCCTGATTGCCATAATCATATGCAAGCTTCTCGCAGTCATTGACTGCCTCTATTGATTTCTGTGTAAATTTTTGAATGTTCATAGTCTCACTCCCTTCTACTATGTTATCCATAAATATGATTCTTATGTGTCATACAGGTAATATTAAAATTTTATCTCTAAATAATCCTTTAAATAATTCTTCAATATTCCTTGTGACTATGTTATAGCACGCAAATTAGCACTCGTCAAGCGAGAGTGCTAACAATTTTATTAAATAAATATAAACTTTTGATTTACAAGCAAAAAAGAGTGACTTACATCACTCTCTTTTACTCAATCGGCTGCACAATCCCCGAAACATTTGCCAGATTCTGCATCTTGTCATCAGCGTCTGCCATGATATCCGCGCATTTCTTAAGCTCCTGCTGCATCTCCTCCGTGAATATGCGGCTCTTCTTGTAGCGAAGCTGATGCTCTGTGCTGGCCCAGAAATTCATGGCAATTGTACGAAACTGTATCTCTATCGGCACCTTGTCCTTGTGATCCGAAAAATACACATCAACCAGCACTATCATATGAAGACTCCTGTAGCCATTCTCCTTCGGTTTTTTTATGTAGTCCTTTATTGTGACAATCTCGACATCCGCCTGATTCACAAGCATATTGGCCACCTGATATACATCGGATATGAATGGACAAATGACCCTGACGCCGGCTATATCCTTAATCTCACGCTTCATGGCGTTGGTGGTGAGCGGAATGCCCTTTCGCTTCATTTTGTCTATTATGCTGTCAAGCGACTTTACACGGCTCTTTATATTCTCGATTGGATTTCTTTCGTGATTGTTTTTGAATTCATTATTTAATATCTGCAGCTTTGCTACTATCTGCTGTATACCCGATTCGTAGTAGAACATGATGTGTTCATACTGCGAGGCAATTGAACTGAATTCGCCCAGCATCGGCAGCATCTCTATTTGTGTATCATCCATGTTTATACTCCTTGGTTTTAGGTTTTTTTACTAATTGTATACCTTATACTGTTTATACATATTATGCTTCTGTATTCGATTTTCCCTTTTTAACTGCCTTTTTAACTATCAGCTTTGAAACCCGGTATGTCACTTCCACCAGCGCAACTCCTGCCACTACATCATATATCACATGCTGCTTCGTAGTCAATGTGGATATGAATACTGCTATAGCGCAAATACAGAAGGTTGTACGTATCCACTGCGGTACTTTTTTGTTGCCACGGATGCCTATATAGCACAGCCAGCTTACTAGGCAGTGTATAGATGGAAAAAGATTGTCCGCTGCATCCATACTATATAAAAAGCGCATGAGCTGTGCCCATATGTCTGAGCCCACTATTTCCGGGCGGGTGTTGGTTGTAGGATACACGACATAACAGATAAAACAGACTGCCTTTGCCAGCCAGTCTGCCATGAGGAAACGATAACAGTGCCTTTTATCCATCGCTGCATTGTACAGATATCCTATAATCCAAAAAATATAGCAGCCAAAATAAATGACTACTGTAGGGTACACAACCGGTATCATATCATCAAGCGAGGTCTCTATATTGTGATGGATAAAACCGCCTGCAATAGCACGCGCGCCCCAGTATACACTGAAATTGAGAACCACTGTAAAAAGCAGCGGAATACGACTGTATTTTGGAAGTATTCTGTTAAAAAACTGTCCTGTTTGCGATATGCTGTCCCTGGATAACACGTACTTCTTTGTCTCCTTTTATACACTCTTTAATTTCCGGAAGCAGGTCAATATGACCTTTTTTAAACAAAAGCACTATTGTGGAGCCAATCAGCTCAAAGTGCCCCATCTCTGCGCCCTTTCTCATCATGACATTCTCGTGGTCATTGACTATGCCTCCCACAAGCAGCGCACCTATCTCAATCTGCGCCACCTTGCCAAAATTAACTGTATCCAGAATAGTCCACATACGCCTGTTTTGCCTGTATACAGGCGCATTTTCCAGTGCAATAGGCTGTACACTGTGAAGCAGTCCCTTCACAAAATGATTCCTGCCCTGAAATCCATCATCTATATAGCAGTAATGATGATAATCGTTGGCACAAAGACGCAGTATCACGCAGTCTCCTCCAACAAATTCCTTTGCAATTTTTTTGTCGGTGACAAGGTCCGTCACCTTGTACCATGAGCCCTTGATGTGAAAGCTGTTGTTACTTTTTATCCTGTATGCACTCAGGTAGCCGTCACACGGACTGATAAGATGCTCAGCCTGCCTGTCCACCTCAATATCATCACGCTTTCTGGAGAAAAAGTCCTGAAAGCTGTTATATTTCTGACCCTTAAAATCAGACATGTCTATATTGTTATTCTTTATATACCGGCTGATAAACGGCTTAGACAGCGGTGAGCGTGCTACTATTTCTCCGAGCTTAAGTGCACCTGTATGCAGAAGCACCTTAAGCGTCACACGCCCAGGTGCCGTGGTGTAAAGCCAGTCTATAAACGATTTTTTTGCCATTAAATAAGAACCTCCGCAATGAGAATACAAAACTCAACTGCTCCTATACCTACAAGCAGAACCTCTCCAAAAAGAGATGGCTTTTTGAGCTTTACAGGGAGCACGTAGCAAATGCCAATGATTAAAAGGGCAAGTGCCGCGATTGTCTGTGTATGTATAGCTGTGAACTCTCCAATCAGATATACCGCCGGGATAGCAAGCGCACTTGAGGTGATTGGAAGCCCCAGATAATACTGTCTGCGCTCTGCTGTCGCTGCCTGCCTGTTGGCCTCATCCACATTAAAGTATGCCAGACGGATAAGCCCGCAAAGTATGAATACAAATATGGCGATAAATGCAACTGATATCTTTGGTGTCACGCAAAATACCCACACTGCCGGAAGCACACCGAAGCATATGATATCACTTAACGAATCTATCTGTATGCCAAATGTGCGCTCGTCCCTGGTACGATCCTTCTTTGTGGATGCAATGGTGCCGTCAAACATATCACAGACACCGGCCAGCATAAGGCAGATCAGTGAACCCACATACCTATCCTTTATGGCAAGCATAACTCCAAGGAAGCCTATCCACATGCCTATGTATGTAAGCACTACCGTGTAATTATAAAAGCCTATGAGCCCTGTCTTTTTCTCTGTGTCTGTATTCCCTATATCCAGAGTATCTGCTATTGCAGAATTAATATTCATATTATTCATATTGATTCCCTTACTTTCATTCTTTTGTTTTTATCAGATAAAACATGATAAGTTTTCTCATTTACCCTTAACCGGTAATATTATATGCCCTTACCTGATATATAATAACATATTCATGACATAAACTCATTAATTATTTGTTTAAACTTTTCTTAATATCTCTTTTTTTTAGCAAAAAAAAGGCAGAATCCGCTTTCTGATTCTGCCCACATACTATAGCATATCATGAATTATATCTTTAATCTCCTGCTTGTCCTTTTCAAGAACAAATGCAAGCTCTGCATTTAAATTGTGCTCTGCCATTTTGCCATAGCGCTCATCGACGGCTGTAGACTTCTTGCCTGCCTGTGCACGCTGCTCATTTCTGATATGTAAACACTTTAAGAGACTGATCACACTATCTGGCTCACAGCTTCTGACTGCCTCCTTATAGCGCGTTTCGCGCTCCTTCTCATTGTTTACCGCGAGCGCCTCTATCTCAGGTACTCTATCGAGCACCGCCAGTGCCTCATCCTGTGTTATTACCTTACGTATCCTCTTATCAGCATTGTCAACAGGTATATACACTCTGTCATTCTCCTCCTCAACAGGGCGGAGTAAAAAATATGACTTGAGCTGCTTGTCTCCTGACATGTCTAACTCCACGATTTCGCTTATTTTGCAAATTCCATTTGTAGCATTTAATACGTAATCACCTATTTCGAACATATCACACCTCTTTCGTTATACGTTATCATTTTATCACTTTTTCACGAATTTTGTAAGAGGATTTTTTCAAAAATGTCAAATATATAAAAAAAGCGTGTTTTACGTCAATAAAACACGCTTTAAAAAATTACTCAATCAGCTGCTTCACGCGGTCATCGAGCTGGAGCATACGGATGATAAGCTCTATTGAGCCCTTGATACCGTAGCTGGCACTGTTGATACATATATCATAGTTACTTGCCTTGCTCCACTTTCTGCCGGTATAGAATTTGTAGGTCTTCAGATGTCTCTTATCCTCAGATTCTATCCATTTCTTTGCCTGGTTCGGAGTCACATTCTTGTTTATCTCAAGGAAACACTGGATTCTTCTCTTCTCCGGTGCTGTAATAAAAATACTTATGTGAGGAATATGATTGTTTGTCAGAATTGCATCTGCAAAACGTCCCATAACAATAAAGTCCTCCTGCTTTGCCTTTTCTACAAGGAACTTGCTTGTATCAAAGAAAAGCACATCCTCTGATGAAAGTCCGTGGTATTTCCTAAAAGCTTTTATGCGCTTTTTGATTCCCATCCGCTCTTTTTTCTGGAAGGTAGCTGTAGCCTGGGCTGCTTCCTCTCCATCCTTCTGTCTGAACACCTCATTCATGACAGACACATCATAGAAATTCATACGAAGCTTGTCTGCAAGTGCAAATCCAATCTCATTTCCACCACATCCGCAGGAACGTCCTATACAGATAATCAGATGATCGCCCGTCTTGAAACGATCCTTCAGGTTTACGGTATTTAAATCCGCTATCTTTGGATCGAGGATATCTCCGTCGGCAAAGCCTGTCGGGAGCTCCGCTATCTCCTCTACTATGTTGTTGTATCTGACCATGATATCATGCCTTGTATCGTGATCAGGTATTGTTCTTGCCATGTTGCTTATCAGGGCAAGCTCGCTTCGGATTCTTGAGCTGTTCTGCCTTGAGTGCAGATCCTCCATGATGTTACGGATACATATATCCTTCTCGCCACCAAATACCCTGCCGAGGGATGAGCCTAATTTCTTGTATACTTCGGCATCAAGCTCATAGATTTCGATGGCAAGAGCTTTAATTTTCTCGTCATAAAATTCCATAATTCATCCCTCCTATAAAAAGAATATGATCATATCTATGATGAAAACAGGTATCAGATAACGCAATGACCACCATATGTAACCAAAGAACGATGGCATGTTGATACCGTTTTCGTCTGATAATGACTTGACCATAAAGTTCGGTGCATTTCCAATATATGTGTTGGCTCCCATAAATACAGCGCCACACGAAATTGCCATAAGCATCTTGACCGGCACCACTCCCAGTGTGGTTGCGACACCTGTAGTAAAGTGCATGGCTCCCGCTGTAGTAAGGAAAACCAGATATGTCGGTGTATTGTCGAGGAAGCTTGAAAGTGCTCCTGTTGCCCAGAACATCTCAAACGGCTTTGTGATTCCAAGACCTGAACCTGCACTCTTTAATACCATAAGAGCAGGCTGCATGGTGATGAAGATTCCGATAAAAAGCACCGCAACCTCCTGAATTGCTCCCCATGTGAAATGGTTCTGCACACGAACCTCCTTCGGTGTTGTCTTGAAGGAAAGCAGGGCTGCAAGCAGAATAATAGCAATCTCAATAATTGCAGGCACAGTGAGTGTAACCTCCCTGAATATCGGAATACCGATAACCTCTCCTGCAGCGTTCTGGAATGCAGAAAGCTTAGGAAGCACACCGCTTAGTATAACAGCTATGACAATCATTACGATATATAAAAAGTTGTGGGCACCCTTTATCCTAATGAGGGGCTCATTTTCCTTCACCTCAGGCATAAGTCCCTTAGTGATATCCTTCTGGTAGGCCTTCTTGTCCAAATGATAAAATATGGTAAGAAGCAGTATCATATTTAATACGAGAACCGGAAACAGCCTCATGCTCCAGAAGAACGATACTCCTCTTGAAAATCCCATGAGCAGTGGCGGATCTCCGATAGGTGTAAGACATCCTCCGATATTTGACACAAGAAAAATGAAAAATACCATGATGTGACGCTTGTTTTTTCTCCATGAGTTCATCTGAATAATCGGCCTTACAAAAAGCATACTGGCTCCTGTAGTTCCTATACAGCTTGAAAAAAGAGTTCCAACAGCAAGCATGATAACGTTTACCTTTGGGTTGCCGACCAGACTTCCCTCCAGCTTGATATTTCCGGCTACGCAGAACAGTCCAAAGAGCAGCACGATAAAGGTCAGATAGTCGCCTATCAGACACTCCAGTACCGTCTCTACGGCTTTTGGTGCTCCATAGAACAGCGCGAACGGAATGGCAAAAAGCAGTGACCATAAGATAACTGCATGAGCTTGATGCTTCTCCCACCATTCAGGCTTCACAAGCGGCATAACTGCTATGCACAGCAATAAGCCCGCAAATGGGATACACAACATTAATAATGTGTTTGACATTCTTTTCACCTCTACTTTGTTAAAAAATAAACTAATTCAAATCTAGTTCATTTTACACCATTATTTTTTATTTGCAACTGTT
>OHNQ01000954.1_pt1 | contig 13779 bp, 10 predicted proteins | sample 1569621 | NCBI WGS metagenome assembly OHNQ01 (sample SAMEA3879516, study PRJEB24766) | human gut metagenome | biome: human-associated habitat; feature: feces | place: USA | collected 1985/1987
GCTTTTGTACACAGGTCGTTCGGGGCTAATGCCCCTCCGACCTGTGCCTATTTAAGAGGGACCTCTGCCGAGGTCCTTACCCCATTATCCTCAACAACTTGTATATGATCATTCGCACAACAGTAATGCGTAACCCCTGGATTTTCGGCTTACGTCCAAACAGAATATTGAAAATCTTTGTACCTTTGAGATTGATTCAAGAGGAGAGGTGTAATTCCTTACCGGTGGTATAGTCCACAACTCCCTAGCGGGACTGATATGGTGAAATTCCATAACCGACGGTGATAGTCCGGATGGTATTCGAATCAAGATGCCGCTGACCTATTTGAGGCTTAGGCTCTATAGTATTGGCCCATCTGCTTTTGTGTACCATAGATCCTCGTCAATTTATAATCTAATAGTAACACAAAAAGAAATGGAACAAACCAACACAATTTCTCCAGCAATTGAGGCACGCATCCAAGCGGCCGTAAAAGCTCTTAGGGATGGCCGGGGCATCCTCCTCGTAGATGATGAAAATAGGGAGAATGAGGGCGACATCATCTTTTCCACTGAGCGGCTTACTCCACAAAGCATTGCACTGATGATCCGCGAGTGCAGCGGTATCATCTGCCTATGCCTAAAGCCTAAGAAGTGCCAAGAGCTCAACTTGCCTCAGATGGTACAGCACAACACATGCGTCAATAACACCGCTTTCACCATCTCAATAGAGGCGAAGGAGGGGGTGACGACAGGGGTATCGGCAAAAGATCGCTACGTGACGATCACAACGGCAGCACGAAAAGGGGCAAAGCCTGAAGACTTGGTACACCCAGGGCATGTATTCCCACTTCGTGCAAGGGAGGGTGGCGTACTAGAGCGCCGAGGACACACGGAGGGGAGTATAGATATCGTCTCTATCGCCGGCCTAGGCGAGACGGCGGTACTCTGTGAACTAACTAATGAGGATGGTACTATGGCACGCCTACCAGAGATCAAGAAGTTTAGCGTAGCACACAATATGCCGGTGCTCACAATCGAAGATATCGTAGCCTACCGCAAGCACCACCAACGCTAAACCAAATGTTTCGTACCAAGTGGAGAATGTTGCACAAAGGATGAGATGCAACAGTCTCAAGGTAGTCTGAGGCTACTTCGTTACGTCGGTCCAGATGTCTATCTGGCGTTATAGCTAAAAAAAATACCCTGCGATAGCATAAGCCATCGCAGGGTATTCTATCTATTTATATTGTATTAGTCTGGGATCACAACTCCCGACTTAGGACCTTTGGTGGTCTCGAGTAGGCGCTGGAATTCGATATCAGCTTTGGAAGCTACCACGATCTTCTCGTACTCACGCAGTCCAGTACCAGCAGGGATCAGGTGACCGCAGATTACGTTCTCCTTTAGGGCCTCTAGCTTATCAATCTTACCCTCAATAGCAGCGTTATTCAGCACCTTAGGTGTCTCCTGGAAGGAGGCGGCAGACATAAAGCTCTTGGTCTGAAGAGCAGCACGAGTAATACCCTGAAGTACCTGCTTAGTAGTTGCAGGAAGGGCATCGCGTACCTCCATCACTTTCTTATCGTTACGGCGTAGCAAGCTATTCTCCTCACGTAGGTGACGAGCGGTGATGATCTGACCTTCGAAGTAAGTGGTAGACTCGCCTGGATCGGTGATCACCTTCTTACCCCAGAGACGATTATTCTCGTCCTGAACATCGATCTTATCCACCAACTGCTGCTCGAGGAACTTGGTATCTCCAGCATCAATGATCTCTACCTTACGCATCATCTGACGTACAATCACCTCAAAGTGCTTGTCGTTGATCGACACACCTTGCTTACGGTAGACGTCTTGTACTCCATTCACAATGTAGTTTTGCACCGCATTTGGTCCTAATATCTCTAGGATATCGGTTGGAGAAACAGCTCCATCTGATAGTGGTTCGCCAGCACGTACGAAGTCATTCTCCTGCACCAGCAATTGGCGGGTCTGGCTCACTAGATACTTGCGCTCCTCGCCAGTACTACTCGTCACAATCACTTCGCGATTACCACGACGCACCTTTCCAAGTGTGATCTCACCATCGATCTCTGCAACCACAGCTGGGTTAGATGGGTTACGTGCCTCGAAGAGCTCAGTTACACGTGGTAGACCACCTGTAATATCGCCCGACTTCACTACGGTACGTGGGATCTTAACCAGTACATCACCGGCCTTTACCTTCTGACCCTGTTGGTTATTGAGGTGGGCACCCACTGGGAGGTTATAAGTCTTGATCACCTCGCCATCCTTGCCAATAATCGACATCGCTGGCGATAGCTTCTTATCCTTACTCTCAATAATGATCCTATCGGTATGGCCAGCAGCGATATTGGTATCCGACTGTACACGGAAGGTACTACCCTCTACCACATCCTCATACTGTAGCTTACCGCTCACCTCAGCAACAATCACCGCGTTGAATGGGTCGGTCTCAAAGATGATATCATCTGCCTTCACCTCGGCACCTGGCTCTATAAAGAGTTTTGCACCATAAGGTATATTCTCATTGATAAGCGTCATATGAGTGTGAGGGTCTACAATATGCATCTCGGCCTGACGTCCGACCACCACTTTGAATGGCTTACCCTCTTCATCCTTGGCATCTACCGTACGAAGCTCCTCGATCTCAAGGATACCATCGTACTTAGCCTTGATGAGTCGCTCAATAGTATCGGTACTTGCCACACCACCGGCGTGGAAGGTACGAAGTGTAAGCTGTGTACCTGGCTCTCCGATAGACTGAGCAGCTACCACACCAACTACCTCACCCTTGTGTACCAAGTGGTTGTGAGCTAAGTTGCGTCCATAGCACTTTGCACAAACCCCTTGCTTTGCTTCACAAGTGAGCACAGAGCGGATCTCCACCTCTGTAATTGGCGACTCTTGTATCTTAGAAGCCTTGGCCTCATCAATCTCTTCACCAGCAGCGACAATCAGCTCGCCTGAAATTGGGTGTACTACATCGTGTACTGACACACGACCAAGGATACGCTCATAGAGCGATGCTACTACACTAGAACCCTCCTTGATCTCACGACGCACAATACCACGTAGGGTACCGCAATCCTCTTCGGTGATAATCACATCTTGAGAAACGTCGACGAGACGACGAGTGAGGTATCCAGCATCGGCCGTCTTAAGTGCCGTATCCGAAAGACCCTTACGAGCACCGTGGGTAGAGATAAAGTACTCTAGCACTGAAAGTCCCTCCTTAAAGTTGGAGAGGATAGGGTTCTCCATCGTCTGAGCACCCTCACCACTTCTCTGTGGCTTAGCCATCAGACCACGGATACCACTCAGCTGCTGAATCTGGTTGGCCGAACCACGGGCTCCTGAGTCCATCATCATAAAGATAGAGTTGAAGCCTTGGTCGTCCTCCTTCAGCTCCTTCATCAGGATAGCAGAGAGGTTATTATTCACATTGGTCCAAACGTCGATGATCTGGTTATAACGCTCATTATTGGTAATATTACCCATATTGAAGTCGTCCATAATCTCGGCCACCTCGTCATAACCCTCTTGGATGAGCTCTTCCTTTTGCTCAGGAATGATTACATCAGAAAGGTTGAATGAAAGACCACCCTTAAAGGCCATATAGTACCCGAGGTCTTTGATATCATCGAGGAATTGTGAAGTACGTGAGATACCACAATACTTGATCACCTCACCGATCAGTGTACGAAGACTCTTCTTGCCAATCAGGTCATTGATATACCCAATCTCTTCAGGCACCTTAGAGTTGAAGAGCAGACGACCATACGAGGTCTCAATCATATGCTTAAATGGCTTGCGCTCCTCATCAAGGTCATCCACCACCACTTGAATCTTGGCATGGATGTCGATCTTGCCATTATTGTAGGCAATTCGTGCCTCCTCTGGAGAGTAGAACTTATAGCCCTCACCCTTTACTCCGTCACGAAGCTTGGTGATATAATATAGTCCCAATACCATATCCTGCGAAGGCACGGTAATAGGAGTACCATTGGCAGGGTTCAATATATTGTGTGAGGCAAGCATCAAGAACTGTGCCTCTAGGATTGCATCATTAGAGAGTGGCAAGTGAACTGCCATCTGGTCACCATCGAAGTCGGCGTTAAATGCGGTACAAGCTAGTGGGTGCAGACGAATGGCTTTACCCTCGATTAGCTTTGGCTGGAAAGCCTGAATACCTAGACGGTGAAGTGTAGGAGCACGGTTGAGTAGCACTGGGTGCCCCTTCACGACATTCTCCAAGATATCCCAGATCACTGGCTCACGACGGTCTACAATACGGCGCGCACTCTTCACGGTCTTCACGATACCGCGCTCAATCAGCTTGCGGATCACAAATGGCTTGTAGAGCTCTGCCGCCATATCTTGTGGCAATCCACACTCATGCATCTTGAGACTAGGACCCACCACAATCACCGAACGAGCAGAGTAGTCGACACGCTTACCAAGTAGGTTCTGACGGAAACGACCCTGCTTACCCTTAAGACTATCGGTAAGTGACTTGAGCGGACGATTGGAGTCGCTCTTCACTGCACCCGACTTACCAGAGTTGTCGAATAGGCTATCTACCGCCTCCTGAAGCATACGCTTCTCATTGCGGAGGATCACCTGAGGTGCCCTTGTCTCAATCAGACGACGTAGACGGTTGTTACGAATAATCACCCTACGATAGAGCTCATTGAGGTCGGAGGTGGCAAAACGACCACCATCCAATGGCACCAACGGACGTAGATCTGGTGGGATAACAGGGATCACCCTCATCACCATCCACTCAGGGCGAGTGTAGCCGTGGCTAGCACGGAAACTCTCTACCACCTGCAGGCGCTTAAGAGCCTCCTTTTTGCGCTGCTGAGAAGTCTCCTTAGCGGCTCTAGCACGAAGGTTGTACGACAGCTCATCTAGATTAACTCTAGAGAGTAGTGCCTCTACAGCCACCGCACCAATCTCTGCGAAAAACTTATTGTGGTCCTCATCAGACAACTCTTTATTCTCCTGAGGGAGGCTAGCCATACGGTCTAGGTACTCCTCCTCAGTTAGTAGGTCGCCCACCTCCAAGTCTTCGTAAGGACCTGGCTGAACCACTACATAGCTCTCGTAGTATATAATCTTCTCCAGTTTCTTCGCTGGGATTCCTAAAAGATAAGCGATCTTATTGGGCACGGAGCGGAAAAACCAGATGTGTACTACTGGCACCTCCAGCTTGATATGCCCCATTCGCTCACGGCGCACCTTCTTCTCCGTTACCTCTACCTGGCAACGGTCACAAACTACACCCTTGTAGCGGACACGTTTGTACTTACCACAGTGACACTCGTAATCCTTAACCGGTCCGAAAATACGCTCGCAAAATAGACCATCCCGCTCTGGTTTGTAAGTACGATAGTTGATGGTCTCGGGCTTAGTAACTTCACCGTGTGAATTCTCGAATATCTCCTCAGGAGAGGCGATACCGATACGGATTTGATTGAAGTTGGACTTTATCTTTGTATCTCTTATGAAAGCCATATTTATATATCAAAAGGGCTGTGATGTAATCATTGGAGTTCGAAGCTTAGGCCTAGACCCTTAAGCTCGTTGAGCAGTACATTGAGTGACTCAGGAATACCTGGAGTAGGCATTGGCGAGCCTTTGACGATTGCTTCGTAAGCCTTTGAGCGGCCTACCACATCGTCACTCTTGATCGTGAGCATCTCCTGTAGCACATGAGCGGCACCATAGGCCTCCAGTGCCCACACCTCCATCTCTCCGAAGCGCTGGCCACCGAATTGAGCCTTACCACCGAGAGGTTGTTGGGTGATCAGAGAGTAAGGGCCGATAGAGCGTGCGTGCATCTTATCATCAACCATGTGACCTAGCTTCAAGAAGTAGGTAACTCCCACAGTAGCTGGTTGGTCGAAGCGCTCGCCAGTCTCTCCATCATAGAGATAGGTACGTCCATTGCGTGGAATTCTAGCCTTGTCTGTCCACTTATTGAGATCGTCGAGGGTAGCGCCATCGAAGATAGGAGTAGCAAACTTAACCCCTAGCTTTCTACCAGCATACCCAAGTACCGCCTCAAAGATCTGACCAAGGTTCATACGCGAAGGCACACCTAGTGGGTTAAGACAAAGGTCTACAGGAGTACCATCCTCCAAGAATGGCATATCCTCTACACGTACCACCTTAGAGACAATACCCTTATTACCGTGGCGTCCTGCCATCTTATCACCGACCTGGATCTTACGCTTCTTGGCGATAAGCACCTTGGCATTCTGCATGATACCGTTAGGCAATTCGTCACCTAGGGTAGCATCAAACTGCTTACGGCGATAGTCACTCTCTATCTTCTTCACCTTCTTGATATAATTACCAAGAAGCTGACTGATCAGGTTATTAGTGTGCTCATCATCGGTCCATCCAGAGAATACGATCTCTTCATAATTGAGCTGGTCGAGGATCGTATTATTGTACTTAACTCCCTCTGCGACCACTGTAGCACCCATATAGTCAACGATGCCCTTAGAGAGTTTTCGAGAGGTGAGCTTAGAGAGCTTAGCCAGCATATTCTTGCGTAGCTCCTCCTTCTCTTGTGCTTCACTCTCCTCCAACTGCTGTTTCATCTCGCGCGTTGCCTTGCGACTATTCTGTCCCTTAGGCACCTTAGAGAAAAGATAGGTCTTGTACACCACGCCACTCAGTGATGGATTGGCCTTTAGTGAAGCATCCTTCACATCGCCAGCCTTCTCACCGAAGATGGCATGCAGTAGCTTCTCTTCTGGCGTTGGGTCACTCTCTCCCTTAGGAGTAATCTTACCCACAAGGATATCTCCTGGATGTACCCTTGCACCTACACGTATGATTCCACGCTCATCAAGATCCTTGGTAGCATCTTCGCTCACGTTAGGAATGTCACTAGTGAGCTCCTCCATACCACGCTTCGTCTCACGCACTTCAAGATTGTACTCATCCACATGGACAGAGGTAAAGAAGTCTTCACGCACCATACGCTCACTAAGCACAATAGCGTCCTCATAGTTGTACCCCTTCCAAGGCATGTAAGCTACCGTCACGTTACGACCAAGTGCCAGCTCCCCATTCTGGGTAGAATATCCCTCGGTAAGGATCTGATCCTTCTTCACCTTATCGCCCTTCAATACAATTGGGCGCAGGTCTATAGTCGTGCTTTGGTTGGTTTTACGGAACTTAGGTAGCTCATACGTCACTAGGCTATCTTCGAAACTGACGAACTCCTCATCCTCGGTGCGATCGTAGCGCACCTTGATCTGCGTAGCATCCACATACTCTACCGTACCTTCTCCTTCCGACATAATTTGGCAGCGGGAGTCTCTAATCACTACGCCCTCCAAACCAGTTCCAACGATAGGAGCATCGGTCTGAATCAATGGCACAGCCTGGCGCATCATGTTAGATCCCATCAACGCACGGTTAGCATCGTCGTGCTCCAAGAAAGGAATCAAAGAGGCAGCAATCGAAGCAATCTGCATAGGAGAGACATCCATCAGATCCACCTCACTTGGTGGTACCACTGGGAAGTCCGATCCATAACGAGCCTTTACGGTGTCGCGGATAAATTCACCATTTTCATTCAATGGCGCATTACCCTGACCTACCGTCTTATCCTCCTCTGCTTCGGCTGTGTAGTATTCTACCCCCTTGTCCGAGAAGTCCACCTTGCCATTGACTACCTTACGGTATGGAGTAGCAATAAAGCCTAGCTCATTGATTTTGGCATAGACACAGAGTGAGTTGATCAGTCCGATATTTGGACCCTCAGGAGTCTCAATTGGACAAAGACGGCCATAGTGAGTGTAGTGCACATCTCGCACCTCAAATCCAGCTCTATCACGGCTAATACCACCAGGTCCAAGGGCCGAAAGCCTACGCTTGTGCGTGATCTCTGCCAGTGGATTGGTTTGGTCCATAAATTGTGATAGAGGGTTGGTGCCGAAGAAAGAATTGACCACACTCGAAATCGTCTTGGCGTTGATCAAGTCAACTGGCGTAAAGACCTCATTGTCACGAACGTTCATTCGCTCTCTTACCGTACGTGCCATACGAGAGAGACCGATACTAAACTGCTGTGAGAGCTGCTCACCTACCGTGCGGACACGACGGTTACTTAGGTGGTCAATATCATCCACCGTCTCCTTGCCATTGCGTAGCACCACTAGGTACTTAATAATGGCTGCAATATCCTCATTGGTAAGTACCTTCACACTCTCATCAATGTCGAGATTGAGCTTCTTATTGATACGATAACGACCAACATCGCCAAGGTCGTACCTCTTATCCGAGAAGAAGAGGTTATTGATCACCTCCATTGCCGAAGCTTCATCCACAGGATCCTGACTCCTCAGTTGCTTATAGATATGGTAAACCGCCTCCTTTTGAGAGTTAGAGGGGTCCTTCTGCAAGGTGTTAGTGATCACGCTGTAGTCAAGCCCCGACTCACCATCAGTCAGGAGAAGAATCGTCTTAGCGCCTGACTCTAATATCTGTGGGATATTCTCCTCCGTGATCTCCTCGTCACGGTCCAGAATAATCTCGTATCGGTCGAGCGAAACCACCTCCCCAGTCTCCTCATCCACCAAGTCCTCAACCCAGCTATTAAGGATACGTGCAGCGATCTTTCGACCGACATATTTCTTCAATCCAGTCTTAGTCACCTTCACCTCCTCAGCGATGCCAAACAGATTAAGGATATCCTTATCTGTTTCATAGCCGATAGCTCGCAGGAGAGTGGTTACTGGAAGTTTTTTCTTTCTGTCGATATAAGCATACATCACGTTGCTAATATCGGTTGCGAACTCAATCCACGAGCCCTTGAATGGGATCACTCTAGCAGAGTAGAGCTTGGTGCCATTATTGTGGATGCTTTCGCTAAAAAAGACACCTGGCGAGCGGTGCATCTGAGAGACTACCACACGCTCAGCACCATTGATCACAAAAGTGCCTTGAGGTGTCATATAAGGGATTTGACCCAAGTACACATCCATCACAGAGGTGTCAAAGTCCTCATGCTCAGGATCGGTACAATAAAGTTTCATTTTAGCTTTTAGAGGTACATTGTAGGTTAGTCCTCTCGTAAAGCACTCCTCAATGGTATATCTTGGGGGGTCTATAAAATAGTCCAAGAACTCCAACACAAAATTATTGCGTGTGTCGTGGATGGGGAAGTTCTCCATAAATACCTTATAGAGACCCTCATTTTTTCGCTTATCAGATGGAGTATCCAACTGCATAAAGTCACGGAACGACTGCAACTGAATATCCAAGAAGTCTGGGAAGTCCAGAGGGTTTTGAATAGAAGCGAAATTTACTCTTTCTGTATTATTTCTTGGGGACATAAAAAACCTTAAAAGCCTAAAACGAACAAAGACACGAAAAGGTTAAGAACCCACTACACTCGTATTCGTGGGTTCTTAACCATCACCTGTAATATCTACAGGGGAGACAAAGCGAGATTACTGGATCTCTACCTCGGCACCAGCCTCCTCAAGAGCAGCCTTGAGATGGTCAGCCTCAGCCTTGTCTACACCCTCCTTAAGCTTAGATGGAGCACCGTCAACTAGGTCCTTAGCGTCCTTAAGACCTACACCCATAGCTTCCTTAACAGCCTTCACTACCTGTAGCTTAGCAGCACCTGCAGACTTAAGGATTACATCAAATGCAGTCTTCTCCTCTGCAGCAGCCTCACCACCAGCAGGACCAGCAGCAACAGCCACAGCAGCAGCTGCAGGCTCGATGCCATACTCCTCCTTAAGGATATTCTTTAGCTCAGTTACCTCAATAACGGTTAGGTTCACTAGTTGTTCCGCAATAGCTTTGATATCTGCCATATTCTTATATACTTATTATGGTATTATACAATCTTGTTATTTATCAATTCGTAGTAGCTTAATGCTCTACGCCACCTTTATTGTGTCCGATGGTCTTTTAATCAACCACGCTCCTCGAGCGTTTGGAGTAGACCATGGATAGTACCACCAGCAGAGTCGAGTGCCGAAAGGACACCTTGGATAGAGCCCTCGAGTAGAGATACTACATCTCCAATCAGCTCCTCCTTGCTCTTGACATTGACCAGCTCCTCGAGCTTGTCTGCACCAAGATATAGACTCTCTTGTACGTAAGCTGCCTTTAGCTCTGGCTTAGCTGCTTTATCTGCATCAGCAGGCTTATTCTCCTTTGCAAAGTCCTTGATCAGGCGTGCAGGAGCATTAGCTGTCTCAGCAAACATCACAGCAGTATTACCCTTCAGATAAGGGAATAGAGGAGCAAAAGTCTCCTCATCCTTCTGAGAGAGAGCGATACGAAGCAGAGTATTCTTCACCATCATCAGCTTTACATCCTTTTCGAAGCAAAGACGACGAAGGCTACTTGTTTTGTCAGCAGTCAGCGCCTCAATATCTACTAGATAGAAGTTAGGATACTTATCTACTAGCTCTACCAAGTCACCAACGACTGATACTTTCTTTTCCTTTTTCATATACTATGGATCTCTTTTCTCTAGTTGTTACTCTTTCGACTCTAAGGAGCGAGGATCCACCTTGATACCAGGGCTCATAGTACTTGAGAGGTAAATACTCTTAATGTACGTACCCTTTGCAGCACTAGGCTTAAGCTTAACTATAGTATTGATAAACTCGCGTGCATTGTCAGCAATCTTGTCAGCAGTGAAAGAGACCTTACCAATAGAGGTATGTACAATACCAGCCTTATCTACCTTAAAGTCAATCTTACCTTGCTTCACCTCGCGGACAGCATTTCCAATCTCATTGGTTACTGTACCACTCTTAGGGTTAGGCATCAAGCCACGTGGACCTAGGACGCGTCCCAAGGCACCAATCTTACCCATTACAGATGGCATTGTGATGATTACATCCACATCAGTCCATCCGCCTTTGATTTTGTCAATGTACTCGTCAAGACCTACATAGTCTGCACCCGCTTCGGTAGCTTCAGCCTCTTTATCTGCGGTACAAAGCACCAGCACCCTAGTCTCCTTACCAGTTCCGTGGGGTAGAGATACCACACCACGCACCATTTGGTTGGCCTTACGTGGGTCGACACCTAGGCGTATATCTACATCTACAGATGCATCAAACTTAGTAGTTGTAATCTCTTTTACAAGAGCAGATGCTTCCGTAAGTGTATACTCTTTTCCAGGTTCGATCTTGCTCAGGGCCAACTTCTGATTCTTCGTTAGTTTACTCATAATTCATCAATGGTCCTTGATTATTCAACATCCTCTGGAAAAGTGCCCTTAATGGCTATACCCATACTTCTTGCTGTCCCTGCTACTAGACGCATAGCACTCGCTACGGTAAAGCAGTTAAGGTCAGGCATCTTATCTTGAGCAATAGCCTTCACGTCGTCCCAAGTAATGGTAGCCACCCTTGTACGGTTTGGCTCAGCACTACCACTCTTCTTCTTAGCCTTCTCCAATAGCTGTACAGCCACAGGAGGAGTCTTTACGATAAAGTCAAAAGACTTATCAGAGTAGTATGTGATGATCACCGGAAGGACCTTACCAGCACTATCTTGGGTCCTGGCGTTGAATTGCTTACAGAAGTCCATAATATTGATCCCCTTGGAACCAAGAGCAGGACCAACAGGAGGAGAAGGATTAGCAGCTCCACCCTTAATTTGCAGCTTTAGCTGACCAGCAATTTCTTTTGCCATGATTAAACACTTTTTCTCATTAATAACTCACTCGTAGAAAAGTACATCCGAGCACCTAGACTATCGCCTTTCGCCATCGGCGACACCTCACACACTCATAATTCGTAACAGCAGAGCCGCGTGAGGCCTCTTCACTAGGTTATGACAAACTCTCCTTTTCCACTTGCACGAAATCCACCTCCATTGAGGTCTCGCGCCCAAACACCTTCACAAGTATCTTCAGCTTCTTGCGATCGTCAAGCACTTCAGTCACCTCACCAAAGAAGCCTGCAAATGGTCCGAAGACCACTTTAACACGCTCGCCCACCATAAAGGTAAGGCTATCGGCATCTGGTGTCTCACTCAACTCATCTGCAAGATGCTTCATCTGATCCACATCCTGCTGGCTCAAGATCTCTGGATGGTCATCATCAGAGCCCAAAAAGCCAAGGACATTAGGGATACGACGAAGTGTAAACTTTGTCTCACCCACCAACCTAGCCTCAACGAATACATAGCCAGAGTAATACGGACGTGTGCGCTCTACGCGCCCTCCCTTAGCACTCTTATTGAGCTGATAATAGGTCTCCATAGGCACAAGGACCTCACCTACATGCTCTTTGAATACTGGGACAGCATCCCGCATACTTTCTATATAATCAGCTACATCCTTCTCCTTACCAGTGATGGTACGAAGAACGTAGTAATTCATTGGTTGGTTATCCATTAGATACAGTACAGAAAAGCTTTACCACTCACTCACCATTCCCTTAAGAAAAGGGTTAAGCAAGCCAGCCGTAAACGTTACTCATGATAAATTCAAACGCCTTGTCCACCAAGAAAATGAATACTGACATCACTATGGAAGCAGATAGTACCAGTACTGCACTGCTCGAAAGCTCCTTCTTGGTCGGCCAAGTAACCTTGTAGCGAAGCTCCTTAAAGCAATCGCTCACGTAAGCACCTACTCTTACGAAGAAATTGGATTTCTTTTGGTCAGTCATATAACCGATATATTTCTATTACAAAAATCGCACGGGCAGAAAGACTCGAACTCTCGACACCTGGTTTTGGAGACCAGTGCTCTACCAACTGAGCTATGCCCGTATATAATCGGAGAGGGATAGAGGGGAGGGATTACCTACCCTCTACACCACTCCGATAAGATATTTATATTTAGCTACTGCTAGTATTAGTTAAGTAGCTCAGTGATCTGACCAGCACCTACTGTACGACCACCCTCGCGGATTGCGAAGCGAAGTCCTAGGTTACATGCTACTGGGTAGATAAGGTCTACAGTGATGGTTACGTTATCACCTGGCATCACGATCTCCTGACCCTCAGGAAGAGTGATCTCACCAGTTACGTCGAGCGTACGGATGAAGAACTGTGGACGATACTTGTTCTTGAATGGAGTGTGACGACCACCCTCCTCTTTCTTAAGCACGTACACCTCAGCCTTGAAGCGAGAGTGTGGCTTCACACTACCTGGCTTACAAAGCACCATACCACGCTTGATCTGATCCTTATCGATACCACGGAGAAGTAGACCAACGTTATCACCAGCCTCACCCTCATCTAGGATCTTACGGAACATCTCCACACCAGTCACCACAGACTTCAGCTTCTCTGCACCAAGACCGATGATCTCAACCTCATCACCAGTGTGTACCACACCAGTCTCGATACGACCAGTAGCTACAGTACCACGACCAGTAATAGAGAAGATATCCTCTACAGGCATCAAGAAGTCCTTATCAATATCACGTGGAGGAAGTGGAATCCACTCGTCAACAGCATCCATTAGCTCACGGATAGAATCTTCCCACTTAGCCTCACCATTCAGTGCACCAAGAGCAGATCCACGGATTACTGGAGTGTTGTCGCCATCAAACTCGTAGAAGCTAAGGAGCTCACGAATCTCCATCTCTACAAGCTCTAGCATCTCCTCATCGTCCACCATATCACACTTGTTCATGAACACTACCAGACGTGGTACATTCACCTGACGTGCTAGTAGGATGTGCTCACGAGTCTGAGGCATAGGACCATCAGTAGCAGCAACTACGATGATAGCACCGTCCATCTGAGCAGCACCAG
>OHNQ01000957.1_pt1 | contig 13754 bp, 9 predicted proteins | sample 1569621 | NCBI WGS metagenome assembly OHNQ01 (sample SAMEA3879516, study PRJEB24766) | human gut metagenome | biome: human-associated habitat; feature: feces | place: USA | collected 1985/1987
GCAATGAATTATTACTTATATATAGAACCTTATACTCTTTTTTTTCGAAAAAAGGGTGAATGCCTTTTCTATAATACTTTAAATAAGAAGGTATTGAAAATAGATGTATCTAATGATATGTATTTTATTCTGGATAAACTGGAAACAGATAAATACACTATATTATCAGACGAAAATCTTCAAACTCAAACGGTATCTTTTTGGGTGAATAGACTTAGAGAAACGTTTAATGGTGATATTCTTCCATTTTCAGACGGGAGCGTTCCTCCCGCCATCTTTCCTCCTTTCATAAATAATCAGAGGGATTTTGAAAGATTGAATACTTATGAATGGGTAGAGAAGGATAATCAAGTTATGAATTACTTAGAAGAAATATATCTTTATTTGAATGGTTGTGAGGAAGAGGACGATTCAATCTGGAAACAGATCCCTTCATATTTATGTAGCGATAAAGAGATGGATAGCAGAAAACTCCTGCAATGGTTAGATGGTTGTATAGATAAGCAAATAAGTCAAGTCTATTTATTGGGTGGAGATGTGTTGATGTATAAAGACTTAAATGAAATATGGGGAATGCTGGAGCAAAAATCTATGAGTATTCAGCTTTATTATCGATACGACCTTTTTACAGAAAACCATAAAAAACTTTTGAATGCTACAATCGGGCAGTTAACTTTTGTGGTACCGATGTGGAAATTTGATGAGGAACTATTTTCTTCTCTGAGCCGTACGGTAGAAGGCATAGAACAGAATAAACGGTGGTTATTCCTGATTACATCGGATAATGAGTATGAACTTGCTGAGCAATTGGTAAGCAAGTACTCGTTAGAGAGTAGATCAATAAGACCTGTTTATAAGGAAGATAACCTTTCTTTTTTTAAAGATGCTGTATACTTGGAAGAGACTGATATTTGTAATACTTGTTTGGAGAAGAGAGATTTTTATGTCAGTCAGAAAATAAATAAGAATGATTTTGGGCGATTAACTGTTTTACCTGATGATAAAATATATGCAAATGTTAACCATGCTGAGATTGGAGTTATGGAGAAAGATACAATAGCATCTGTATTGTATAAAGAGATGACCGAAGGTCATTCCTGGCTTCGCATCCGCGATCAAAAACCTTGCTGTGACTGCATTTACCAATGGCTGTGTCCTTCGCCCTCTAATTATGAATTGGCTATTGGAAAACCGAACCTCTGTCATGTGAAACCATAAATGATAATAGCTTATGAATCGTACTTTCTGTTTTGTTCCGGTTCGCAAAGGGAGTAGAGGTATTCCCGGTAAGAACCTGCGTCTGCTGGGGGATAAACCTCTGGTATGTTGGATTATCGATACCATCCTTGCTTCCGGCATAGCGGACGAGGTATGTGTAGCGACAAATTGTGATGAAATGGAGAGTCTGATACGAGGCCGTTACAAAGGAGTTGTACAGATATTCAGGCGCAGTGAGTGGAGTGCAAGGGATGAGGCTTCCAGCCTGGAAGTTGTACAGGAATATCTTAATTATCGTAAGCCGGACCGGAATGATGATTTTATTTTGTTACAGGCTACTTCTCCTTTTACGACTGCACAAGAACTAAGGGGGCTTGTAGAAGAGATGAAAAGGGGGGAAGCGGATTCCTATGTTGCCTGTTGCCGTTTGAAGAAGTTTCGTTGGAGTGATGAGGGGAGACCTTTGGACTATTCATTCGAAACTAAACCTCGCCGACAGGAGTACAAAGGTTTTCTGATAGAGTCGGGAGCTTTCTATGCTTCTACGGTGGGAAGAATACTGGACTCCGGGCAGCTTCTTTCGGGAGTTGTGAAGGTGGTGGAGGTCGGTCCTGCAGGGATGATAGATGTCGATGAAGAAGCGGACTGGAGACTGGCTGAACATTATATTGAAACCGGGCTTTAATAAAAAAAGATATGGATAGACGGGACTATTATGTGGAGTATTATGAGGTGCTGGATAGGGTGCTGTCTGACTACGTGAATCAGTTGCGGGAAAAGAGGGAACATTGGCTGAAAATGGGGAGGCATGATGTGGGCGTGCCTTTGATCAATTTACTATTCTGGCAGTTCACATGGCATAGAGAGGAGTACGACCGGTTACGTAAAGAAGGAAAGAGCTGTGGGGAAGCATTGGGTAGCGTAAAGGAGATACTGGCAGATAAGCAGGTGGAAGAATGGGAGCGACAGGAAGAGGAATACAAAATCTACGACCATGAATGTTATGAAGCACTGGCACCTTATGGCGGGCAGTTGGTGATCTATATTTATAATGCCCGTCAATTGGTTTATCTGACTCCGTTGATTGAACGTCTGGAAGAACCGGTGTTGCTCTTGTCGGAATATGAGATTCCGGATGAAACGGAGTTGCCGGACTTTGTAACGGCCATTACTCTTGAATTTACCAAAACAGCTCCATTGGTTAATCCATTCCTGAAAGAGTGGTTCCCTTTGATTTTTCAATATGCGAATACATTTGATATATTGATGAGGATCTTGCAACCTAAAGGATTGATTTTTCTGGAAGGCTGCCATTACCAGCAGTTATTGCTTGCCACCATAGGGCGTGATTATGGAGTACCGACCTTGTGTATTCAGCAGGGATGGCCGTCATTGATGCACACAGCTTTCAGGAGGATGCCTTACCGGTACTATCTGATGTGGGGGGAAGGTTTCCGGACTTTGTGGGAGAAGCATAATCCGTTGCCGGACTTTGTCCCGACGGGTTATATGTATCAGGTGGAACCACGTAATGAGACGAAAAAGGAGTGTGTTACTTTTTTCTTGCAGGGACCTTTTTTTCTGAGTGACAAAAGGTATCTTCAAGAGATGATCCGTCTGATAGGGACGGTTGCCGTGGAATTTCCCGCCCGGCGGTTTCTGGTGCGTGAACATCCCGAGTTCAGGATAGGTGAGGAGGTACGCATGGAATGGGAGCAGATTCCCAATATAGAAATGGTAACGGATGGAAAGCTGGCAGAGGTATTTGCCCGCACACGGGTAGGGGTGGCACACTATTCTTCTTCTTTGATGGAGGGAGTGGCACACGGTGCTGTCCCGTTGGTGTACGATCCGACTGAGGGATCGCGGTATTCTCCGGATGTGGAAGCCGAGGGGCTGGGGATGATAGCGAAAACGAAAGAGGAGTTGACCGGCGGTTTGTCCCGGATTTTGGGGAATTATGAAGATTTTAAACAGAGGATAGAGAAGGAACAACCTCTGTGGCTTCAGGCAACAGGAGAAGAAACTCTCCGGAATATGGTAGGGTTTATTAAAGAAAAAATGCCTCCTGTTACTTTGAAGGAGATTTATGTGGTTGATACGGATACGTTGACACGCGAACGGCCCGTCGGGGTGTCGGGGGTATTACGCTGTAAGAATTGTGAGGATTTTTTGGAGATGTGCATTGATTCGTGTATCGATGGATTGGATGAGTTGATAGCTGTCTATCATGATTGTACGGATCGTACGCCGGAGATTCTCAGGCAGAAGGCAGCACAATATCCGGATAAAATCAGGGTCTTTGAGTATCGGCCGTCTGTATATCCGATCGATCTGGATGAGGAGGAGTTGGAGAAGGCAAAGCTGTTGCCGCCCGACTCTATCCATACGTTGGCAGGCTATTGCAACTATGCATTGTCGAAAGCAAGCTATCGGTACGCAGTGAAGATCGATGCCGATCAGGTTTATTTTACGGATCGGCTGAAACATATCTGTGATGCTTACCGTTCTGATAAAAAAGTGCGGTTCAACGTGGCAGAATGTATCTCTTACAACCTGTATCGGGCTTATCTGGACTCTTTCAACCGTATAGAGATGCGACCGTTCAGGTGGCTGGAACGAATTGGGTTGTGGACACATGCGTCGTATGCTTCTTATCTGGAGAAGATGATCATCCGGTATAAAGTGCCTGTCTCGATGTCGGGCATTAACTTGTTCCGGAAAGACCGGGAGTGGATGGTAGGGTTGGGGCAGGAACATCCGGAGCCTGATAGCAAAGAGATACTCCCTCCGTTTAATGGCGTGCGTGATACTTTCTTTTTTGAGGTGTCTGAGGACCGGATATTCAGGTATGTGACGGAAACGAAGCCGGATGGCCGTCATCGGGGGGTGGAGGTGATGCGTTGTCCGAATGAAATATTGGATGCCGGCTTTTGTTGGTTTCATTTGCGTGCCCTGATGAAGGAGCATGAAGAGGGCTATCGGCAGTCTTACCGGAAACATCCGGAGAGGTTTATACCTTTAGGGACCTTTGTGAAGCTGTCGTATAGAAATTTACAACAGAGATATAAACCTTTTGTTGCCGTACGTTGGGCGGAACCGGTATTCGCTTATTTCTTCATGACGGGTAAAGGGAGGATTCCGTGGAGAGGATTGGCGCGAATAAAGTAGGACGTAAAATAGAATAGGATATGAAAGAGGTAAAAAGACCGGTAGTTTCGGTGGTGGTTCCGGTCTATAATACAGAGTCTTATCTGGAAGAGTGTTTGCATTCATTGGAGAAGCAAACTTTAACGGATATTGAGATCATTTTGGTGAACGACGGATCGACGGATAATTCCGGGAGGTTGCTGCGGGAGTATGCGGGTAAGGATGCTCGTTTCGTTTATGTGGAACAGGAGAATCAAGGGCTCTCTGCTGCACGAAATACCGGAATGGAACATGCTTCCGGGCATTATCTGGCATTTCTGGACAGTGATGACTGGTTGGCAGAGAATGCTTTGCAGGTGTTATGTGCTATTGCAGCGAAGACCCGTACTGATATTGTTTCGGGAAACACACTGGCGGTGCATGCCGATGGACAGGTGCAAAGTTGGGAAAGAAGGGGCAGAGAGTTGTTTGCGACAGGCACCGTAGTGTCCGGTAGTACATATTTTTCAAGAGTGATGGATTGCAGGTGTTATGTCCCCATGGTATACAATTATTTATATAGGAGGGATTTTATTGAACAGAATGGATTTCGCTTTGAACCGGGGTTGGTTCATGAAGATGAATTATGGACTCCTCAGGTGCTGACAACCGCTCAAAAAATAACGGTTGCCGATATTGATTTTTATTATTACCGGCAACGGGAAGGATCGATTATGACGGCGACGGCAGCGGGCAGGCGGATTGCTTCCATTCAATTGATTATTGAGAAGTTACTGGAATATAGCCGTAAGCACTTGTTTGAGAAAAAATATAGAGAGGCAAAGGAAGCACTCTATGTAAGGCTGTTGCAGATATATTCTACTGCCTGTACATTGCATCCGGACGGAACTTATACAACTTTGTACGATAGGGCGGGAGAGATGCTTCGTGTTTGTGAGGAACTCAGGCGGCAAGAGTCTCTTGGTAGATGGTATAGTGAGGAAATCCTCAACAGGATGAAACTGTATTATGACCGGCTCCAAACGATGGAAGGATGAGGGGGGATGGCAGGGAGCTGAACAACTTCATTTTATGTATGTTAGACCTTGAAAATCATAGTATGTCATGAAAGATATTGCAATGCTAACCAAACCACCATTAGACTTCTTCGGATGCAACTTTTGTCTTGTAGAGAAGCATCGTATGGCTTTTGTCCTTATTTCGAAATGTGGACTTACTTTTTTGGAAAACATAGCTATTTATGCGTCAGCAGGTATGATTCCTGATACCGAAGATCAGACTCATTTTTATATCGCCCGGGTAAAACCAGAACGTTTTTTGGTACCGGTTTCTGAGATGTCTGGTTATGAAAGGGAGCATAAATCGTATTTGAAGGTAGCGGTTTGGAGGGATCCGGTAGAAAGGCTGGTTTCTGCTTATAAATATTTTATACTTGAACGTACCTTCAATCAATACATGTACATGTGTAATCTGTATCAGGATTGTTCTTTTGAACGCTTTCTTTCGTTCGTTGAGTTTGAATTGGGGAAGGCAAATCCGTTGTGGCAGGATGAACATATACGCAGGCAATCTGATTTTTATACTTCTGCTGATGTGGACTGTATTGTACCTCTCAGCAAGTTGAACCGTTTTTTAGCCGAAAGGGGAGTGGATATGCCGGAAGAAAAGGCAAATGCCACATCTGTCCGGTTTGAACTGAAGGATGAAAAACAGATAGCAAAGATAAAAGAACTATATCGTCTTGATTATGAAATACCTGTTGGTTGTTAAAAAAAGAATAAGATGGATGCACATATAGAACAAATAGCAAAATCGCTTTACTTCTCTTGCAAACAATTTGATATAGGGCTATTTTATGGAAAGATGGGACGTTGCCTTTTCTTTTTTGATTATTCACGTGTCACTGAATTGAGGGCGTTTGAGGAACTGGCCGGAGAATTGCTGGATGAAGTGATGGAGAGTGTCTGCTTAGGGATGCCGGTCGGTCTGTCTTTCGGATGGTGTGGTATAGGTTGGGGGGTGGAATATCTGGTCCGGAAGGGATTTGTGGAAGATGATGATAATGAAGGGCGCAATAAGATTGATGAGAAAGTGATGGAGTATGATGTCAGGCGCTTGGGCGATTACTCTTTAGCTACAGGATTGGAAGGAATTTCATGGTATGTATTGCTTAGACTCTCTTCGGGAGATAAAGGTGTAAGGATAGGGGCAAAAAACTATCTGTCTGATTTGAAAAGTGCTTGTGAGAAAGCTTTAAAAAAAGGGCGGTATGAGGGGATACTTCTGTTACTGGATTTTCTGAATGGGAAAAGGGCAAATTATCCTTTCGGGGAGTTTTTTTCACAAATTCCGGGAGAAGCGCATTATATTCCGGATATGTGATGTATTTTTGTTACGTAGACTAATATTATGAATCAATGAAATTAAATTCTTTTCCTCATTACCTCCAGTTGGATGCTATGGATTGCGGTCCTTCCTGTCTTCGCATGATTGCGAAGTATTATGGTAAGAGCTACTCCCTGCAAACTCTCCGTGCACGCTCTTTTATTACCCGTGAAGGAGTTTCCATGCTGGGCATCAGCGATGCGGCGGAATCGATCGGTTTCCGTACTTCGGGGGTGCGCATCTCTTTGGAGCAACTGAAGAAGGATGTACCGTTGCCTTGCATTCTGCATTGGAACCAGAATCACTTCGTGGTCTGTTATGATATAAAGAAGAAACGTAGCGGCTACCGTTTCTATATCGCCGACCCCGCCCGTCAGTTGATTTCGTACAGTGAGGAGGAGTTTAAGAAATGCTGGTTGTCTACTAAGGTGAATGGAGAGGAGAAAGGGGCTGCACTTGCGCTTGAACCGGGTCCGGAATTCCAAGGGCAGGGCGACGAAGAAGAATCCGGCAGTCGCAGTCTTCGTTTCTTTCTTAAATATTTGTCTCCTTATCGTAAACAACTGATTCAACTGATTCTGGGAATGCTGACAGCGAGCTTGTTGCAGCTTATTTTCCCTTTTCTGACACAGTCATTGGTGGATGTGGGTATTCGCGACGGTAACCTGAACTTTATCACTCTGATCCTGATTTCACAACTGGTGATTTCCGTTTCACAACTTTCGGTCGAGTTTATCCGTAGCTGGATTATGCTTCACATGAATACGCGTATCAATATTTCGCTGATCTCTGACTTCCTGGCGAAGTTGATGAAGCTTCCGCTCCATTATTTCGATACGAAGATGATTGGTGACATTATGCAACGTATAGGCGATCACGGACGTATCGAGAGTTTTCTGACGGGATCGTCCATCAGTACGCTTTTCTCTTTTGTGAACTTCTTTATCTTTGCTTTTGTGCTGGCTTATTACAATCTGGGTATTCTTGCTATCTTTCTGGTGGGCAATTCACTCTATATCTGCTGGATTCTTGTGTTTATGAAGTACCGGCGCGAATTGGATATCCGCCGTTTTGCCCAGGCGGCGGGCGAACAGAGTAGTTTGATACAGTTGGTGACTGCCATGCAGGAGATCAAACTGAACAACTGTGAAAAACAAAAACGCTGGCAGTGGGAACGTATTCAGGTGAAACTTTTCAAGATCAGCGTAAAAGGTCTGGCACTGGGACAGGTGCAACAGGTGGGTTCTGTCTTTTTTAATCAGACTACGAATATTGTCATCTCTTTTATTGCTGCTAAATCGGTTGTGGAGGGAAATATGACGTTGGGTATGATGATGTCACTGACGTATATTATCGGTCAGTTAAGCGGTCCGATCGGTTCTTTTATCGGTTTTGCACAGCAGTTGCAGGATGCGAAGATCAGTCTGGAGCGCCTGAACGAGATTCATGGGCAGAAGGATGAAGAGCAGGATATTGCCTCTAAGCTGACGGTTCTTCCGGAACGGCGTGATATACGTATCGAGAATCTCTCGTTCAGTTATGACGGTGCGGATCGTGACTATGTGCTGAATGATGTGAACCTGAACATACCCGAACACAAGGTGACGGCGATTGTGGGTGCGAGCGGTAGCGGCAAGACTACGCTGATCAAGCTGATGCTTGGCTTTTATACTCCGAATAAGGGGGATATCAAGATAGGTGAGACCCCTCTGGATGTGGTAAATCCGCACCTCTGGCGTGCGAAGAGCGGTTCGGTGATGCAGGATGGCTTTATTTTTTCTGATACGATTGCAAATAATATTGCCGTGGGGGAGGAACAGGTGGATGTGGAGCGCCTTCGCCATGCGGTGACAGTGGCCAACATTCGTGACTTCATCGATTCTCTTCCTTTGGGGTATAATACGAAGATCGGCATGGAGGGAAACGGCATCAGTCAGGGACAGCGTCAACGCCTGCTGATAGCCCGCGCTGTTTATAAAAATCCTGAGTTCCTGTTTTTCGATGAGGCGACGAATGCATTGGATGCCAACAATGAACGCGAGATTATGGAGCATCTGCACACGTTCTATCGTGGTAAGACGGTTGTGGTAGTGGCACACCGTTTGAGTACGGTTCGTGATGCGGATAAGATCGTGGTGCTGGATAGGGGTGCTGTAGCCGAAGAGGGAACCCACAGGGAACTGACGGAAAAGAAAGGATTGTATTATCAGTTGGTGAAGAATCAGTTGGAATTAGGAAGTTAGATATGGAAAAGGAGCACACACATAAAGAGATCGAGCTTCGTAGCGAAGAGGTGCAGGAAGTGATGAATCGTGTTCCGGCATGGATTCTTCGCAGTGGCATTACGGTGCTGTTTGTCATAGTGGTGGCATTGGTTGCCGGAAGCTATTGGTTTAAATATCCGGATGTGATTGCTGCGGAGGTGACGGTAAGCACACAAGATCCTCCGGCTTACGTAGTGTCCCGAGCAGCCGGAAGACTGGAGAATCTGTATGTACAAAACGGGCAGGAGGTGGGACCCGACACGAATCTGGGGACAATAGAGAATACAGCTTGTGCGTCGGATGTATTCTCCTTGCAAGAGCGGATGCGGAAGTGGAAACAGGAAGGATATACGCCTGAGTCGGGTAAAGGGCTTTTTCTACATTCGGAAACAGATCGCTGGCGGCTGGGAGAGATACAGTCGGCCTATGCGGCGTTTGTGAGTACTCTCTCCGAAATGGTGCGTATGAATGAATTGGGGTATTATGCAAAGAAGTTACAGTCGCAGAGGGAACTTTTGGAGACTCAGAAGAAATATTATGGTCAGGTTCGGAGCCAGTATTTTCTGATAGAGAAAGAGTATGCCCTGGCTCATGCTTCGTATACGCGAGATTCAATTCTCTATCATCGCCAGGCGATGATTATTACGGAGTTTGAACAGTCTGGGAGTCGCTACCTGCAAAGTCTTCAGTCAAGGGAGTCGGCCCGCATGCAGTTAACTCAGGTGGATATGCAGATAGAACAATCGGAAGAGACATTGCTCGATCTGGAGAAACAGGCGTTTGAGGAGAAGCAGACACAGGCCGTGAATCTGAGAAATGCTACGGATCAGTTGCAGAGTCAGCTCACCGCCTGGGAGCAGCGTTATCTGCTTCGAAGTCCGGTTGGGGGAAAGGTTACTTTCCTGAATGTATGGAGTGTGAATCAGTACGTGGAATCGGGGGCTACAGTGTTTGTGGTTGCTCCCGAAGAAGAATCTTTGCCTGTGGGGACGGCGTTGCTGCCTTTGCAGGGGTCGGGTAAAGTGAAAGCCGGACAGCGGGTAAATCTGCGTTTGAACAACTATCCGGATCAGGAGTTCGGCTATGTAAAGGGGAAGGTGAAAAGTGTATCGCCCCTGCCGACGGCGGAAGGCATGTATGTGGTCGATATTGCCTTACCGGACGGACTGACAACCAATTATGGGAAGACCTTGCCGTTGACTCGTGAGATGAAGGGAAGTGCGGAAATTATCACGGATGATCTTCGCCTGCTGGAAAGATTGATTATGCCGTTACGAAAAATTTTCATGGAACAAAAATAGGTCAAAGTAGCTTTAGGACCATATATAATAAGGTGTATCCCCCGAACTTTGTAGAAAATGCCTCGGAAATTTCTATTTATCCAAAACCTTTTAGTTTCGTTGGTGTTATTTAAATAGTTTCAATAATAAATAGGAAGATTTGTAATAACCACTTTAACTATTAAGGTATATGAAAAAGATTCTAATGCTGCTGGCCTTAGCCGGCGTTACATCTGTTGCTTCTGCGCAGCAGACTACAATTACGGGATACGAAGTTATCCAGGTACAAGACAAATATCAAGTGATCACTAACCCTTTCTGGGATAATTGGTTTTTCTCTATCGGCGGAGGTGCTGAAGCACTGTTCGGCGATAATGACCATGTCGGGAAATTCAGGGACCGTATCAGTCCGACATTGAATGTGGCTGTCGGTAAATGGTTTACTCCGGGATTGGGGTTGCGATTGCAGTACAGTGGCTTACAGGGACGCGGCTTTGCCGGTTCGGAAACAGCTGATTTTGTGAAGAGTGGTAAACTGGCTAATGGGTATTATAAACAGAAATTCAACTATATGAATCTTCACGGGGACGTGATGTTCAACTTGAATGCACTGTTTGGCGGATACAACTCTCACCGTGTATATGAAATTATCCCTTATTTGGGAGCCGGTTTTACTCATTCATATTCGAAACCTCATCGTGAGGCGTTTGCTATGAACGCAGGTATTATCAACCGTTTCCGCGTTTCGAGTGCGGTAGATATCAATATCGAAATCGGTGGTATGCTGGCCGAAGATAAGTTTGACGGAGAAATTGGCGGAAAACATGGATATGACGGTGTTGCCAGCCTGACTGCTGGTTTGACTTATCGTTTCCCGGCTCGCGGATTTGCCCGTCCGATGCCACAGATTATTTCTGAAATCGAACTGGCTAATATGCGTCGTCAAATGAATGACATGGCTGCTGCTAACCAGTCACTGCAACAGCAGTTGGTTGACGCACAGAATCAGCCGGTGGCAGAAGTTGCCGAACAGGTAGTCGTTACGGATGCTAACATTGCTCCGCGTACCGTATTCTTCACAATCGGATCTTCTGAACTGTCACCACGTGAAGAGATGAACTTGTCTTATCTTGCTGCCAAGATGAAAGAATTCCCGGATACACAATATACCGTATACGGATATGCTGACTCAGCAACCGGTACTCCTGCATTCAATAAGGAGTTGAGCCAGAAACGTGCTCAGGCTGTTGTCAATGCATTGGTTAAGAAATACGGAGTAGATTCCAGCCGCTTGAAGGTTGATGCCGGTGGTGGTGTGGATAAATTCGGTAAACCTATTTACCTAAACCGAGTTGTATTAGTAGAGTCTGTTAAATAAGTTCGGACTTGACTTTCTTTAAAAGAAATCGCCCTGTTATCGATCCGGTAACAGGGCGTTCTTTTTTTATAGATAAGTATCTGGGCTTACTTATGTATCTAACTTCTATTTGTTGAATCGCTTCACTTGTTCGTTGATCAGTTCGGCATCATCGAAGTAGTTTATCTTCATGGCTTTGCGAACATCCGACAAGGTATCGGCAGCGGCAGCTCTTGCTACTTCACAGCCTTTTCTCAGCATTTCATAGATGGCGGGAATATCTTTTTCGAATTCTTTCCGACGGTTGCGGATAGGCTCCAACTCTTCTTGCATAATGGAGTTGAGGAAACGTTTTACCTTTACATCACCCAAACCGCCACGCTGATAGTGGGCTTTCAACTCGTTCAGATTCGGATAGTCGGGCAGGTAACGTTCGAAGTGTTCGGGACGGCAGAATGCATCCAGGTATGTAAATACGGTGTTACCCTCGATTTTACCCGGATCTTGCACGCGCAGATGATCGGGGTCGGTGAACATGCTCATCACTTTCTTTTGGATTTCATCAGCTTCTTCGGCCAGATAAATGCAGTTGCCTAACGATTTACTCATCTTGGCTTTTCCATCAGTACCGGGCAGGCGCAGGCAGGCTGCATTATCCGGTAAAAGGATCTCCGGTTCTACCAGGGTTTCTCCATAGATATAATTGAAACGGCGGACAATCTCTCTGGCTTGCTCGATCATGGGCTCCTGGTCCTCACCAACCGGTACGGTTGTGGCACGGAAGGCAGTGATGTCGGCAGCCTGACTGATGGGGTAAGTGAAGAAACCTACCGGAATACTGGTTTCAAAGTTACGCATCTGGATTTCTGTTTTCACAGTGGGATTACGTTGCAGGCGCGATACGGTGACGAGATCCATATAATAGAAAGTCAGTTCGCACAGTTCCGGAATCTGGGACTGGATGAAGATGGTTGATTTTTCCGGGTCGAGTCCGCAAGCCAGATAATCGAGAGCTACTTCAATTACGTTCTGACGTACTTTTTCGGGGTTGTCGATATTATCGGTCAGTGCCTGTGCATCGGCAATGAAGATGAAAGTTTTGTAAAACGAGCCGGAGTTTTGCAGTTCGACTCTCCGTTTCAGCGAGCCTACGTAGTGTCCGATGTGGAGCTTTCCGGTAGGACGGTCGCCTGTTAATATGATTTTTTCTTTTCCCATTACTTTTGTTTTTAATCGAAGGGCAAAGATAGTCAGAATCGGCAGAAGTAACAAATAAAACGAATATTCTTACCAGATTCCTTTGTAATTATAGAAATAAGTCGTTACTTTGCACAAACTTTGAAACAACAATGAATCAACAGGAAATCAGAAGTAAGTATTATCTCCATTCGAGTGTATTTCACCCGGAATCGGTCTACTTCTTCTCTTTTCTCCAAAAACGATATTTAGTTCTTTGGTAATGCGTTAGTCCTTTATTGAGGGCAACGCATTTTTTTTATGCGGACACTTAGAAATAACAACTTATAATGACAATAAAAGAAATGGAAAAGGAAATGAAAAAAGTTCTTGTTTTGGGTTCAGGCGCACTCAAAATCGGACAAGCCGGAGAGTTTGATTATTCCGGTTCACAGGCATTGAAGGCCTTGAAAGAAGAAGGTATCAATTCGGTATTGGTTAACCCGAATATCGCAACCATTCAGACTTCCGAGGGAATTGCTGATAAGGTGTATTTCCTGCCCGTGACTACTTATTTCGTAGAAGAGATTATTAAGAAAGAACGCCCCGACGGTATTCTGCTCGCATTCGGCGGACAGACTGCCCTGAATTGTGGTGCGGAACTTTATACAAAGGGGATTCTGGATAAATATGGCGTGAAAGTATTAGGTACTTCGGTTGAGGCTATTATGTATACGGAAGACCGTGACTTGTTTGTGAAGAAACTCGATGAAATCGAGATGAAAACTCCGATCAGCCAGGCGGTGGAGAGCATGGAAGATGCTATCGCTGCTGCGCGACGCATTGGCTATCCGGTGATGGTTCGTTCGGCTTATGCATTGGGAGGACTCGGCAGCGGTATTTGTGCCAATGAAGAAGAGTTCC
>OHNQ01000960.1_pt1 | contig 13722 bp, 14 predicted proteins | sample 1569621 | NCBI WGS metagenome assembly OHNQ01 (sample SAMEA3879516, study PRJEB24766) | human gut metagenome | biome: human-associated habitat; feature: feces | place: USA | collected 1985/1987
TGTTGTCGATGAGCGCTTTGCCCTTGGCCAGGTAGATTTCCTCGCCGGTAGCCTCGTAGAGGCTGAGCATCGCGTCCGCGACGTTGCAGGCGCTGTTGTCGACCGGTTTCTGGTATTTGTACTGCTCGTAGACGCAGGGCGTTGCCTTGTCCTTGATCCCGTTCTCGGTGAGCGGCGTGTCCCAGAAGGTGAACTGATCCTCGCTGAAACGGGCGAGATCGACGGCATCGGCCAGATCTTCGGCCGAAGGCGCTTCCTTCGAGAGCAGGTAGGCGGCGTAGGGCGCCGCCGTGCAGTTGGTCAGGTTTTCGTAGGGTTGCAGGCCCAGGACCGTCACGTCTTCGAACTGTCCCGTCATGTCGAAATTGCGGATCGCCACGTCGCGCATCCACCGCTCGCCTTCGGCCTGCGCTTCGGCGTAGGTTTCCACGCCGTAGTCGGCTTTGAGACGCTGGAAATAACGCAGCAGGGGGTGCAGCATGGCGCAGGCGTCGTTGACCGGTTCGCCGGTGACGAAATCGACCTTGATCGGCAGCGAACCGTCTTCGCGCTGCAACCGCACGTAGGTGTCGGCGATGCCGAGCGCACGATCGTAATAGGTCTTGTCGCCCGTCAGGTCGTAGAGATCCAGGAAGGCGTGGCCGGCCGAAGCGGCCTCCATCGTCATCGTCTTGTTCTGGTTCTCGGTGCGTTTGGAGGCGATCAGATCCTTGTAATAAGTAGGCGGGAAGAAGGCGAGCGGATCGCCTGCGGGGCGGCTCTGGTCGATCAGGAACTGCGCGGCGTTGCGGGCGATGCGCGTCGCCTGCTCCTTATGGGCGGGAAGCAGGCGTGCGAGCAGCGCCTCCGCACGGATCGTCGCGCCGATGATCTTGCAGGGGTAGGTGTTGTGGCGGTAGTTCATATCGGGTTCGGTGTGCTCGGCCCAGTACTGGATCTCCGGCATCCGGTGGATGTAGAGCAGGCCCATGAGCGCGGCCTGGCGGTAGTCGCGCACCGCCGGCGTATAGGGGCCCGTGAAGGGATAGTCGCGGAGGAACTCGCGTTCGCCTGCCTTGCCGAGCACCTTTCCCGAAGCGTCGAGGCCCTCGACCGTGAGGCGGACTCGACCGACCGGAATCTCGCCCCAGACCGGCGTAAGGGCGGCTTTCGGCGAGTCGGCGGTGAAACTCCACGACGCTTGCGTTTCTTCGCCGAGCGGGACGACGGTGAACCGGTAGTTCGCGGCGCCGGCCACCTCGTCGAAATCGAACGCCGGGGCGTAGATGAACTTTTTGGCGAATCCGTTCCAGAAGGGGTTGCGTCCCTCGTAGCCAGGGCGGATCGGGCGGAGGTACTGTTCGGCCGCCTGCGCGTTGATGGCCGCGTAGTCGAGCGAAGCGTCGGCGGTTCCGCAGTCGGAGCCGCAGCACCCGCAAAGGAGGGTGCAGGTCATGAGAAGGGTGATGGTAAGTAGTTTCATTAAGTCGGCGTCTTTTGACCGGAGAGCCTGCCGGGGTTAAAAGGTTATTGAATGAGGTTGGTATGGAAATACCCACAAATATAATGTTTTTTCGTTTCGTGCGGATGCGCGGCGACCGGAATATCGTGTTTTTGACGTCGTGCGGTGCGTGCGATTCGAAAATAAATCGTATCTTCGAGACTGCAAAATGTAAAAACAGTAAAAGCCATGGCAACTAAAACTGCATATCCTTTTCGGGTGGAACCGCAGGAGGTCGATTTCTCGCTGCGCATCACCCTCGTGGCGCTGGGCGGAAACATCCTCAACATCGCGGGTATCGACGCCCATACCAAGGGGTTCGGGGTGGACGCCCTGAACAAGGACAACTTCTCGTGGGTGCTTTCGCGCATCGCCTTCGAGTTCGATTACCGTCCCGAGGAGTACGTGAAGTACGAGATTGCGACGTGGATCAGCGACTACGGCCGGATGCTCTCGACGCGTAATTTCGAACTGACCGACCAGACGGGCGTGTGTTTCGGCCGCGTGGTGTCGCAATGGTGTATGCTCGACTTGTCGAAGCGGACGGCCGTCGACCTGCGGGCGGTGGCCGAGAGTCATAACGACGCGATCGTGGAGTGCCCGTCGCCGGCCGAAAAGCCGCGCAAGGTGCCCGCACCCGATGCGGAACCGGTGCTGACCCACAAGGTCGCCTATTCGGACATCGATTTCAACCGCCATGTCAATACGATGCGCTACATCGAGATGATGCTCGACGTGCTGCCGATCGAACGCTTCGCGGAGGAGCGCCCGCTGCGGCTGGACATCAATTTCCTCAAAGAGGCGCGTTACGGCCAGACGCTCTCGGTGGCGCTCGAAGAGCGCGGTTCGCAGACGCTCGTCGAGATTCGCAGCGATGCCGGCGCGGCCCTCTGCCGCGGGGCGTTCGAATGGCGGTAGCCCCGTTGCATAATCATGTCGGGGCCGTATCCTGCGGGATGCGGCTCCGTCTCTTTTGTGCGGAGCCGGCGGTTCCGGCTCCGAATTTCGGTGCGCGATCTTGGAGTGTGGTACATCGTTTGCGGAGGAGGGGTGTGCATAAATCCTTTAATTCATTTCCATTATGGCTACCGAAAACAAGTATCAGAAGAGTATCGACCGCCTGAATCAGGCCATCGGCAAGGAGATCGCCACCACGTTGCAGTATCTCTATTTCCACGTCCATTTCGAGGACGACGGCTACGAGTATTTCTCGAAAATGATGAAGCAGACCTCGATCACGGAGATGTTCCACACCGACAAGATCGCCGACCGCATCCTCTTCCTGCAAGGCGAGGTCGAGATGATGCCCTCGTTCGAGCCGCGCAAGATCCGCGACGTCAAGGAGGCGTTGGAGTTCTCGATGACGCTCGAACAGCGCACGGTCGATTCCTATAACGAGTGGGCGCGTCTGTGTGCTGCCGAGGACGACCAGATCACGCACAAGCTTTTCCAGGATCTCGCCAAAGAGGAGGAGGAACATCTCGACATGTTCCGTACCGAGATGGAGAACATGCTCAACTACGGCGAGCAATACCTCGCCCTGCAATCGATCGCCCACAGCAAGGAAATTACTAAAAAATAACCGGCTCCGGCGAGGCGTTGTTAAAAAAATGGGGAGGATGTTCGTTTTTCAGCAGTTTCGGGGGACAACGGATCGAAAAAAATGTTATCTTTGATTCAGTGTCAACAAAAAACAACTGAAAAATGAACATTCCTTCGATTTTCTGGCTCGTGCCCGCGGCGTCGGTCGTCGCGCTCGGTTTCGCCTATGCGTTTTATCGGAAGATGAAACGTCAGAGCGAAGGCACGGAGCGAATGCGCGAGATCGCCGGCCATGTCCGTGCGGGCGCAATGGCCTATCTGCGCCAGCAGTACAAGGTCGTCACGGTCGTCTTCGTCGTGCTGGCGCTTTTTTTCGCCTATCTGGCCTACGGCGCCGGGGTGCAGAACCCGTGGGTGCCCTTCGCCTTCCTGACGGGCGGATTCTTTTCGGGGCTGGCCGGCTATTTCGGCATGAAGACCGCGACCTACGCTTCGGCGCGTACGGCCAACGCCGCGCGCCAGTCGCTCGACCGCTCGGTCGAGATCGTCCGCGTTTGGTTCAGGTTTGTGCTGGGTGTCCTGTAACATACGTTCGTGCCGTTGGCCTGCGTGCACTCGGCATAGTAGTCCCCCGCAGACGTGCGGTAGACATAACATTCGTACAGTTCCGCCTGTCCCAGCGCGTCGAGCGCGATCTCTCCGCCCGTCTCGTAGCTGCTGCCGTTGTCGTCGACCTTGATGTGCATTCCGCTGCCCACCACCTCGTCGGACACCGCCGCACCGACGGAATTGTTGAATTCAGAGCCCTCTTCGTAATCCGGATCGTCGGGTTCAAACGCTGTGATGGTCACAAACACCGGCACGCCGGGCACGCCGAAGTCGTAATCATCGCCGTTCTCCGTCGCGTAGCGCCTGCCGTCGAAGGGTTCGAGGACGAAGAAGTATCCGACCCATTCGTCGTCCATGGTCTCCTGCGCCGCGGCTTCGATACGCTCGGGCTTGTAGAGCGCAAAGCTCACACCAAACACCACTGCGAGCGCCAGCGCAAAAGCAATGATGCGTTTCATGCCGCCCCCTCCTTCCAGTTGACCTTGATGCTGATTGAGCAGAGCTTCCCGTCCTGATAGCGGAAGGTATCCAGCTTTGAGTAAGCATACGGCGCACTGTCATTGCTGCGGCTGCAAATGTCGTATTCCGCCGTCTCGCCGTCCCCGTCTTGTCCATAGCTCGTGCCGATGAGATACGCCGCGCCGGGCGCGGCTGTGATAGACTCGGGCAGCGCGTCGGGCGCGAACTCCTCGAGCTTCAAGAGATCGTCGTTTTCGTCCATGTGCGCGACGGTGAACTTCGTCGGCGTCGGACGGGCAGCAACGGTGATGGCGACTCTGACCTTCACGCGCTCGGACTTGCCGCCAATCGTCTCGGTCTTATCGCTCGTGAGCGTGTGGGTTATGCTGGCGCCGTCCGCGCCGGACATGCCCATGCTGTTGCCGCGCGTCAAATAAATGCGTCCATCCGACGTCTGATAGATGGGATAAAGTTTGAAAATCACTTGTCTGTCGCCGCAGGCGTAGACCTCGCCCGAGAGGTCGATGTCCGTCGTACGGACGCCGTTGTCATCGTCGATACCGGCCTTCCCCAGCGGCGCACCGAGTTCGCCGAAGATCGTGATGCATGGCGACTTGGCGTCCTCTTCGCCGTAGCGCGAGTCAGGCTCCATCGTGCAGTAAATGCCGCTGCCGCGGTCTTTGAGCGCCCACCAGTCTTCGTCCGTATCCATATAGAGCCGCCCGGCCTTCCAGACGAATTTGCCCGCGGCCGAGACCGCAAGATCACCGCCGATGTCGAGATCCTCTTCCGAGACGAAAGCCCCGATGAGCGTGCCCTCTTCCTCCTCGTCCGCAGCAGACTGCACCGCGCCGCCGTCGAGAAAGGCGACGAGAAAGACCGCCGCGAGGATCGCAGCAAAAATCAGTATCGTTTTCGTTTTACTCTTCATGCTCTGCCTCCAATTCTCCGTCGCATTGCAGAATGTCGCCCACATTGCACTCGAGCGCGCAGCAGATGCGGTTGAGCGTTGCAAAGCGCACGCCCTTAGCCTTGCCGCTGCGCAGAATGGAAAGATTCGCCTCCGTGATGCCGACAATAGCGCAAAGCTCCTTGCTTGTCATGCCGCGCGCTTTCAGCACCTCGTCGAGATGTATCGTGATCGCCATGGCAGCACCCTCAGATAAAGAGGTCGTTGTCCGCCGCAAGGGCGACGTTCGAGGCGATGAGCCGCGCACCGAGAAGCGCTGCGAGCACGAAGCACAGCTCGAAGATCGGCAGACGGATCGAAATGCTGGTGCTCAGGAGCATCGGCGCGCAAACCGCCTGTAAAACGTTGACTGCGAGGGCGAACAGCACGCTGAGCTTGAGCACCTTGACACACCATTCGGCGAGCTTTGGCGCGTAGGCGGCGCTCTCCTGCGTAAATGCGCCGTCTTCCATCGTGTCGAGAAGGCCGATGGCGAAGTACGCCGTCGCCGCGGCGAGCAGCGTAGGAAGGCTTTCCGCGGCAAAGCGCAGGGCGAGGACAACATAGCTGAACACAAGGCTCTTCGATCCCGTTATGTCCGTTGCCACAGGCAGTACCGTATCGGTTGTAAAGGCGCTGTTGCCCGCCTTGAGAGCGTCGATGGCGGAAAACAGGCCCGCAAATTCGGCAAAGCAGACCTCAAAGACGAAGTATGCCGCCGCGAGGATAAGCAGCGCGCGGAAGAGCTTCAAGAGCTCCTGCGTATCGCCGCCGGAAAACCGGCGCAGCAGCCGCAGCACGACCCAGCCCGCGAGCAGCGCGAAAATGAGCCACTGCCAGGCAAGGCGCGGGAACAGTGCCTCCGCCGATGTGCTCCAATAGGCGGTCCAGCCGTGTGGAAAGAGCGCGCCGGCCGCGGCAAACGCGATGAGCACGAGCAGCGCGTCCTCGGGCTTCAGTTCCCGCCGCGCCCCGATGAGCACGAGCACATAGAGCGGCAGCAGGATCACCGCGGCGTACAGCGTGAACGCCAGCGCGAAGCCGAAGCGGCCCGAGGCGGCCAGCGCACTCAAACCCTGCCCCACTGCGCTGCCGGGGAATCCGGCGACGGAAAAGGCGTCGCCCTCGAAAAGCCACAGGGCGAGCGCAAGCAGCGCGCAGATGAGTGCCTCCGCCAAAAGTAAGGTCTTGATCCGGTCACGTTTCATATCGCACCTCCAGAATTATTGTTTTGCGATAATTTCTATCGTCAGCGTAGCAGAAGAATTATCGTTTGTCAATAATTTCTTCATTTGCTTTTTGTTTTTCAAAGCGCGGCACAGTTGTTTTTAAATAAATGATAAGTTTGCTTTTTTCTATTGATTATCCCCGCACAATAGACTATACTGTAGCTGTCATATCATGCAATTTCTGTTGCTATTGCTCAAAAAAGACAATCAGGAGGACACCAACAATGAAGTACAATCGCACCTACAACTTCTCTGCCGGTCCCGCTATGATGCCGGAGCCCGTGCTGGAGGAAATCCGTGACGAGATGATGAACTACCGCGGCAGCGGCATGTGCGTCATGGAAATGAGCCACCGCTCCAAGGTTTTCCAGCAGATCATCGACGAGGCCGAGGCTGACCTGCGCGACCTGATGGGCATCCCCAACAACTACAAGGTCCTGTTCATTCAGGGCGGCGCTACGCTGCAGTTCGCGGCTGTGCCTTGGAATCTGATGAAGAACGGCAAGGCCGTCTACGTCGAGACCGGCGCATGGTCCAAGAAGGCCATTGCCGAGGCCAAGAAGTACGGCGAGGTCATCGTCGCCGCTTCCTCCAAGGACAAGAACTACAGCTACATTCCCGACTGCTCTGATCTCGACATTCCCGACGATGCCGACTATGTCTACATCTGCGAGAACGAGACCATCCACGGTGTGACCTGGCAGCAGCTCCCCAACACCAAGGGTCACATCCTTGTCTCCGACCAGAGCTCCATGTTCCTCTCCCAGCCCTGCAATGTCAGCGATTACGGCATGATCTATGCGGGCGTGCAGAAGAACGTCGGCCCTGCCGGTATGGTCATCGCCATCATCCGCGAGGACCTCATCCGCGAGGATCTCGATCCCAAGATGCCCATCTACATGCGCTATGACACCCACGCCAAGAACGACTCCATGTACAACACCCCGAACTGCTGGGCGATTTATTGCTGCGGCAAGGTGTTCAAGTACCTCAAGAGCATCGGCGGTCTCGAGGTCATGCATCAGCGCAACATCGAGAAGGCCAAGGTCATCTATGACTTCCTGGATTCCTCCAAGATGTTCCATGGCACGGTTGAGCCCGAGTTCCGTTCCCTCATGAACATCCCGTTCGTCACCGATTCTGCCGAGCTCGACGCCGAAGTCGTCGCCGCTACCAAGGCTGCCGGTTACGATAACCTCAAGGGCCACAAGAGCGTCGGCGGTCTGCGCGCCAGCGTTTACAACGCCATGCCCATCGAGGGCGCTCAGGCTCTCGTCGAGTTCCTGAAGAAGTTTGAGGCCGAGCACACCAAGTAAAGGAAAATTTCTTAAAAGGGGGATACTATCCCCCTTTTAGATACCCCCTCACCGGTGAAGCGTTCACTGGTGCCGCCGCCAAAGGCGGCTGGGCCAATGTATTTTTGTGACGCACATGTCGTCACAAAAATGATTTAATATTATTTAAGGAGAATTTCGTTATGCGTATTCTTGTTACCGACGGTATGGATAAGGGCGCGATCGAGAAGGTTCGCGCGATGGGTCACGAGCTCGTTGAGCAGTTCTACGAGCCCGACGAGCTTGGTAAGGCCCTGCGCGACTTTGATATCGCCATCATTCGCTCCAAGACCAAGCTGCGCGCCAAGCAGATCGACGAGGCCAAGGGCAGCCGCTTCAAGTGCGTCATCCGCGCCGGCGTGGGCCTTGACAACATCGACGTGCAGTATGCCAGAACACCCCGAAGTCCCCCTCCGAGTCCGTTGCTGAGCTCGCTATGGCTCACATGTTCTCCTGCGCCCGTTACATCTCCATCGCCGGCCACTCCATGCGCGAGGGCAAGTGGGAGAAGAAGGCCTACGGCAAGGGCATCGAGCTGACCGGCAAGACGCTCGGTATCGTCGGCTTCGGCCGCATCGGCCAGAAGCTCGGCAAGATGGCCAAGGCCATCGGCATGAACGTCATCGCGTTCGATATCTTCCACATCCCCGGCATCGAGGAAGAGCTCGGCATCCCCTATGTTGAGATGGACGAGCTGCTCGCCAAGTCCGACTTCATCTCCGTCCACGCTCCCGCTGTCGACGGCGGCGCTCTCATCAACGCTGAGCGCATCGCCAAGATGAAGGACGGCGTCGTCATCATCAACACCTCCCGCGGCACCAACGTCGACGAGGCTGCGCTTCTTGACGCGCTCAACAGCGGCAAGGTCCGTGCCGCCGGTCTGGACGTCTATGCCGACGAGCCCGCGACCAACGTTGCGCTCTACTCCCACCCGATGGTCTCCTGCACGCCGCACATCGGCTCCGCGACCGTCGAGGCTCAGGGCCGCATCGGCGAAGAGCTGGTCGAGATCATCTCCAAGATGTAATTTATCGCTCACGCGAATGGCAAAAAGAAAGAGCCGTCGAAAGACGGCTCTTTCTTCTTATCCTCGTGCTCGGCACGGCATATCTCCACGTTCTTTTTCATAGGATACACCAACAAAACTGTGCTGAGGTGTACGATATGGAGCGCAACCAGAACTATGTGGAGCTGTGGGGCGTCGCCGCAGGCGAGCCCGTCTTTTCGCACGAGAACCATACCCGCCGGTTCGACAAATTTCCCCTGCGGGTCGAGCGCCTGTCAGGCCAGAACGACGTGCCCGTCATCGTGGCGAGCGAGGCACTGCTGCGCGTCTGCCCTGTGGAGGAGGGACAGAGCCTTCGCATCGTCGGGCAGCTGCGCTCGTTTAACAACAAGAGCGGGCAGGGCAACCGGCTCGTCATCACCGTGTTCGCCCAGAGCATCGAGCCGGGCGACGGCTCGTACTTTAACCGCATCCTGCTTTCGGGCGCGCTGTGCAAAAAGCCCGTGCTGCGGCGCACGCCGCTCGGCCGCAGCATTTGCGATGTCATTCTGGCAGTCAACCGCCACTACGGGCGCGCGGACTACTTACCCTGCATCGCCTGGGGACAGACCGCCGTGCAGATCGCGGACATGGACGTCGGCGAGCGATTGGCGCTTGAGGGCCGCGTGCAGAGCCGGACCTACACCAAGCTGCTCGAAAGCGGCAGTGAGGAACGCACGGCGTTCGAAGTGTCGATCATGCAGCTTTTGGACGAAGAAGAAACAGAGGAGACCGCCTTATTATAGGCGGTCTCCTCCGTTTTTTGCTTATAGCCCGCTCTCCTATTCAAATAATTTATCAGTGCATCCCTTTACAATTTTAAGGCGCAGTGTTAGAGTTTTTCGTGCTATATATTCTATTAGATTTTTGAAATTTAAAAACGAAACACGGAGAGAGAAATGGCAAGAATTTTTTTACTCAAGGGTGACATCGCCAACCCCGGCTATGTAGACATTCCCGACGAGGCGACCACCATCCGAGAGGCGATCTACGGAATCGGCGGCGGCATTCCGAATGGGAAAAAGTTTAAGGCGGTGCAGATCGGCGGCCCGAGCGGCGGCCTTCTCGTCGAGGAGCATCTCGATCTGCCCCTGCACTTTCAAAAGCTCAAGCCCTACGGCGTGCGCCGCGGCGACAGCGTCATCACGGTGCTCGACGAGGACCGCTGCATGGTCGATGTCGCGTGTCGCTTTATGCAGTACACGCAGACAGAGTTCTGCGGCAAGTGCGTTCCCTGCCGCGAGGGCACAAAGCGCATGAACGAGCTGCTCTGGGCCATGCGGGACTACCGCCTCAGCGAGTCGGACTTTCATATGCTCACCGACCTTGGCGAGATGATCTCAGTCACGGCGTTCTGCAATCTGGGCCGCAATTCCTACCACACGCTGGAAACGGCCATCAAATACTTTCCCGAGGAATTCAAGGATCACCTGCGCGGGGACTGCGCGCTCTGCGAGCTTGACCGCGAGCCGATCGAGCCGGGTGGACTTCCCTATAACCGCATCCGCCTCGAGATCGACCCGAGCATCTGCCGCGGATGCAGCAAGTGCTCGCGTTCCTGCCACGCCGAGGCCATCACGGGCGTCATCAAGTCGCCGTTCGTGATCGACCCGGAAAAATGCGTCAAATGCTATACCTGCATCGAGGCCTGCCCCTTTGATGCGATCCAGGAGGTGGAGATCGATGGCTAAGGGTATTATGTATGTCGACAACATCCGCGTGGAGTTCGACGACGAGCCCACGATCATGGATGTCTGCCGCAAGGCGGGCGTGGAAATGCCGAACTTCTGCTTCCACTCCGACCTTTCCGTTTACGGCGCGTGCCGCATGTGTATGGTCGAGGATCTGGACACCGGCAAGATCGACGCCGCCTGCACGACCAAGCCGAAAAACGGCATGCGCATCCGCACCAACACATCGCGCCTTCTCAAATACCGCCGCATGATACTGGAGCTGATGCTTGCCTCGCACTGCCGCGACTGCACCGCCTGCGAAAAAAACCGCTCCTGCCGCCTGCAGGAGATGGCCGTGCGCTTCGGCATCCATCACGTTCACTTCAAGGATACGCGCGAGCATGTACCGATGGACTTTTCAAGCCCTGCGGTCACATTCGACCTCAACAAATGCATTCTCTGCGGCGACTGCGTGCGCGTGTGCAAAGAGGTTCAGGGCATGAGCATCCTGCACTTTGCAGGCCGCGGCCCAGGGCTGCACATTGAGGCAGGCGACGACCAGCCCATCTCGACCACGCACTGCGTCAGCTGCGGCCAGTGCGCCGCCGTGTGCACGACCGGCGCCATCACCGTCAAAAACGACATCGGCGCGGCGTGGCGTGCCCTGCACGACCCGCAAAAGCGTGTCGTCATCCAGATCGCGCCCGCCGTGCGCGTCGCCATCGGTGAGGCCTATGGTCTGCCCGCGGGCGAAAATGTGCTCGACAAGCTCGTCACGGCGCTCAAGATCATGGGTGCGGACGAAATTTACGATACGATCTTCGGCGCGGACCTCACGGTGCGCGAGGAATCGAAGGAATTCCTCCGCCGCCTGGAAACGGGCGAAAATCTCCCGCTGATGACATCCTGCTGCCCGTCCTGGGTGCGCTATGTGGAGCAGGAGCGCCCGCAGTTCATCAAGAACCTGTCCTCCGCGCTCTCGCCTATGCAAATGTTCGCAACGGTCTTAAAGGACAAGTACCGCGAAAAGGACGCCGCCGACGGCCGCACGACCTTCCATATCGCCATCATGCCCTGCACAGCCAAGAAAATGGAGGCCGGACGCGAGGAATTCCGCCGCGACGGCGTACCGAACGTCGACCTCGTGCTGACCACGCAGGAGGTCATCAAGATGATCAAGGAATCCGGCATCCGCTTCCAGATGCTCGAAAAGGAGTCGCCCGACCTGCCGTTCGGCATGGGCAGCGGCGCGGCCGAGATCTTCGGCACCTCCGGCGGCGTGGCGGAGGCGGTGCTCCGCTGCTGCCTGCCCGACAAGAGCAAAAACGTCCTGCGCATGCTCGAGCACAGCGGTCTTCGCGGCACGGAGGCGGTCCGCTTTGTGACCATCCCCGTTAACGGGCGCGACGTGCGCGTCGCCCTGGCCCACGGCCTTGCCAACGCGGCAAAGCTGCTCGATCAAATCGAAAACGGCGAGGTCGAGGTCGACCTGGTCGAGGTCATGTCCTGCCGCACCGGCTGCGTCGGCGGCGCGGGCCAGCCCTACGCGCTGATGAGCACCAAGCTCAAGCGCGCCCACGGCCTGTACGAGATCGACCGCAGCGCGATGTTCAAGCGCAGCGAGCGCAACCCCGTCCTCGACGCGATGTATGCCGCGGGTCTCAATGAGCGCGCGCACGAGCTGCTGCACCACGAGTACAAGGACTGATCCCCTTCATAAAAAGCCGGCCGTGTGTCCACGGCCGACTTTTTCGCCCGACTCATTATTTTTTATAATGCGTCTATTGACAAATTAAGATATTTCCACTAATATATTTTTGAAAATGTATTACAAATTTGAATCGGAGGACAGCCATGGAAGTCCGCAACCTGGTCACATTCTTAAAAGTCACGGAGCTCAAGAGCTTCTCCCGTGCGGCGGAAGCTCTGGATTATTCCCAGTCCGCCGTCACGGTGCAGATCCAGCAGCTCGAGCGCGAGCTGGGCGTGCAGCTCTTTGACCGCATCGGCAAAACGGTCTCCATCACGCAGTACGGCAAGGACTTTGTCTCCTACGCGCGCGACGTGGTGAGCGCCATCGCGCGTGCCAGCGCCTTTGCCTCGTCGGATTCCGAGCTGAGCGGCACCGTGCGCGTCGGCACGCTCAATTCGCTGCTCACCGCCTCGTTCTCTAACATCGTGCCGCTCTACCACGAGCGTTTTCCGCACGTGCAGATCAGCCTGCACGCGGGCAATATCGCCTCCATCACCGAAATGCTCGTCAAGAATGAGCTCGACATCATCTACACGCTCGATGAGCAGATCTTCGACACGCAGTTTGTCAAAGTCTTCGAAGCGCAGGAGGACGTCGTCATCGTGACGAACACGGAAAACCCGCTCTCTGCCCGCGATGATGTGCACCTTGCCGACCTTGTGTCGCACCCGTTCATCCTGATGAACCACGGCAACCCCTACCGCGACCAGTTCGACCGCGAGCTTGCCCGTCAGGATCTAAGTGTCGAGCCGTTTTTGGAGCTCGAGAGCGACACGCTCGCGCTCAAGCTCATCCGCGAGAATCCAGAGTATCTCTCCGTGCTGCCGCGCTACACGGCGAAGATGAGCATTCACAAGGGCAACCTTGCCATCATCCCTGTGGCCGACTGTCAGATGAGCCAGTGGCGGCAGGTGCTTTATCACCGCAACAAGGTCATCACCCCGCAGATCCAAGGCATGCTCGACGTGATCTTAGAGGTCGCGAAAAAGCCGTTTTAAGCAGAATCTCACAAAAAAGCACAGGCGCGCTTTCGCGCGCCTGTGCTTTTTCACTTTACTGTGTCATTACGGCGCAAAATTTGCAAAAAAAGAGTGCAAAATGCAAATCGGCGCGGTATAATAAAGGGCAAATTCCAGCGTCCGCGCGTATCGCGCGCCCGCTTTGATCGGAGGGATCACGATATGAGAATTGTCGTCAAGGTCGGCACATCCACGCTGGCACACCCCACGGGGCGGCTGAACATCCAGCGTATGGAAAAGCTGTGCAAGGTTTTAAGCGACCTTAAAAATATGGGACACGAGATCATCCTCGTCTCCTCTGGCGCCATCGCCATGGGCTTTGGCAAGCTCAACCTGAGCGAACGGCCGAAAGACGTGCCGACGAAGCAGGCCTCCGCCGCTGTCGGCCAGTGCGAGTTGATGTACATTTACGACAAGCTCTTCACCGAGGCGAACATGAACGCCATCCCCGAGGGCAGCGACTACAAGGATTACCTGAACCCCGAGAGCGTTGTGGTGCGCAAGGGCTGCAAGCTGGAAGAGGCTCTGGCCGACGCAAAGCCCGGCGATAAGTTCCAGTTCGTGCGCACCGGTTTCTTCACTCCCGACTCGAAGAACCCCGGCGTGTACAATCGTGTCGTGACCCTGCGC
>OHNQ01000968.1_pt1 | contig 13655 bp, 16 predicted proteins | sample 1569621 | NCBI WGS metagenome assembly OHNQ01 (sample SAMEA3879516, study PRJEB24766) | human gut metagenome | biome: human-associated habitat; feature: feces | place: USA | collected 1985/1987
ATAGATGAAAGGAGGCGTATTTATAATGGACGTTATAAAAGATATCATAAATAATATTTACAACAATTATAAATTATCGATTTTTGTATTGTTAGCATTATTAATGTGTTCATTTGACAATGATTTAAAATCAATGCTTGATCCGGTAATTTTTAAGGACGCAAGGGTATATCCAATTCTTATGGGCTTGACAGTTCTTGTATACTTGATTACATGGCTATTATTCTGCTGGTGGTTTTTCTTGCACGTTAGTGATATAATTATTTCAATATCACGTAAACATAATGTTGATATGACTATATATGACAAATCCATTGCGTGTTTTGATTTAAAACCGTACAAAAAGGTTACTAGATACCGGCTAGTTAATGCAATTAAAATGTTATGTTTTCTCGTGATGATTGTGTCATTTCATGAAAATTACCTAGATATAGTTCGTCCCTTGTTTTTTAATTATTGGAAATATCAACTGTTATTTTTAATCTTTCCACCTGTTTTAGTGATCTATTTGTTTGTTTTTAAGAAAATCATAAAGAATAAAATTTGATTGTGCTTTTCTTAAATATTTATTACCATTCAGCCGATCATAAGTAAAAAAGCCATAAAAGTGCAAATACAACTTAGAAGATGTGTATTTCTTATAATTGACCAAAAGCTGACGGAGATGTCTTGGTCATGAGTCAGATTGTACACAAGCTTGTACATATATTTGCTATTCAGCAAAATTATAAGTGCTTTAATTAGTAGCCAAATAATCTCTATTTTTACTCTTAATATTGAATTGTTCTCATAATATATTTTGAGATATCCGAACAACAAAGAGTTAGCAAAAACCAACAATATTAGCAGCTTGGAATCTATAAATGGCTGTTGATTATTATTGTCCATAAAAAAATATCTCCTTTGCTTGACTGGTTTTGTGTTTTAAGATATAATTAAAATTAGAAAAAGGAGGTGAATATAGTGTATCAACAAATCAAAGACTTATTTTTTCTATCGAAAAAGAATAAGTTTTGCTCATTTTTAATAATATTTGCACTACATATCTGTACACTCAACAATGATTTTAAATCAGAACTCGATTGGTTTCTTTGTGGAAAAAATGAAATTTATGACTTAACCAAACTACTTATCTCTGGCTTTTTTACCTTCACGGTCATATTTGTATGTGTAAAAATAACAACATATGGATTGTTTCATCTGATTTTTGCCATAGAATTTAGAAATAAATTTCCCGCAATTGATAAAGTTGGAAACAAATATTTGTTCTTGCTTGACCTTGGGGATACGGCAGGGCTTCTTATATATCCTAGTCTGTTGATTATTTATTTTTTGTTAATAATTATGTCGGTCCGTCAAAATTGGGATTATTCTTTGACATATTTTACAAAACAGTTTTCCATAGAACATCAAATTGCATTAATTTTATCATTATTGCCATTGGGGGTGCTATGGCTTTATGATAAAAAATCAGAAAGAGTTTAGATAAATAGCTTGCTAAACATCCAGCGCCTGCCCCGTTGCAGGCGCTTTCTTCATGTATAGATAAATTGATCCCCTTTTTACTGTCTTTTTTCAGACAGCATCAATTATCTTTCTTTTCTTTTTCGGCTGAACATCACGATAGCAGCTCCTGCGAGAATGATAGCCACGCTGCACAGTGCTGTTCTACCGTCTGTGTCATTGTCCGTTACGCCTGTGTTCGGCGTATCAGGAGCTTTCTCATTCACCATATCCGTGTCAACTGTCTGTGCGTATGTTACAGTCACCTGCTTTGAGTCGGCAACAAGATAGCCATAAGGTACTGTGCTGCCGTCCTCTGTGATAGTGTATGTGCCGATAGGAACGCCCTCAAACTTCGCAAGTCCGTCCTTGTCAGTGGTTGCCTCAATGCGTATCTCTCTGCCAGTATCGGAAATGCCCGAAAGGATAAATCTGATGCCCTCAACGTTAGTCATATCAGCAGTTTTCTTGTGTACCTTTATAGAGCCTGTCTGCTCGTTGTTGAGTATCGTTGCGTCTATTGTCTGAGCATACTCGACCTTGACTTCCTTCTCGTCAGCCACAAGATATCCATATGGAACTGTTTCCTTATCCTCGATAATTTTGTATGTACCCACTGGTACGTTCTCAAAAACTGCTACGCCGTCCTTATCGGTAGTCGCAGGAATGTTTATCTCACGTCCAGTGTCTGATGTACCCTTGAGGTAGAATGTGATACCTGAAATATTCAGATCACCCTCTGTTCTCTTATGAACCTTGATAGTACCTGTCTGCTCGTTGTTGAGTATTTCTGTGTCAACAGTTTCGGCATAGATAACAGTGACCTCTTTTTCATCGGCAACGAGATAGCCGTATGGCACTGTTTCTTCGTCCTCGATGATACTGTATGTACCTATCGGTACGTTCTCAAAAACTGCTATGCCGTCCTTATTGGTAGTTGCAGGAATGTTTATTTCACGTCCTGTGTCTGATGTACCTTTGAGGTAGAAAGTGATACCCTCAACGTTTCTCTGTCCCTCAGTCCTTTTCTGAACCTTGATAGAGCCTGTCTTTTCCTCATTAGTGACCTTGACTTCTGCGGTTGTGTTATACTCAACAGTGACTTCCTGCTCATCAGCAACAATGTAAGCCGCAGGAACTGTTGATCCGTCCTCTGTTACTGTGTACTTGCCGATAGGAAGATTTTCAAAGAGTGCTTCGCCGTTTTCATCGGTGAAAAGCTCACGCTCAATGTCGCTGTTCGTGTCGGATATGCCCTTAACGATGAACCCTATATCCTTAACGTTGAGGTTTCCTGTTGTGGTCTTTGTGACCCTAATAGAACCCTCTTTAAGGTAGTTCGTCATTTTGGCATAAACCGATACGCCCTCTTCGGTTATCTCAAAAGGATACAATGTATCGTCAATGATATACTCTTCAGGTGCTGCTATCTCGTGGTAGAAATACTTGCCATAGCCCAATAAGAACGTTGCAATGCCGTTTTCATCGGTAATACCTGTTGTTATCTGACGTTCGTTTTCGTCCAAAATCTCAAACTCGCAGTTTGGCAGCAGCTCACCGCCGAGGTTTTTCTTTGTGATGATGAAAGGTGCTGTCCAAGGTGTGTTCTTAACAGACACTTCTGATCCAAAATCAGCAGTATCTGTTGCTATCTTCACGGTCTGAGGCTCGCTGTTCAGCGAATAGCCTTTAGGTGCTTCTATCTCTGTAACAGTGTAGCTATAGCCCTGATAGATGTCCTTTGTAATAACAGCTTTTCCGTTTTCATCGGTTGTAACTGTGTCGATAATGTCGCCCTTTTTGCGTATCGTTATGCCGCCGCTTACTACTATATCTTCGGCTGCTGTTATCTCAAACTTTGCTCCGCTGAGATACTTTTTGCCACTTTCGTCAGTTTTGTAGATAACAAGCTCGCCCTTGTCTACAGATGTTCTCTGATTATCTACTACTGTTTTACTTGTTTTATCAGCCTCAACAGTTACGTCTGTTTTGGTTTTCAGTGCATAGCCATTAGCTGTAGTTGTTTCCTTCCAGTAATAGCTGCCCTGCGGCAGACCTGAAACGTGGATATTTCCGTCAGCGTCAAGTGTCATATCTGTAGCGTTAGCCTGTGAAACAGTTGAGCTGAATGTATACTTGCCGTCGCTGCCTGTTGCCTTGATGAATAGATCGCTGTCGCCGTTCTTCATAACAAGGTTGAATTTAACAGCTTTCAGCTTGTCGGCAACGTTTGTTTCCTCGTTTCCGAAGAAATCAATGAAGTTCTTTTCAAGGTCAGCGTTGCCTGTAGTCATATCAATTTTAAGCTTGATATATGCCTTAACAGGGTCTTTGTCCTCATAGCAGGAAACCACCATTTCCTGAACGTCTGAGCCGCCCGAAAGGATAAGAGGTGAACACTCGTCTATGTGTTCAACATACTTGCCCTTTGTCTTTGTGAGCGTGAAAACAACATTTTTCAGGTCTTTCTCATTGTCTGCTGTGATAGTCATATTTGAGCCTGAGCGTGTAACAGTCACTGAGTTCGGCTTTGAAACGCTGAACTGTGAAAGGCTGTCAAGCTTAACTATGGCTGTCCACTTGCCTGTCTTGACATCATATTTTGCAGGATATGTTGCGCTTTTTCCTATGATATTCTTATTCTTTGACGTACCATTCGGAACATCATAGTGCGAAACCATTTCAGACTTCATCTTTTTGTAGCACTCGACCAACTCTTGGTGATGAGCAGAAGCGTTGCTGCCGTTGTAGCTATATGCGTTGAGTAACTTTGTTTCGTTGCTTGAAAGGCTTGCTGAACTGCCGTCATAGTATCTTGCCGAAACAGCCTGAGCCATTATGCTTGAAGCACATATCTCGGTATCCTTAGAGTAGCCGTACTGAGTTTTTCCCTTGTAGCTGTAAATGCAAAACTCCTTGATCTGTCTTTGCATACTGTCAGGAACGTGACCACTTTTTAAATATTCATCAAGCGTTTCCTGCTTAGAGGTTGTACCACTTGTGTGCAGCTTATCGAAGTTGATACAATAAGCATAGCTGCCGTCAGATGTTGAGAAATACGGCACTGAGCTTGCCCAGTAGCCTGTGAAGTGTGTGTCATTGGACTTACCAGTTTCAATGTCATAGCCGTTTGGAAGTCCTGAGCCTCTGAAATCATAGCTCCATTCATTGAGCCACTGCTGTGTGGCTTTGTTTGTGCTTGAAAACGCTGAGGCTGTTATGCCCTGCGTTAATGCCGACAAGCTGAGCAGGAGAGCCATTGCAGCACTGCTCAGCCTTTTGAAAAGCGTTTTTCTTTTCATTTGTCCTTACCTCCTAGAATTTTTTATCTATCTAAAAAGCCGTGTGGCTTGAATTTTTGCAATAAAAAAAGCAACTCGAAATTCTCGAATTGCTTTAAAGCGTATATTCAATTTTCACTTCTTGTATTCCTGCGCTATTAATAAGTCAAGTATATCTCCCATGCAGGTTTTCCGCCTGAGTTTATTGCTGAACCATCGCCGTGCCATTCTTGATAGAGTGTGATATGTGATGAATCTCTACCAATTACATTATATAGGTCATCAAGATGTCCCTTTACTTTACGATAAAGCTCGTCGTATGAGGAGTAAGTGTCAGGTGAAACCGTATCAGGTGTACCCCACGAGTTATCTTCAAGGTTTGTGTTTCGCTCCAGTGTTTCGTAACATTCTTCAATGGAAGAATATCCACATTCTTCATAAATGGAAGAAATGAAGTCCCATGATTGTGTTCTTGAATAAGCATTCAGTTCTCTGCAAAGTCTGTCTATATCATTCTGTGTCAGCTTAAACTTTGGCTTAGCCGTTGTAGTTGTAGTCGGCTTTGGCTTCGGGGCTTGCGTTTTCTTTGCCGTTGTGGTTGTCTGACGCTCTGTCTGTCTTTCTGTCTGACGTTCCGTCTGCTGTGGCTGATAGTTATTGTCATTGCTGTAGCTATTGTTGCCTGAGCCGTTGTTTGAAGTGCTGTGGCTGTAGCTCTGATTATTATTCACTGTGCCGCCATTACTAGCCTTAGAGCTGTTCGCCTTTGCAGTGTTCTTTGGAGTAGTCGATGATTTAGAACTGCTTGTGCTTTTTGTGCTTGCAGACGTTCCCGTTGTGGTAGCCGAAAAAGTTGTTTCCTCACACTGAGAGGTCAGTGTGGCTTCTGTTGTGGTAGTTGCCGAAGCTTCTGTGCTTGAAGCCGTTGTGGTTGCCTTTGGAGGGGCTGATGATGTGTTGTCTGTGTTGCCACAGGCGGTTATGCTTATCATTGTCGCACTGATTATCAAGGCGGCTATGGCTTTCATTGTGTTCTTCATATGGTTTTCCTCCTTTTCCAAACTAGATTATATCACAATTGATTTGTGATGTCAAATATTGCTGTTTAATTTTGAGCGGTTATCACGTTTGCGATATCATTGCTCAGGGCTGCTATTCTCCACTGAGTATTTTATGATAAACAAACAATGTTGCAAAACAATCCGCAAGGCTATTATGTGCTTCAATTCCTTTCACGTTCCAATCATAATCATAGTACGCCGCCGCTGTTGTGAGTTTTTGCCATTTATAATTCTCATGATACACACTGTATTCACCGTAAATTTCAGCAAATTGTATCATCACATCTTCAGTACGAAAGGCGTTGCACTCCTCATCTGTTATGATATCGCTTCCCACAAGAAAATTCAAATCAAAATCAACGTTATAGCCGATTATCCAATGTGCCTGCGATAATATCGCATATAGTTCAGCGGCTTTCTCGTTTATATATGGTGCGTCAGCTACCATTTTAGGCGAGATATGATTAACACTTTCTGCTTTTGACCATTCTTTGTGCTTGAGTGGATTGAAGTAGCTGTCAAAAAGAACGTTTCCATCCTCATCAATGATAGATACTTGCAATAGCTCATCACGAAAAGGGTCAAGTCCTGTGGTTTCGGTATCTATCACTATTGTTTGTGGATACTCTTTTTTCGGATAAAGCTCTTTGGTCTTCTCAGTTAATTTCCATATCAATTCTCGATAAGGCAATAAGGCAGCTTCGACCGCTTCATCAAATATCTTCTTCTGTTCCTCTTGGCGTTTCTTTTCCTCGGCTTCTTTACGCCACTTGCGGTTAAGTCTTGCCAGCTTATTTTTTCTGTCCCTCTCAGGCTGAAAAAAATCCTGCAACTCTTTTTCTGTTGCAGGCACTACCTCGTCAGGGCTATAGTACACATATGAAGTTTGACAATTCCTATTTGCCCAAAGCTCAACGCCTTTAGCGTCCTTTTTCGGTAGCTGTCCTAAGAGCGCCCACTGACGTATGGTTTTGTATTCTTCAAATTCAGGACAATAGTTCTTGGCTTTCATACCATTACCTCCTTTTCATTACTTACATGAAAATCTCGTACCTGATTTTGATTGCTTCGAAGTAGTACGGCGTGTAGTTGCAGTTAAAGATGTTGTTGGGCGCATAATACTTGCTTGGTATATATGCTTTCTCTCCATTTTTGTCGATATACGTTTCAGGGGGATCGGAGTCATACACTGAACCGTTCCAAAGGTTGAATGCCAAACGTGTTGTTTTACTGCTTGTGCTTGTCTGAAAAGGCTTGTTCAACCCTTCGAAAATAATAACATCTTTTTTTACGTCATATAGTGCGCCAATATGGTCACGCAAAACAGTGTCCAATGTGAGGAGGTAAGCAAGTGACATATGAAAGTTATCGAGATATGGCATTTCCTTGCACAACTTATTGAACATTTTCTCGTGTTCTTTATCTTGAAAAATCATTTTTCTTTCCTGCCTTTCTTGAAAAGTCTGTATTTCTCAGGAATAAATTCTCTGATTATTCCCCAAATTCCTGTTATACAAAGACTTGCACCCAGTGTAATGTAAAATATTCTTTCCATGGTCTAATTACTCCTTTTTATAAAAAAAGGACACCTGAGATTTCAAGTGTCCTTAAGTTTGTATTTACCTACATCTTAAATGCAGAAATAACGATTTCTGCAAAAAGTCTGCCATATGAAACCTATTCACGGAGCTTATAAACGATCTCCTCCATTACCTGATGTTCAAGCGTCATGAGCCTTTCCTTTTCCCACTTGCGTATAGCATTGAACTCTGTAGGACGTGGGTGATCTTTTCTGTAGATCTCGTCAAGCTCGTTAAACCTCTCCTCAGCTTCGATATCTATTTCTCTCGGAATGATCTGCCAACGGCATTCGCACACGAGAATGTCAACGTCTGCTGGGTATTCTGCTTCCATCCATTTCATCCATGCACGTCCCCATCTGCGGATAGGCTTCTTAAGCAGCTTTTCTTCTTCGGGGTCACTTGTGTATGCTATCTTAGGGACGTATGTACCCTCTGGTGTAAGCTCATATTCAAAAAGATCGCAGCCAACATCTTCTGGTCCTGCCTGCTCGATTTCAAAATCTTCGTTAAAATTCCTGTTTTCGTTCATAATGGTCCTCCTCTTTCAATTACAAACTTTTATGTTTTTGAGTGATGTTATCTGAGTGTGTCACCGTGACACATTGTTCTTTGATGTTTTCTTCTGCTTTGGAACTGTCAAAGCATTTATGAAGTCTATCACTGTAGCTTTTCGCCTGTGATAAACGGTCAAAGTATTCAATGCTCGAATAGTCTATTACATTGTTTACTTCGTCAAGGAACGGCTTCGCAGCTACCGCAAATGTATCATTAAACGCCGCCATTACAGCGCAATCACTGTCTATTGATACTATCTCATAAAGCCGTTTGTCTTTAGCCATATACAAGGCGGTCTGATGATTGCTGCCAAATGTTTTTATGACGCCGCTACTCATTGACCTGCTCCGCCTTTTTCTTGCTGTCAGTTTTAATCTCCGCTGATTTTCTGAGATATTCCTGAACTTTTTTCGGAACAGTCTTGCTGTACAGCCTGTTCACCACATTTTCAGCAGCTTTGGTTATCTCCTCATTGAGCAGATCTTCAATGTTTCCGTCAGGCATATAGCAGCGGATAGCTTCAACTTTTCTGCGGTCTATGTCTATTTTGAACGTCATGTTCATATCTTTTCCTCCTGTTGCTATGATTATAGCATATTATTTTTCATTTGTGGTAACTTTTTTTGTACTTGTGATGTTGTCAAGGTATTCTTCCAGAAGCCTATACATTATCTTATCAAGCTCACTTTCGGTCATGTTCTGCATACATAACGACTTTTTGATATACATCTCATTGTATAAGCTGTTCTTGTATGGCTCTTTTTCCTTTTCAGACAGATTCCTTATAGTTTTTATGATATCATAGATATCACTGCTTCCGCTGTCTGTCATTTGCTCTATGACCAATGTCAGCTCTTTTGAACTGAGCCGTTCGTCATAATTGTAGTAGTCTGATATGGCTTTCTGTTGCTCAGAACTGAGCTTTGCAAGCGGCTCAATGAACTTTATCTGAATAGATTTGCTGTCTATCAGCTCTGCTAACCCATTATTAAGATTTGAGATATTTGCATAGCGGTAAATGGTTTTTCTGGATATACCGAACATATTGCTTATCTCATTTACTGTAAGGTCTGCTGAAACGTTTTTCCTCAGACTTAGGTATGTATTGAACATTTTAGAAAGCTCACTTGGACGTGGCTCTTTACGCTGAATGTTAGCCTGGCAAACTATATCGAAAGCTACGTTATCATCAGTGACCTCGATAACAACGGCGTCAATGTCAAGGTGCATAAGCTTTTTGCAGGCGGCGTATCTTTTATGACCACTGAGTATCTGATAGCTGTTGCTGCTAATGCTGCGAACTATTATCGGTGTGATAATTCCACACTTTGAAATAGAGTCGGCAAGTGCAGATATCTCATTTTCATCTATTGCAAAGGGCTGTGGATCACCATTAAAGCTGAAAGGCTCAATTTTTGACATAGGCAGTGAAACCACCTTTTGCTTATCCATGAGAAGCTCCTCAAAGTTATTTGAGAAGTTAGCTCTTGGACGATTTGCGGAGCGTTTTATATCTATCATACTGAAACCTCCTTAGTGTGTCACCGTGACACACTCTATTTTGTCAGCTATTACACGATACTCGTCTGCGAGCATATTCTTGTATTTATTTGTGCTGCTGATTTTATAGTTGCAAAGGGCGATACCCTCACGGCTGCTGTCCTGAGCTGCTTTTGACTTGCTTATGCTGCCAAGGTATTTATCATTGAATGCGGCTTTTATTGACTCAATTACTTCAGCTGACATTGTGTTGTTTTTCTCTGTCCATGTTGCGAATACTCCGAGTATTTCAAGGTCAGGGTTAGCGTACTCATGGATATCGTCAATGCTGTCAAGAAGAAGCGGTATTCCGCTCAATGCCATTTCCTGAGCAAGCACAGGTATCAAGACCATATCTGCGGCGGAAAGCGCATTATAGAGCAAGTTGCTCAGTGACGGAGGGCAATCTATGATGATATAGTCATAGCAGCCGATGTAATTACTAAGGACACGTTTCAGCACCATTTCGCAGCAGCGTGTTCTGCACAGGTCAACTTCAATTCCTGAAAGTGTTATAGTCGCAGGAATATAGTCAATGTTGTTTGGCTCGTTGTGATGAACAGCCGTCTTGAAATCAATGGTTTTCTTATTGATGATAGATGACATAAGCTCAGTGATAGTGATATCGTCAGGGTTATATTCGTACTGCATGCACGATACTGACAAGCTGCTCTGAGGGTCAAAGTCTATCATAAGGACTTTTTTCTCTCGCTGTGCAAGAATAGCGGCAATATTAAATGCCGATGTTGTTTTTGCGACGCCGCCTTTCTGATTTGCAACGGCTACGATCTTTGTTTTTGTGTTCTCCATTTAAAACACCCTTTCTGAAAATGTTTAAGTTCTCCGTATTAAGCACAGAAAAAGCGGCAGGGGAGAACGTCCTGCCGCTCAGGGAGCTACCCTGTCTATGCTTGATGATATGTGTAAATATCATCAAAAAAGCTGCCAAAGTCTTAGCAGCCATTTTCATGATATTTTGTTTAACTGAAAGAAATTTGTGGTTTTATTTTTGGATAGAGTGACTGGCTACGAACCAGTAGGTCGGGGGTTCGAGTCCCTTCTGGCGCACCAGCGTATTTACGCACTTTGCGAGCTTGCAGGGTGCGTTTTTTGTTGTCCATTTTGCCCGAATAATTCAATAATAGTTCAACTATTCTGAAAAAATAAAAAAATCAGCAGGCTTGATTTCGGTCAAAGCCTGCTTTTGTTTTACTCTGCTTTTTTCTCACATGTGTCTGTTTGCGGTCTTAAAATAACATTCGCAATGCACTCAGCCGATTGCTTGTCAGCCTCTTTCATGATGTGGCTGTAAATATCTGTTGTTGTGCTTACTTTGCTGTGTCCTTGTCTCTTGCTTATGCTGATACTATCCACTTTGTTGAAATACAGCATGCTTGCCATTGTGTGGCGGAATGCGTGTGGGTTTATGTGTGGCAAGTGGTAACGCTCTGAAAATCTGTCAAGATAGCCGTTTATGGTGTCGGGGTGCATTGGCTTGCCTGCATTGCCTGTTTTCTCTTGGAAGAAAAGATAATTTGTGTTGTGCCATTGGTCACCATAATTGCTTGCCTGAACAAGATACCATTTGCGGTACTCTTTGAGAAGCTCCATTGTTTCTGCTGGCAATGTTACAAAGCGGTCGCTTTCCTCTGTTTTGGTGGTCTCCTCGTAAATGCCACGATCGGGAGCATAAAGCAAGTTGTTTTGTATATGTATACGGCTGTTTCTCCAGTCTATCACGTCCCACTTTAGCCCTGCTATCTCTCCACGCCTTGCACCTGAGATAAGCAGAAGATGAACGAAAGTGCGCCATTTCAGTGGCTCATACTCCAGACAATCACGAATGCGCTCAACGTCCTCTATCTGAAAATAATTTGCGGTATGTGGTTTTTGCTTTGGCGGAGTGGCTTTCCGTGCAGGGTTAAAAGGTATGAGCATTTCTTTGTCTGCCTGCTCCAATACAACGGAGATAAAATGATGATATTCAAGTATCGTCTTATTTGACAGCGGTGTGTTATCACGCTTTATATTGAAAAGCTTTGACATTGGCATTTCAAGCAGATTTGCTATTGCTTGTGCTTTGCTTTCGGCTATATTTCCGCCATTGCATACTGTTGAGAGCGTGTTATTGCCTACACCTGCAAGCTCAGCGGCTTTCTTTATAGTCAAGCCACGCTGTTTGAGCATAGCTTTTATATCACGCTTGGCTGTTGCTCTGCCCTGTGTACGCCTTATGCCGTTTTTAGAAAGCGTTTCATAGAAGTTATTAAGGTGCTGAGGGCGTATTTCTGCAAGCTTTAAATGCCCGATACTCTCCACAGTAAGAGGCATAAACGAACGATAGCTCAGTATCGTCTTATGCTTTGCACCTGCACGCTCTTTCAAGCCGATAACATACTCAGCGTATTCTGTAAAGGTCTGGCGGCTGTCAGCTACAAGTCCGCTCCTGCACTTCTCTTCAAAGTCAACGGCAAACTTATTCAGAGCTTTCTCGTTCTGTCTGTCGGTTTTATTGGGGTCGGGCTTGAATGAAGCGGTATAGGGTTTAAGCTGTGAGCCGTCTGGAGCATAGCCCTTGAATACTCTCACGGAATACGAAATAATATTGCCGTCCTTGTCCTTTCTCGGCTGAATGTATGCCATTGTATCAAGTCCTTTCTGATAGTTTATTAAAATGGAACTTCTCCCGGAGCTAAAACCTCAGGAGTACTAAGCTCTATCGTTACATTGTCATCACTGCCACTTATACAAAATGCTCTGTGCTCAAAAGAAAAATCGTTTTTAAAATCAAGTTTCATATCAATAAAGCGGCACTCAAAAGCGTTCATTATAGTGGTTTTTATATCTTCATAATATTCTGTGTTTCGATTTACCTCGATCGTTTTAAGTGCATTATTATATTCCTGTGCAAAATAAGCTAGACCTGTGTCATTTATCGTGATGTTCAAGTTAATATCACCATAATAGTAACTGTGGTCTTGCTTTGATAATCTAATTTGTGATTTATCGAGGTCTATCAACGTCTTAATTGCATTTAAAATTTTGTTTTTGATATCTTGTTCATTGCTTTCCGCTGGACGTGCATTTATACCACATATTTCATCAAGAGAAAGATTTAATGCCCTTGCTACCCCTGCTATTAATGCAATGTTTCCACCGTTTTGTTTTTCGCCTTTTTCTATATCGACAATTGTCGTTTTTGTCGTTTCTGCTTTATCTGCAAGTTGCTGTTGTGTTAAGCCTGCTTTAGCTCGTGCGAGTTTTATTTTGTTACCCATATCCTTGACGTTGAGTTGATAATCATTCATAAAATGCTGACCTCTCTTTTATTGTTGTTGCTTTTATTATACCACGTTAAAGATATCTTGTCAATAACAGTTCTATGATACAATACACGTTGTATGGTAAAGATATCTTGACTTTTATTTCAAGACTTATTGTATTGCAAAAGCAATGCTAATAAAAGAAAATTTATATTGACTTTACTAAAATATGGTTGTATACTTAGGCTAGCAACAACGAAACGAGGTGAAACGAAATGACAGGAGCAGAGGCAAAACAGCTCATAGTGTCGGCAGGCTTAAAGTGCTGGCAAGTTGCTGAGCTGTGGGGTGTGAATGACGGCAATTTCAGCCGCAGACTTCGTAAGCCGTTCAATGATAGTGAGGTCAAGAAGCTCAAGACTATTATCAAACAGCTTTCAGCACAAAAAGAAAAGCCGTCCGAGTGATACCAGCACCCGAACGGCAAAGCAGGCTTTAATGCCTGCATATGAAAACACACACGTTTCCGCTCCTATTATACCACACAATGGAGTGGAAAAGCAAGACCTATGCGTGGAGAATTGGAGTTTATTTTGAAAAACATAGATATTACAAGACCTGTTCCCAGAATGAGGACAATTCCGCAGGTGAAGAAAGAGTTCCCCGAGCTACAGCTTTCAGAACGTTATCTGCGCTCATTGGTGCGTGAACACAAGGTGGTTTGCGTTCAGGTCGGTGTCAAGACCCTCATAAACCTTGACAGCTTGTTTGCGTTTCTTAATGGGCAGGGGGCATAAGACTTGGGCAAGGAAAAGGGCTGGATAAGCTTGTCCAGGAGCATTGTTGACAACTGGGTCTGGGATAATGGCG
>OHNQ01000972.1_pt1 | contig 13621 bp, 10 predicted proteins | sample 1569621 | NCBI WGS metagenome assembly OHNQ01 (sample SAMEA3879516, study PRJEB24766) | human gut metagenome | biome: human-associated habitat; feature: feces | place: USA | collected 1985/1987
TTTCATAAAAAATTTATATTAATTATCCTATCGTAAACATCATTTTGGTATGTTATAATTTATTTGATGCAAGGGTGCATTCAGAGACTGTGGGCATACAGAAGAAAGTGTCGGGAGGAGACATGAGTATCAATACATATGATGAACAGAAATTCTGGGAGGAAATGGATATCCTGTTCCCGGATATTGTAAAAGCCATTACTTCTCTGGCGAAAAAGTCCTACATATCCATAACCAATCTGCGGAACGGCGTGACATGGTGGTCCGAGAAGACGATGGAATATTTTGGTATGCAGGAGAACTATACCATCCGCGGACAAGAAAAATCAAAAAGATCGATTCATCCGGATGATCTGGAGGATTTCCGGAGGGGATTCCAGGAGAGAGTTGCCGGGAAAAATATGGACGAGCCCTGGGAATACCGGGTGCGTGACGGAAGCACCTACAACCGGATCAGTGCCAGGGCGAAAATGCTGAATGATAAGGATGGAAAGCCTTTTGTGATCGTAATACGATATAACAACTACGGTATTTCCGACGAGGTGGATGCGACTACCGGATTGCATACGGAACCGGCGCTGGATCGGGAAATCAGGGAATTCCTGGAGGAAAGCGGACAGGGGACTCTGCTGAAGATCGGACTGGATCAGTTTAGTCATATCAATGTTATGTACGGTGCCGCTTTTTCGGATAAGATTCTGAACTGTGCGGCACAGGAGCTGTTGCGCCTGTTAAGGGGAAAAGGATATGTATACCGGCTCTCCGGTGCGAAATTTGTGATCAGCTTTAAAAATGTATCCAAAGAGGAACTACAGCAGATATACGATGAGATCGTAGAAGCTTTTGAAAATACAGAGGTAGAGGGGAAAAAGATCCCTCTGAAGGTATCTGCCGGCGCAATATTTATGGAACCTTATATGAAGGAGACGAACGCGGTCCGCAGCCGTCTGACTTATGCGTTGAACCATTCCCGGCTTGAGCATCACGGAGAGCTGGTGATTTTTAATGATGAGGTCTGTGGCAGTGACGAGAACCAGTTTGAACTGATCGGTGTGATCCATCAGTGTGCTACGCATAACTTTGAAGGCTTCCGGATGTTCTATCAGCCGATTGCCGATACGAAGACCGGCAAGATCCGGGGAATGGAAGCGCTGCTCCGATGGGAACTGGAGCCTTACGGGATGGTGTCCCCCGGTGTGTTCATGGAGTGGCTGGAACAGGATCCCTGTATTTTTGATCTGGGGAACTGGATCCTTCGGACAGCACTTACGGATGTACAGAAGCTGCGCGAGGAGACGGAAGGCTTTTTCGTCAATGTCAATGTGGCGGCGGCACAGCTGGAGCGCAGAGAGTTCCGCAGTGCTGTTATGAATATTTTAAAAGAGACCGGTGCGAAGCCGGAGGAGCTTTGCCTCGAATTGACAGAACGATGCAGAGATCTGGATATTCATTTCCTGCGCGGAGAGGTAGAATTTTTCCATTCCCAGGGGATCAAGATCGCACTGGATGACTTCGGAACAGGCAACAGTTCCTTAAGTCTGGCGCTGGAGCTTCCTTTTGACGAACTGAAGGTAGATATGAGCTTCATCCGTGATATTAAGCAAAAACCTCAGAATCAGGCCATGGTGCAGTCTATCGTGGATTATGCCAGGAGGACAAACACCGAAACCTGTATTGAGGGTATTGAGGATAAGGAAGTCAGCGACTATATCGAGAAATTTGGATCTACCTGGCAGCAGGGATATTACTATTCCAAACCGGTACCCATCGAACAGTTTGAGGAAGTGCTGCGCGAGAAAGCAACCGAAAAAGAATAAGTAGTTATTCTCGAAGGGCATTGGGTGCTACACCGTATTTTTTCTTAAATGCACGGCGGAAGCTGGTCAGATTGTTGTAACCGACCGCCACGTATAAATCTGTTATTTTAATATTCGTTGTTTCCAGCAGATGTTTTGCCTGCGTCATGCGGACCTGTTCCAGATACGTAGAGAAGTTTACCCCTACTGTTTTTTTGAAAAGGAAGGAAAAGTAACTCTCGGAGATGTGGAACAGGTCCGATATTCTGCTTAAACATAAGGATGGATCCCCATAATTCTCATCAATATAAGCCTGAATGCGCACAATCAGCTGGTTGTCGTTTTCCGGTTGCTTGTTTTTTTCACATAATTCCAGAGCAATCTGCTCGTAATTTTTCAGGGTAGAATCTTCGGACAGACCGGCTAAGCTTGAGTCATCATAGGAAATGTCGTTATCCCTGATTACTTTCAATAACGTAATTTCTATATTTTCTAAAAGCCATTTCACTTGTCTGGAATTAAGTTTTCGTTTCTTAAAATTTTCGTCCTTTATAAAATTAAAAATTGTTTTTGTCTGTTTGAAGTTACCGGATTTTACAAAATTATATAGCTGATCCGCAACCTCATTAGGATAAAAGAAGGAATCCTGAAATTCCAAAATCTCACGATACAGACACAGGTACACTGGGCTGGAGATACGTTTTACAGCCTCTTTGGATTGGCGATACGATTTCCAGACGGAGGAGATGGTGTCGGTTGTACAGCCTAATCCACCATAAATCCAGATATTGTATTCTTGCAATAGTGTAGTATGAACATGTGAAAATAAATCTTCGACCTTGTCCAGTTCTTCCCTGTCATATAATAAAATAGTATAAACACTATTTCGGGAACCCTGCATGATATAGGAATGTATAAAATAACTGGAAAGGATATCGGAAATAACATCCGCATAATCAGGGGAGAGGATGTTGATCATTCCCTGAGGGTCATTATTTAGCTCCAAAGTATCCAGGTAGACATTACAGTATAAGATAGCAAAGGAATTGGCATTAGCGGAAATGGAAAGATAATTTTGGGCATACGCAGCTTCTTCCTCACTCAGAATCGTACCATGAATCAATTGATCAAAATAATAATTGCGGAGGGTGATCTTTTGGGACTCATTTAACCGCATGAGCTCTTCGTGGTTGAAATTCACTTCCCGCAGGCGATATTCCATTGCTTCATAGGGTTTATAATTGGCCTTGGACAACAGAACAATAATCAAAAAGCTTCCTACGACACCGAGAAAGATAACGAATAGAGACAGTAACTGCAGTCCGTTTCCCGGTGCTTTCAGGTAGGACGTGGGAACAATCAGATAATAGTTCAGATTCGGTGTCTGTGCGGAGGTATAGAGTACTGTGACGGGAGCACCCTGAAATACTGTGCTGGAATATCCCCGTTCGGAATAATCTAACGAGGAAAGCAGAGAAACATCTATTTTTTTTAACAGCGCTTCATTGTTACTGAAAGTAAGCATAGTGTCACTGCTGCTATCCTGGATGATGAGACAGCCATTCTTCATCAGATCGACAGAATCCACCATTTGCTGCATATAATCAGCATTCAGCTCAAAAATGATGTCAGCATTGATATTTTTGAAGGTATAATTCTGCAGAGAGACAGCATAACAATAGTTTTTTCTGTGTGGTGTATATTCGGTCGCAAAATGGTCAAGAGAAAGAAAATGGTTATAATTGTCTGAGGATTCCAGAGTCTCCTTCCATTCCTCATATTTTGAGGGATCCAGCATTTGATTGTTTTTATAAAAGGAATAGAGATTCTCAAAATCATTATAGCTGATTATGTAGTCTGTATGACGCAGATGGATATAATAGGTCTGAATTGGCTGGAGTGAATAGTCAGAATACATATCTACCAGAGCCTGTTTGGTAATATAGGCATTATAATAAAACGCTCGTTCCCCCTGATCGGCTTCCGCCAGGCGGGAAAGGCTGGAATTATTTGCCATTCGCTTGGAAATCAGATAAATATTCGCATAGCAGTTGCTGTATTGCTCGGATACATTTTTAAGAGAAAGCATATTTTCATTCAATAGTTCCTGCTTTGCATTATGCGAAAGAATAAAATGGAAAACAATTCCCAGAATGAGCACAATGACCAAGAGCAGACTGTAGGATGTTATCAATTTTATGAAGTATTTATTTTTTCTGGAATTCATAACAAAAACCCTCCTGAGAGATATTATTATAGTATCATAATAGGTGAAAAAGGCAATGAAATGGAATGTAATAAAATAAAATGTGTATCATTGACATAAAAAATGAGCCTCTAATAACAAAAAATATATACACTAAATCTTGAAATATGTGACTTTAAATTGTGCAAAATGACAGATATAATGAAAGCACATTGATACTTCCGGCGCCGAAGTGACAATAATCAACAAATCAAGCAGCAAAGAAACAAAACAAAATAAGAAACAAGAAACAACAGAGAAGATAACAGAATATGGACGGAGGTTATTTATGGTAAAGAAAAAGTTATTATCAGTCGCACTGGTTGCGGTTACCGTATGTTCCATGATATTTACAGGGTGTGGGAGCTCTGCGGAAAATACGGGAAATGATACAGGAAAGACAGATAGCGATGCACAGGCAGGAAATACTGCCGGGGATGTTGCAGATGTTGCAGATGATGTAGAGAAACCGGAAAAGATTACGATTATGGTAGACGGAACTTTCCAGGCGACATTGGCAGACGGTCAGGAAGAATGGGTCAATAAATGGGAAGAACTGACAGGAATCGAACTGGAAGTCATCCAACCGGATCACAATGCCTACTATGATGTGTTGGGACAGACCTTTGCCAGCGGACCGGAGAACTGGCCAGATGTCGTTATCCTTGGATCTTCCTATTATTCCGGATATGCGGGAGAGGGAGCTCTCTGGGATATGACGGATGCCTGGAACAATTCAGAGCTGAAGAAGAATCCCAACACGGATGTGAGTGTCGTAGAAGGCAATATGTTGGATGGACATCTGTACGGACTGGCACTTGGCGGAGGTGGCGGATGTATGACTTTCCTCAGAAAACAGTGGCTGGATAACTGTGGACTGGACATTCCGACGACGTATGAAGAGTATCTGGAAATGTTGGATGCTTTCAGCAACGGTGATCCGGATGGAGACGGTATCAATGGAAATACCATTGGTGTATCCGCAGCCGGATTTGTAGGAAATGAAGCTCCTTATACCAATTATCTGCCGGAATTCTATCAGGATGCATATCCTTCTTTCTATCAGGGAGAGGATGGCGTATGGAGAGATGGATTTACCGAGGATTCCATGAAGGAAGCGATCAAGAGATTACAGAATGCTTACAACAAGGGTTATATCGACAAGGAATCTCTGACGAATGCGACCAGTAATTGCCGTACCAAATTTATGGAAGGTGAGTTCGGAGCATTTACTTACTGGGCAGGCGGATGGTCTGATCAGCTGTCGGATGGACTGGCTGCGAATGGACAGGACAGCGAACTGGTATTTATGCCGCCTATCGCAGAGGTTGGAAAATACTGGCAGAGATGTGCACCGGTGTATGCGATTACTTCTTCCTGTAAGAATCCGGAAGGCGTATTCAAATATTTTCTGGAAAGCATTTTTGATGATGGAGACATGGAAACATTGTGGATCTATGGAGTAGAAGGCGTTCATTGGTCCAGACAGGCAGAAACAGTATGTGGCAATACGTATCAGGATGGAGAGTTCCATATGATGGAGATGCGTTCCCAGCCCGGAGTACAGTATACGACCATCATTATGGGAGATACCAATATCTGTCCGTTGACCGAGAGACTGGTTCCCGTAAAGAAATATACAGAGGAATCGATGGAAATCTTTAATGCCAATAACAAGACGGCACCTTTGCCGGTAACAACAGATATGATGAGCCAGTATAACGGCGATCTGACCAGCCTGAAGAACTCTATTATTGCGGACTGCGTGGTACAGGGTGTTTCTGTGGAAGAGGGATACAAGCGGTTTGAACAGGAAGGCGGAGCCGAATGGTCTCAGGCAATCGTAGATTCCCTGAATAATAAATAAAAAGGCGACAGCATGGGAGGTTATGGTATGGCAGCTAAAATGAGAGAACTGACGGAACAGAATATGCAGGAATTTGTAAAAGAAGTGGAAAAAAGAAAAATTCCTTTACACAGTGTGCTGATCGCACAACATGGGAACCTATTGTTTGAAAAATATTATGCACCCTATTGCCGTAATAAGTTGCAGAGAATGTTTTCTGTGACTAAAAGTTTTACTTCACTGGCAATCGGATTGCTGGAGCAGGAAGGGAAAATTTCCCTGCAGGATCCTATCTGTGATTATTTCCCGGAATATCTGCCCGGGAGAGTGCATCCTTGGCTGGCAGAGATGACGATAGAAAATATGTTGAAAATGCAGACATGTTACAATATGACAACTTATAACAAGACCAGCACAACGGAAAACTGGGTGAGGAGCTTTTTCCAGACAGAACCCACCCACAGACCCGGAACTCTCTTTATGTATGATACCTCATCCTCCCATGTGCTCTGTGCGCTGGTAGAAAAACTGACCGGTGAAAAGATGCTGGATTACCTGAAAGAAAAGTTGCTGCGCCAGAATGGCTTCAGCGAGGAGTCTTATATCATAGAGGATCCCTTTGGAACCTCTATGGGAGGGAGTGGCCTGATGGCTACTCCCGAGGATCTGCTGCGTACCGGCTGTATGCTGTTAAAGCAGGAAAAGGGATCCTATGCAGCGAGAGCGACAGAACCGAGAACGGCAACACAGCTTGATGGCGATGATCGCTGGTATGGATATCAGTTCTGGATCCCGATGGAGGGGACTTTTGCAATGCTGGGGCTGGGCGGTCAGATAATGCTGGCAGTTCCGGAAATGGATTTCGTCGTTGTAACGACAGCAGATACACAGGGTATGGGCGGAGCCGAGCAGATGATACTTGCCGCAGTGAGAGAAGTGCTGCTGAAGGATTGTTTCCCGGAAAACGATGTGGAGAAAACAACGTTGCCTGTGCTGCGTACGGTATTTGAAGGAAAACCTTGTGCAGATTTCGGGAAAAAATATCCGCTGCTCCGAAATAAGTATGGATTTACATGGTGTGGTGTGACTTTTTCCGATGCGGATCAAAAAGGAGTACTCTCGTATGAAATAGAAGGAAGAGAATGTCAGCTTCCCTTTGGAATCGGACATCTGGAAGAGGGAGAGTTCCCTATATACAAGGAGAAATGTGCTTCATCCGGAGCCTGGATGGATCAAAATACGCTGTTTATCTTCTGCTGGCTGATCGGAGAAAGTGTTGCATCCATCCGCATCCGTCTCTATTTCTCAGAGGATGGACTGACCATACATATGAATAAAACAGAAGAGACAAAGTACAACGAATATATGGGATTTTTGAATAGCTGATATAGAGTAGCCGGAACGGAGGGTAAACGTTGTGAAAGAGAAAGGAAAAACTTTGCCTAAGAGGACACCTGGGGGAACCGCGTTCAAGCACGCCCGTGCATATCGGGGAGTCTATCTGATGGCGACACCGGTATTGGTGGCAGCATTGATATTTTATTATCTTCCTATGTTTGGTATCCGTTATGCCTTTTTTACATATAAAGGAATCAATGATCCGATCTTTGTAGGAATGAAGCATTTTGTAAAAATGTTCAGTATGCCGGGGTTTTGGAAGGCGTTCAGCAATACGCTGGTGCTGAGTATTACAAAGCTGATTTTGAATACCGGTGCGGCAGTTATTATTTCGGTATTATTGAATGAATTGATTTTTTTAAAGTTGAAAAAGGTATTTCAGACAATTGTATACATTCCGCATTTTATGTCCTGGGTAGTGGCAGCATCCATATTTTCCATGATCCTGTCTCCGACATCTGCGGGATTGGTCAATGATGTCCTGATGAAATTACACTTGATCACGGATAATATATATTTCCTCGGAGACCAGAAATGGTGGAGATTTTCGTATTACATAATTAATGTCTGGAAAGATACAGGCTGGGGAACGATTATTTTCATGGCAACGCTGGCGGGAATCAGTCCGGAATTGTATGAAGCAGCGTCGATGGATGGGGCAAACCGTTTCCAGAAGATGATCTATATTACCCTGCCTGCGTTGAATAATACAATCGTGACGGTACTTGTATTGAATCTGGCGAAAGTTATGAATTTGTTTGAGTCAGTTTTCGTATTACAGAATGATGCCGTTATCAAGGTATCGGATGTATTGCAGACTTATATCTATACGCAGACATTTAACTCCGGTGCAATTCCGGATTATGGGTATACGACAGCGGTCGGTATGTTTTCCTCTATTATAAGCTGTATTCTGGTACTGGTATGTAACAGGGTAAGCCATAAGACGAGAGGAAGAGGTATTGTATGATGAAAAAGAAAGTGAAAATTTTTGATATCGTATTGATCGTAATATTTACAGTATTTTCGCTGGTGATGATCATCCCGGTATATAAAGTACTGGTGGACTCTTTTGATCTGAAGACGGCTTATGGCATGAAGTTGTTTCCTGAGCAGTTCGGGTTCGCAGGGTATAAATCAATTTTTACCAATCCGACGATGCTCAGACCATTCCTGATTTCCTGTTACACAACGGTTATGGGAACGATCATGGGATTGCTGATCTCAGTACTTGGGGCGTATGTGCTGATTCAGTGGAAGATGCCGGGGCGGGCATTTATTGCCAATGTGCTGTTGTTTACCATGATATTTAACGGAGGTATGATCCCGACTTATCTGGTAATGAAGGACTTCCATCTGACAAACAACTTGTGGGGAGTGATCCTGCTGCCGGCAATCAATGTATATAATCTGGTGCTGATGAAGAATTTCTTTGAGGGAATTCCGGTCAGCCTGATGGAATCCGCAGAGATTGATGGTTGCTCTCATTTTAAAATTTTGTATAAAATCGTATTGCCGTTGTCGAAGGCTGCACTGGCTTCCATCGGACTGATGTATGCCGTGGGATACTGGAATGATTACACGAACTATAAGCTGTATATCACGAATTCAAATTTATATAACTTCCAGATGAAACTGCGGGCATTGATCATGGGAAGTGATCTGCCGTCTGCGGTAGAAGGAGCTACGGAAAATACAGTAAAAAATGCAGCAGTCATCGTAGCAATTCTGCCGTTTATGATCATTTATCCATTCTGCCAGAAATATTTTGTACAGGGAGTAAATATCGGGGCTGTAAAAGAATAATAAGTAATAATTATAGAAAGCAAAAATGACATCAGCATACAACTGCCAGATGTCATTTTTTGCGAAATAAAATCTCAAGAAAATCTTAAGAATTTTCGGTGGACAAACATAGGACTTTAGGGATACAATGTATTTTAGAGTGCCGGTCGAGAGACCGGATAGAACAAACAGATGAAAGGAAGCATTCATGAAAAAGAAAGTACTTGCAGCAATTTTAATTGCAGTAGGCGTTCTGACCGGCTGTGGAAACAGTGAGCCGATCTCTTCTCCGATCCAGACCGTAGAAGCAGAGCCTATTGCTACCGATACCAAGGAGGTAGAGCAGCCTGCCACAACTGAGTCTTCCGCGGATGAAGTTGCACCGGAGCACTCCTATCGCAGCGAACTTACCAACGAGTGGATCGATGAGGATCTGAAGGATCAGCGTCCTATCGCGGTAATGGTAGATAACGAGAGAACCGCACTGCCTCATTTCGGCACCGCAGATGCAGATGTTGTATATGAGATCATGAACAGTACTCTGAACGACAGAATTACACGTTTCATGGTAGTCGTAAAGGACTGGGAGAAGATCGAGCAGCTGGGTAGTATTCGTAGTGCACGTCCTACCAACTTCATGCTGGCAGCTGAGTGGAACGCAGTTCTCTGCCATGATGGTGGCCCTTACTTCATCAATGACTGGGTAGCAAAAGATTATTCCGCTAACTTCAGTGGTGGTTTCGCCCGTTTCAACAATGGTAAGGCAACTGAGTTTACCGAGTATATTACTTATGATACCTATACCAACAGCCAGAAGGGCAAGACCTATGACGGTCTGAAGCAGCGTTTTGCAAATTCCAAGTATACCACTACTTACAATGATTACTATCAGGGACCTCACTTCAAATTTGCAGACGGAGAAGTTACCTTTGATGATAGAAGTGATGCTATCAGCGCTACTACCATTGAGCTTCCTTTCAAGCACAACGGTTCTACTCTGAAGTACAACGAAGAGACCGGAACCTATGATTACTATGAGTATGGTTCTGCACACAAGGATGCTGACAGCAATGCACAGCTCACTTTCGAGAACGTTATTCTGCAGGATACCACTTTTGCAGAACTGGGTGAAGGCTACCTGATCTACAATGCCATCGACTCCGGACGCTCCGGTTACTACATTACTCAGGGTAAGGCTATCGAAGTTACCTGGACCAAGTCTTCCGAGAATGCTATCACACATTACTATGATGCGAAGACCGGTGAGGAGATCCAGATCAATACCGGTAAGACCTATATCTCTCTGATCCCCAGCGATGGTTGGAGCAGCCTTGTAATCAAATAAGTCTGACCATGACTTCAGAATTAAGAAAAAGATCCCTTCCGCAGGCAGATGCTGTGGGAGGGTTTTTTTGCGTATACGATGAGCCAAGTACTGATTTGTGCCTGCACAAGAATCTGCATTGCCGTCTGGCGATGCGCCTTTCCATGATGTAAATAAAAAAGATAATAAAAAAGTGTTTTAATACATATAACCCTAAAATCTCCGTGGAAACCACTGAAAAATTGACGTATAATACGACTTAGATTTGGAAAGACATAGATAAGAACAACTTAGGAGTGATGGCGATGAAAACGGCTAAAAAATATAATCCGGATCTGATATTGCACGGAAATCTGATCAGAGCGATCCTGTCTCTGGCAATTCCCGTAGTGATTAACAGCTTCCTGCAGACGATGTATAACCTGACGGATACTTACTGGCTGGGAAAAATTGGAACAGAGCAGCTGGCGGCAATCAATCTTGTGACACCGATGCAGAATATTATTACGAATTTCGGCAGCGGCATCACTGTGGCCGGTGCAGTCCTCATTGCGCAGTATATCGGTGCCGGGGAAAAAGAGGATGCCAGATCCATGGCAAATCAGATATTTGCCTGTGCCATGGGATTTGCCGTGGTCTGTGCCACACTGTGTTTTCTGGGAACACCCGCTATCATCAACTGGCTGGGAGCTGACGGAGGAACTGCATATTATGCAAGAGTTTATCTGCGGGTGGTCATCTGGGATATGCCCTTTTTATATATGGTCAACATTTTTTCCGCAGTACATCAGGCACAGGGAGATACGGTGCGCCCCATGTTCCTTAATCTGGGAGGCATCACGCTGAATCTGTTCCTGGATCCGTTTTTCATGATCATTCTGAATCTGGGGACTGCAGGAGCGGCACTGGCAACATTGTTGGCAAAAGCGATTCCGGCCATAGTGGCTTTTGGACTTCTGTGCAGACAGGAAAATGATATCTGCCTGAACCGGAAATACATGCGTTTACAAAAGGAAAAACTGGGAATGATCCTTAAGATCGGTCTGCCTACCGCTATCGGCGGAAGTACCATGCAGCTGGGATTTCTGCTGATGAGTAAAAACGTGTTTGTCTACGGGACGGAAGCCATGGCGGCTTATGGCATCGGCAACAAAGTGAATGGACTGATCACGCTGCCCTCCAATGCCATCGGCTCGGCAACGGCCACCATCGTGGGGCAGAACATGGGAGCGAAGCAGCCGGACCGTGCAGAGAAGGGGTATCGTTTTTCAATGTGGATATCGGTTGTATTTTTGTTCATAGGTGGTATGATTTTATCAAGAGATATGATCTCCACGGCTATTGTCAGGATCTTCTCTAAGGATGCGGAAGTCGTGGGCATGGCAGCGGACTTTTTAAGTGTTATGGCATTCTGGTGCTTTACCAATGGCGTATACAATACGACCTCCGGTTTGTTCCAGGGAACCGGCCATACGGAGGTGACCATGGCCATCGATGTGACCAGATTGTGGGTATTCCGTTTCCTGACACTGTGGTTCTGCGAGAGCGTCCTGCATATGGGTGTGCGCAGTGTCTGGTATTCCGTGGTGATCAGTAATGGCATTTCTGCGTTGATCCTGTATGTTTTGTACCGCTGTGGCATCTGGAAGAAGACCAGGATCAAGGTGGGAAAAGAGGAAGCCACTTAAGGAGTACTATGGAGAATAAGAAATCCCATAAGAAAAGTTTTCGAATTTATTTAAGCATCGTTGCAGTTCTTTTACTGCTTCAGGTCGTTGCCTGGAGCAGCAGAAGCCTCAGCGATGCTTATATTGATTATATTTTCCCAATCTGGGTCAATACCTACGGAAGGATTACAGGGTTGTTTCCTTTTTCCGTGGGCGAATGGTTGATCGTGGCAGGGATTCTGGTGGTGCTTGCTGCGGTTGTGCTGGGATGCAGTTTGCTGATTCCGGCGTGCAGACATTCGGAAAAGTACTGCCGGGGAGTGAAGGGATATTTTGGTTTTTTTTGCATGGACGTTGCTTGCCGTATTTGCCATTATGACGCTGAATTGTACCATGATCTATCATGGGGCTACATTTTCGGAGAAATATTTCGGTGAAGAGGAAGCGCAGGAGCAGACAACACAGAAACGAACGGAGGAACTGCTTCGGATCTACAATGATATCGTCCGGCACTGTAATGAGCTCAGTGAGGTCATGGAACGGGATGACAGTGGTGCCGTGGTGTACTCGGGTGGTGTGGACAGCCGGGGTAATGCGGTGGATATGGAGGATAAAGCCATCGATGTGATGCAGAGCCTGGGGAAAAGGTATGACCAGCTGGATGGTTATTATCCCCGGCCGAAGGCTATGTTTTTCTCGGATTTCATGTGTCAGATGTATATGTGTGGCTATTATTTCCCGTTTTCCATGGAGGCAAATTACAATGATGTCATGTACATCATGGAAAAACCGGCAACCATGTGTCATGAGCTGGCTCACATCCGGGGGTATATCTATGAGGATGAGGCGAATTTTATTGCATTTCTGGCCTGCGTAGAGTCGGATGACAGTACTTTTCAATATGCGGGTTACTTAAGTGTGCTGAATTATGTGGCAAACGATCTGTATAAGACGAGACTGGCGGATCCGGACAGCTATGCGGCGGCCAGAGAGGCGGTACATCCGTTACAGGTATTACAGCAGGTGCAGGAGGACAATATCTTTGTCACAGAAGAGCAATGGGAGAGAATCAACGGAAAAGCTGTGGTGAATACGGAGACGGTGGACAGTGTTTCAGATACCCTGACCAATGCTTCACTGAAATTGAATGGTGTTTCGGATGGCATGATCAGCTACAACCGGGTGGTGGAGCTTTTACTGCAATGGTACGGGGAAAAAGAGGAGTTTTAACCGTATCATTTGTAGGAGATAGAGGAATAATTGCAAAAATTTAAAATTTTTTTGATAAGGTACTTGACATTTGGACGAAATTTGTGTAGACTACGATTGTTGTGACGCAGAGCAGTCATGAAACAAGATTGCAAGTAGGATTAAGTCGCGGGCCCAGATAGCTCAGTTGGTAGAGCAGAGGACTGAAAATCCTCGTGTCACTGGTTCGATTCCGGTTCTGGGCATTTTCGCAGGACACCATTTCTTAAAATGGCCGCCCTGCTTCATATATAAACATGCGGGTGTAGTTCAATGGTAGAACACCAGCCTTCCAAGCTGGATACGTGGGTT
>OHNQ01000976.1_pt1 | contig 13572 bp, 9 predicted proteins | sample 1569621 | NCBI WGS metagenome assembly OHNQ01 (sample SAMEA3879516, study PRJEB24766) | human gut metagenome | biome: human-associated habitat; feature: feces | place: USA | collected 1985/1987
GCGTCGTTACCTTACACGTTTGGGGGTATTACCTGGGGGGCGGTGGCGAATGAAACGTTTGCCACTACTCAGTCCTTCACCGGATTCACGAATAATACAGCATCCCATGATATAAAGACTTCACGAGAAAGTACACCGGTTGTGGTGCTTCCGGTAGACGGTTCGGCTATGATTTCTTTTAAAGTGAACCTGACGGTAGGCTATAATGATAACGGTGTAAGTAGAAAAACGACCAATACTTATCCGGCGGAGATCCAGAAGGTGTTGCTGCCGGGTATGACCTATATGTTCGCCTTTACACTGACTTTCTACGGCATACTCGACCCCGCCGACTTGACGTTGGCGATAGGCGAATATGAATCGACCGTAACGCTCGATTCGGATGAAATGGGAAAATAACCGGCATATTCATATACAATTATCATATTTAGAATCAGATCAAAACAGAATGGCAAAAAGACAATACATACGACGATGGACGGGCAAATGGGCACTCGGTTGCCTGCTGGCGGTTTCCGGCCTATGGACGGTTTCCGGCTTGCTGGCGGGATGCAGCGAGGAATCCGTAGAGACTTCCGAGGAGTTTCGATTAGTTCTGAAACTGCCTCCGGCGCTGACGGTGGATACCCGCGGAACGATTAACCAGATCCCTGTTAACCGGATCTGGGTGCTGCAATACGTCACCGAGAGCGGAACGTCAACGCTGAAGAACAAAGCTTTTTTTACGGTTCCGGATGATCAGGCTGGGAAGAATCCTCCTCCGACGATTGAGATTACAACCGGCGAAACTACTTTCACCCAAACGAAGAGTCGCTTCTATGTCATTGCCAATGCGGAAGAGTCGTTCTTGAAAGACTTCACCGGAACCGAAGCGGAACTGAAGGCGAAAACGGTGGCCTTTTCCGGTTATACCAACCAGCCGTCCCTGTTGACATCGGGGCCGCTGGAATATACGCCCGATCTTAATAAACAGGGTGTAATACCGCTGGTGGTTCCCTTGCGGCGGGCTTACGCCACGATTTCCTTGTCTTGGAATAAAAAGGGAGATCTGGCAGCCAAAGATAATCCGAGTAGTCTTGTCGTCAAGTCCGTCTCCCTCTACAATGTACCCGCGAATATGGCGCTCTATACGCGGGGAGGCGGAAGTATTAAAGATAAGTATCCTGCGGATAAGGATGGTTCTACGGCTATAACATCCATAGACGGAACCCAGATCACTACTGATTTGAGTCCGTCTTCTCCTTGCAAATTCTATATGCCGGAAAACTTACGGGGAATGGGGACAGCCGCCTCGTTTATGGAAAAGAGTATTCCGGCTAAAGGGCCGGACGGAAAATTGGACTATTGTACGTACATCAAGCTGTCGGGTGAATATAAGTATGCAGGAGCATCGGCGCCTATCGGCGTGAACTATCTCCTGCATTTGGGCGGCAACCTGATGACTGACTACAACATCCGCAGAGATTACCTTTATAACCTCACCGTCAATATCAGTGGCGCCAACAGCGCTGATGTGCGTGTGACGATCACGGACGGTAACGTAGTGATGTTCGATGCTGTGGAGGTGCTTCCGGTGAACAATGTAGTTTTCAAATAAAAGACAGAAATGAACTTGATTCACCACAGATTACACCGATTTTCACAGATCAACACCGAATCTTTGATTCGATTGAACTTGATTATCAGTGAAATATAAATAGTTAATCGGAATATAAATAATTAATCAGTGAAAATCCGTGTAATCTGTGGTGAACTTAAAACAAACATACCAATATGAAACATACTTCTAAAAATCTGTGGAAGCTACCGGTGCTTGTCTGCCTATTGGGCATGGCGGCTTGTGAAGAGCGGGCGGATGTCGTGCCGGTCGATGCGGACACAAAGCCCGTGGAGGTATCCCTGTGTTTCGGCTTTGCCGATGAAGAGGACGGGTATAACCTTCCTCTGCCGACACACGGGGGAGTGATTCCGGGCAGGACGGTGCGTTCACTGCCCGGCCGGTGCCTGCCGTGCGGACCCGTGCAACGGAACCGAGTCATCCGGATGCGCTGTACCAGTTCTATTTGATGCAATATAAGGCTGACGGGACGCTGATGGGCAGTGTGCAATCCAAAGAGCAGATCACTGCGGGAAAGGATTTCTCTACCCTGGTGACATTGACACCGGCCACGAACTGCCAGTTGGTGGTGATTGTCTGCGGGAAAGGAAATACGACCCCGAGTATCGGCGGCAGCCTCGCCAATGTGCAACAACAGGTGATGGACGCCGATCTTTTCAAAAAGACGATTCCCGCCGAAGGTTTTACGCAGGATGATATCAACAAGATGCCTTATATGCTCCATCTGCCGTGCGTGAACGTGACGAGCGATGGTAAACTTCAAAGTCCGGACGGGAGCTATGACGCCCGTCTGCTGCTCAGGCGGCTGGCAACACGGCTGACGGTGAACTGGGAAATAGATGCTGCGCTGAAAAACGCGGGCTATGCCCTGAAAGAGGTGAAGCTTTGCCAGGTTCCCGCAGCCTTCCGGTTGCTTGCATCACCGGTGGAGACGCAGTGGGGTATGACCTATCCGTCCGAAGTAGTTGAGTTTATCGATTACTATCGGCTGACGAATGCCTCAGAGTTGGCGGCGGGAAAGAAGACCGTGTGGATACCTGCCAACGTGCGCGGCACTTCGGCGAAGGCCACTTCACCTTATTACCGTACAAAAGAGAATGCCCCCACCGCCGCATCGTATGTAGAACTGGTGGTGGACAATGCCGTCAAGAAAGAACGGCTCTATTATCGTGCTTACTTGGGCGGACAGGAATCAACGGACTTCAACCTCTATGAAAACAAGGATTACACGTGGAAACTTTCCGTCAAATCGACGGCTTACCAGACGGATAAACGCATTCAACTGCTGGACCAAAGTCCGGTGCAAAGCACCAATCTGGTGGAGACATCCAACTGCTTCATGATGAAACCCGGTACGAATATCTGTTTTAATCCGTATAAGCATGAAGCGAAGATGAATGGTTACAATGTTCCGCTGAGTGGTTGGAATACACATCTGACGGATGGTTCGACGCTGGCCGATAACAAAAAAATAACGGATGTTAAGTTGGTCTGGCAGACGAAAGACGATGCTACATCGGGCGATTTGGTGATGGGGTATGCCATCAGTGGAGATGACCATTCGAATCTGGCGCGTATCACTGACGGAGGTGATTTGCAAAAAGCCCGTATCCACGTCAAAGTGCCGGTGAGCAAAGGAGGAAATGCCTTGATTGCCGCCTATTCCGGCAGTAAAATAGTATGGAGCTGGCATCTCTGGATAACCGATTATGTACCGCAGGGGATTACTTCCTCTGTCACTTATGCCCAGGCACAACAGTTGACACAGAACGGAAGCGTGCATCAATATGCCACTGCGGCTTTCAAAAGCAGTGGAATGCATGTCGGGAAGGTGATTATGGACCGAAACCTGTGCGCGACTGCCGGAGGATTTCCCGGTGAGAATGCTTCATTGCTGGAATTTGCAAGGCGGATAGGCTATTTGTACTATTGGGGACGCAAGGATCCGTTCTTGGGGTCGACAGACGGAACTGCGAATGAACTCAATGTTATTTATGATGGAGAAGGACGAGGGGTACAACTGGGAAAGGTCGCTTACTCCAATATTACATTAGTAAATGGCAATACGCTGCAATATGTCATTGAACATCCCGACCATATTATAACAGGTTCGAGCAGCGATCAGAACCAAAGCAAATGCTCTTGGTATAGTTTGAATGAAACTACTGCGGACTATCAGTATTTGTATAATAACTCTAAAACTCTTTATGACCCTTGTCCGGCAGGATGGAAGATTCCCCATCAAACAGTGTATAATGGCTGGGGCAAGAGCCAGGCATATTGGTTTAATGTGAATGGAACGTTTGTGGAAAATGGTAGTACACACGATCGGGGTGGACGTCTGTATAATGTATCCGGTGGGAATGGTGTGCCCTCTCCTCGTACAGAAGATAATACAGCCTGGTTTCCGGTTACGGCATACCGATCCTTTAGCGATGGAAAATTGATATTTAATGGAAGTGCAGCCGGATACGAAGGAACGAATACGATAGCAAAGAATGGCAATAATTACCGGATATATTATACAAAAATAGCAGCAGGAGAATTGAGTACTCCGAATAATGCTTGGGGAATGATCGGTGAGCCTTATCCGTTTCGATGTGTACAAGAATAATAATGATATGAAACAGATTTGGAAGAATAAATGGTTAATGCTCTTGGGAGGAGTGATCTTTCTTGGAGGACTGAGCGGATGTGAAGATCGTCCGGAGGGTACTGTTCCTTTTCCTGAAGGTGAAGAGGTGACGGTATCGCTGGTCTTCGGCTTTGCCGAAGATTCAAATAATGAAGCGCCTCAACGGCTCGCCTCAACGGCTCGCCGTTAAAACAGGTGCTGCCGCTTTTGATGTAACTCAGGCAGTGGACGCAGTTACCCGTGGCATCCCGGCTGTTCCCGATAAGCTGTATAATCTGGAGATACTCCAATACAATAGAAACGGGACCTATCAGAATGGTAACAGTTATGGCACTGTAGAACTCGGCACCCACCTGGATGTGACGCTGAATGTGATGAATGACTGTCAATTGCTGGTGGTGGCACGTGGAAACAAGGATGCGGTAAAAACTTTAGTTGGTAAGAATCTGGAAGATACAGAAAGTACAAAGGGGGTAAAGAGTATGGATATAGATGCTTCGATAATCAATCAGATCGATCCTTCGACAGCGGACGCTATCGACGCCATGCCTTATGTGCTCCATCTGGAGCATGTAAACGTGGTGACGGGAACTGACGGTAAGGCTGTCATTCAGAGTCCGGAGGGCAGTTATGATACCCGCCTGTTGCTGAAGCGCCTGGCTGCACGACTGACGGTGAACTGGAACTACACCGTGAGCGGTTATGAACTGAAACAAGTCCTGTTGCAGAGCGTCCCGTTGAACTATACGCTGGTTCCCACAGCAGACTCGAATGGCACTTATCCCTCTATTCTGGACCAGTTTCATACAGTAGAGATCGATATGAGTAAAGGCAATTCTTATTCTTGCTGGATCCCGGCCAATGTACGCGGCGAATCTCCTGCGGCAAACTCCGATCTGCAGCGCACGAAAGCGAATGCGCCGAAGGGAAGCTCTTTTCTGAACTTTGTAGCCGTGAATACCACGGATTTCAAAAAGAAACTGGATTATCGTGTGTACATCGGCGGGAAAACGTCCTCGGATTTCAGCCTGAACAATAATACGGAGTACAGCTATGCGGTGAGTTTTAGCCATACGGGTATCCCGACGAATGACAAACGTGTGACCTACATCGATCCCGTGCCCGCTTCGGAGAACAATGACAATCCGGTTCCGACAGCCAATTGCTTTATGGTGGCTCCCGGTGGAGGTTTCTGCTTCGACCCGTTGGCTTATCAGAGTGACGGAACAGAGAAAACGAATGAAACCTTGAAGGGCTGGTGCCAACAGCAAGGGGGAGGCATCGTTAAGGTGAAACTTCTCTGGCAGACGAAAGAGGACGGGGACATCGGCGAGCCGGTGATGGGTATCGTCAACTCTGCTGAGGACCATACGAACATTGTAGACATCAAGCGTACGGACGGAACGGCAGTGGGACAGAATCCCGTTACCGATAAGGGGCAATGCCGCATTTATTGCCGGGTGGCTCCGGGCACGACGGGTGGAAGCGGTGTGATTGCGGCTTATGATAGTAGTGATAAAATACTGTGGAGCTGGCATGTGTGGGTGACGGATTATCATCCGGACGCTACGGGTAATGTGGATGTGCAGGAACCGTTGACTAAAAGAAAACTGAAGTTTACGTATGGCAACCATTCGGATCAACGGCCGATGATGGACCGTAATCTGGGGGCTATGGCAGGATATACAGGAGTTCCTCCTTCGGATGTAGAGAAGTTTAAAACACATGGTTTTCATTATCAGTGGGGGAGAAAAGACCCGTATCCGAGCAGTTATTCGAACAAACCTATAACAGAGGTTACGCTTCCTTCTCCGATAGAGGAACCGATAGTGGGAATTATGAGTTTATATAGGCCGGATGGAGTGAAGTTTTTACCTTTCGATCCGGGAGTAGACGCTACGGCAACTTATCGTACAGCTTATCAGAATCCGTTGAACATATATAAGCAGAAGGATGTGCATAAATGGATAACTGATCGGGACAATGCATATATAAATGCCTGGAACAGTCCCAAAACGGTTCATGATCCGTGTCCTGCAGGATGGCGTGTAGCACAGATAGAAAATTATCTTTCATTGTTTAGTAATGCGGATCAGGCAGTGAAAGGGGAAGGACAGGGTGCAAATGTGCAAAATTCAAACACTCTGGGTAAAGATGGAGGAATGGTGCTTGCATATGATAAAAATAAACAAAAGACAACATATGTTAGATTCACGGGGTATTACTACTTGAATACTCAATTTTACTACATTGGAACCGCGGCTTTAATCTGGTGTGGAAACAAATTGGCTAATTCTGACAAAGGAGAGAGTGTGAGTTATTTCAGAATAACAAGTACTGCATCAACAAAAGCTGATATTGTTCTGTCCGGTCATGAACGCGAAGCGATTCCTTTGCGTTGCATACAGGAAAAGGACTGACAGAAGAATCAATTCCGATCTTTGACATACTGGAATAACGGAAAACAATTGCTATCTTTGTGCATAATAGCGATGATCTAAAAATAAAGTGGATATGAATGTAGATTCTATGATCTCTCGTAAACTTCCGATTGGAATACAAAGTTTTGAGTATCTCCGTAAGGAAGGATATCTCTATGTGGATAAAACAGAATTGGTTTACCGACTCGTGAAACTGGGGAAACCTTACTTTCTGAGCCGTCCCCGGAGGTTTGGGAAGAGTCTGCTGCTCTCTACGCTGGAGGCCTACTTCCTCGGAAAAAAGGAGTTGTTCGAGGGTCTTGCCATCGGAGAATTGGAGCAAGACTGGTTCACCTATCCGGTGCTGCATCTTAGTCTGAATGCGGAGAAATATGACAGTAAAGAGCGTTTGGTGAATTTGTTGGAAAGCCAGCTTCGGTCTTGGGAGAGTACATATGGCGTAACGGAAATCAACCGGAGTTACTCCATCCGTTTCATGACTGTGATCCGTCGTGCTTACGAACAGACGGGGCGACGGGTCGTGGTACTGATTGACGAATACGACAAGCCGATGCTGCGCTCTTTTGACAATCCGGAGTTGCAACACGAGTTTCGTGAAACGCTGATGGCGTTCTATACCGTATTGAAGGATGCGGATGCCTATTTGCAGTTTGTCTTTATCACGGGAGTGACCAAGTTTGCCCAGATGGGCATCTTCAGTAATCTGAACCAGTTGCAGGACATCAGCCTTCATCCGGCTTATACTACCCTGTGCGAACGGACAGACGTACGAGGAAACGATGGAAAAGTTTACCCGCCGATATGACGGTTATCACTTCAACTATCGCAACTGGGAGGGGATGTTCAATCCTTTCAGTGTGCTGAATATGCTCTCGACGGGTCGAAAACGGTACACGATCCTTGTCCGGCAGGCTGGCGTATACCCGCAGAAGCAGATCTAAAGGTGCTGGCCGGTTATAATAGCAGTATTCCAGCCACTGCGCTGTCAGATGGAGGAATGTTGCTGAAGTATGACGCAACGGAGAACCGCACTTATTTGAGGTTCACCGGATATCCGATAATATAATCGCGGTTGCTGGATAACAGGATTATGATGCGCACACCACTCGTTGTGTACAGGAATAGAAACGGGGACTGATTATCACACAGTAACACAGAGTCGATCTTGTAGGGTCCACTCTGTGCTACTCTGTGATGAAAGCATTAAAACAAATTGTCTTTTGAGCAAAATTCATCTTCAGTTGTTATTTACAGATATAAGATAATCCATACATAAAATTAATATCATGGAGAAGAATATTTTCAAACTGGACAATGAACAACTGAAAGGAATCGCGCACGCATTCCGGGAGAAAGTGGAAGAGGGATTAAATAAGAATAATGCTGAAATACAATGTATTCCTACCTTTATTTTACCTAAGGCGACCGATATTAAAGGCAAGGCTTTGGTTCTGGACCTGGGAGGTACCAACTATAGAGTGGCAATTGTCGATTTCTCAACCGAAAAGCCAATCATCTATCCCAATAATGGTTGGAAGAAGGATATGTCGATTATGAAGTCACCTGGTTATACCCGTGAAGAGTTGTTCAAAGAGTTGGCCGACCTGATTGTTGAAATAAAGCGGGAAGAGGAAATGCCTATCGGTTATTGTTTTTCTTATCCGACCGAATCGATACCGGGAGGCGATGCAAGATTGCTTCGTTGGACCAAGGGGGTAGACATTCGGGAAATGGTGGGACAGTTTGTTGGGAAACCCTTACTCGACTACCTGAATGAAAAAAATAAAATCAGATTTACAGGAGTTAAAGTGCTGAATGACACGATTGCCAGTTTATTTGCCGGGCTTACCGACAAAAGCTATGATGCTTATATTGGCCTGATTGTAGGGACAGGTACAAATATGGCAACTTTTATTCCGTCTGACAAGATAACGAAGTTGGACCCGGAATGTCACGTACAAGGCTTGATTCCGGTCAATCTGGAATCGGGAAACTTTTATCCTCCCTTCCTGACTGCGGTGGACGATACTGTTGACGCAACTTCTGACAGTTTGGGTAAACAGCGTTTTGAGAAAGCGGTATCCGGCATGTATCTGGGAGATATCCTGAAAGCAGCTTTCCCTTTGGAAGAATTTGAAGAGAAATTTGATGCAAGGAAACTGACTGCTATTATGAATTATCCTGATATACACAAAGATATCTATGTTCAGGTAGCCCATTGGATCTATAACAGATCGGCCCAGCTCGTCGCTGCCTCTCTTGCCGGATTAATCGCATTGCTGAAATCGTATAATCGAGATATCCATCGGGTTTGTCTGATTGCCGAGGGCAGTCTTTTCTGGAGTGAAAGTCGGAAAGATAAAAACTATAATATCCTTGTAATGGAGAAATTGCAGGAACTTCTTCGTGAGCTTGAACTGGAAGATGTCGAAGTTCATATTAATAGTATGGATAATGCCAATCTGATAGGAACGGGGATTGCGGCATTATCCTGATTGTAGACAGTTTGTATTTGTCCTGATGAAATATTCATCGGGGCAAATACAAACAGTAAACCTCGCCCGTCGAGGTTAGTCTGACCGGGATGGACTTATTTTGCGTAGAGTGGATGCGCCCGGATCGGGCTTCTACATTGCAAAGAAAAATTGAGATGACGATGTTACCGGCCGGTAAATTAGCGATTATCTAATTTGAGACAGTTTTTTTATTTCTGTTTAGAAATGCTCCATTGACCGTTCTTGCAACTGACGCTGATCGTATCGTTTTTCCATTGGTTGTCCGCACGTTCGAGCAGGATACTTCCTTCAGACTCGGGTGTGTAGAGTTCTGCTTGCACAGAGTCGGCAGCAAATACGATGTAAGTGGCGTAAGTAGCGTTGTCTTTTTGGGTTTCGCTGATTTTCAGTCCTGCTTCGAAGGGACGAATACAATCTTTCTTCACTTCACTCCATACGTATCCGGCAGAGCCGACGCAACCGTGTTCGTCTTTATCACTTCCCGGTATAACTGCTTCTTCAGTCTTTGCTTCGCTTGCGGTGTTCTGTTCGGCTTTATTGGATTTGCATGCCGAAAATGCTATTGCCGTGCAAAGCATGGCCGTCCATAAATAAGTTTTCTTCATAATAAAAGTTTTTTCCTTTCTATTAAACTTCATGTTTTGATAATTATATTCTATAAATGCAATAAACCTTGTATTACTGCTTGGATTACATTGCTTTTTTATTGTATTCGGTTTAAATTTTATTGAATGGGAAGGATCATAATAGAAATTGAAAAATAGAGATTGCTAACATTCAGTGGATTAACCTCAAAACAGGGTATGCTCTTGGTTGTTTGTCAGTCTAAGTTAAATCGGTCATAAAAGATCGATTTAACTTAGACAGGAACTTACTGTATGATTTTTCCTTCTTCGGTAATCAGAAGGATGGTTAGTTCTCCATTGGGGAGCAGCACATCGCAGTGGCGGTGGCATTGTTCGATCAACAGGGAACAGAAAGCCTGCAGTTCGGTTTCAGGAAGGATGTTCCAAAGTTCACGTGCCAGAATGATATGGTCGATTGCCTCTATGCTGGAGGGGGTACATCCACACCGTCGGGCAATTTCTTTGAGGAACTCCTTGTTCATGGTGACTTTCTTGCTGTGTGTGTCGAGGTGCCCTTCCGCCAGTTTCACAGCTTTACCCATCATTACTCCCAAGGTCAGCCGCGAGATGCCGAGTTCGGCTGCAATTCCGATCGTTTCGCCTATGAAATTACCATAGTGCACAAAAGCCTGCGGCGGAAGTTCCGGATAGAGATTGCGAATATATTTTTCGCTTTTGGCTCCCGAATTGATGACAATGCGGCAAGCACCTGTAGCACGTGCCACTTCCATCTCCTTACGAATGGAACGGACGAAAGCTTCGGAAGAAAAGGGTTTCACAATACCGCTGGTACCGATGATGGAGATTCCGCCTACGACACCCAGCCGGGGGTTGAAAGTACGTGCGGCGACTTCTTCACCTCCGGGAACTGAGATGGTGACATGGATGGGAGCGTTTGGCAGGTATCGATAGTAGTACCGGATGCAATTCCTCAGATTGTCGATAATCATTTGCCTGGGAGTGGCGTTAATGGCCGGACCACCTACTTCGAGCCCGAGTCCCGGCAGGGTAACTGTTCCTACACCCGGGCCACCATGGAAGACGAACTCCCATGTTTCCGGAGTTTGTACAGGTGCGTTATTAGCCTGTTTCGCTTCTGCGAGGTTCAGGGTTAAAGTGGTTACAATCGGCAGCCCACTGGTTACATCGGGGTCGTCTCCTCCATCTTTGATGACGGTAGCGCTGACTTCAATTTTCTCGTCGGAGAATGTTCCGGATACGGATTGGCAAGGAATTTCAATCGTTTCGCCACTGGGAAGGACGGTATGGATATTCCGGTTAAAATCCTCGAGTATGGGATTTTTCAGTTTTCGAAAAGCAGCTATGGCAGCGGCTGCGGCACAACTCCCGGTAGTGAGTCCGCTACGCAATGGGAAGTAATCGGGTAGCATTTTCTCAAGGGTACGGCGGAGACTGTTTACTCCGTCTACTGTTATATCGTAATATTCTAATTCGGGATGGAGAAGGATGTAAGGAGTTGCCCCATATTCCAGGATCATGTCTTTCTTTTCGGTGAATCCTCCGGACTTCCCACTCTCTTTCAGGACGACTGCCTGGGGAGACAGTTCTTGCAGGAGTTGGGGCAGATTCTCCGTTTCGGGATGATAGTACACCAGATGATCTTCCGGGAATCCGGCTTGACGGGCTATTTCACGGGAGCTGTCACGGTCGAGAATACGGAAGTAACATTCATACTTCTTCTTGGTCCATAAAGATTTGAATCGGGCGATGGACTGGACGCCTGTCAGGAAAAGAAATCTGTGACCCTCTTTTTCTTTCTTCAACTCGCGCAACAGATCCCGATTGTCATATTCAAATTTAAAAGGCAAATCATCAGGGTCGCAGTTGTCTTCGAAAATCGGGTTGAGGTAAGAGCGGTCGTAAATGCGTTCGTATCGAATGCAGGGAATGCCGAGATCATGCGCAACATCGGTTACTGTATCATGCAGCTTTTCTGCAAAGGGGTGGGCGGCATCTATCAAAAGGCGAATGTCGTTTTGGCGACAGAAAGCTTTCAGGGTTCTCCGGGTCATGGCGCCGCTCAGGCGTATGCCATGATGCAGGTAGATATCCTGTTCGTCACCTTTGGTTGAGTAATAATAAGGTTTCCCGGCTTCTTCGATTACATTGACGGCAGCCCGTCCTTCAGTGGTTCCTCCAAATATAAGTATCATGATTATTTACGGAATAAGTGTTTAAATTGGTGAGAATATAGTCGTGACAGTCCTTCCCGATTATCGATGGCATCGCCTACGACAATCATGGTAGTCAGAGTCAGATGGTTTTCGTTTACGATCTTAGCTAAATCCTGTAATTGTCCGCGAAAGATGCGTTCGTCTTTCCAGGTCAGATGATAACAGGCAGCTACAGGTGTAGTGGGCGGATAGTGCTCGAGGAGCTCTCGCTGAACCTGATCGACTACGCCTGCGCTGAGGAAGATGCACATGGTGCTTTGCGAACGTGCCAGCAGGCTGAGTTTCTCTTTCTCGGGCATCGGTGTACGACCTTCACCGCGAGTGAGGATGATGGTCTGTACCCTCTCCGGAATGGTGAATTGGGATTGGAGAGCAGCGGCGGCAGCCTGAAATGAAGAGATCCCCGGAGTGATGTGGTAATGCATACCATATTGGTCGAAGAAATTCATTTGCTCCTGGATGGCACCATAGATACAAGGGTCGCCTGTATGCAGACGGACTACCAACTGTCCACGGTCATAAAACTCTTTCATCAAGGCAAATTGCTCTTCGAGAGTCATGGAAGCCGAACTGCGTATGGTAGCACCGGCTTTGGCACATTCTGTCAGTTCGCGGGGGACGAGACTGCCGGCATAAAGTATCAGGTCGGCTTCTTCGAGAAAGCGACGTCCGCGTACGGAGATCAGCTCCGGATCGCCGGGACCGGCTCCGACAATTTCGATGTGCCCCTGACGTACGGAGGCGGCGTCCATGGCGATGGCTACAGTAAAGTTAGCGCCTTTTTGTTTGGGCAGGAGTAAGGGACCGCCTCCGGAAGAGAGTAGGGCAGAGGCTTCGGATACACTGGGAGTACCCATGTGCTTGTTGACCACTTCACTTGGAGTGGGCACCTCTATTTTGCTGAGTTGACTGGCGGTGTAAAGCCGGGTCTGATAAGCCTCTGCAAGTAGTTTGAGCACCGGTTCGTCTTTTTTTTCTTCAATGGAAGATACGGTACGTATGGCAAGAGGGATCATGTTGGCTTGCACCACAACATTCATCAGATGGGTAATGACGGTATCCACCGGATGGGCATCGCGGGCCAGTCCGACTCCCATATGCAATACCGGTGGGACGTAGTAGAGTGCCGGAGTGTCAGAGGTGTTGTAAATGAATGGAGTGACAAGCAGGAGCAAGTCATATTTCCGGAGATCCATATCCTCAAATTTGTAGAATACATCGACGTGAGGAGGCAAGGTATGTTCCAACTGTGTTGTGCCTTCGTCGCGAATGTCGAGTAATAGAGCTGTTGGTTTGCAATCTACAAAGAGTGTGATCAGATGATTCATATCCGATGATTCGGCCGGGACTGTTTGCCAACCGTATTTTTTGCCAAGAGTATCGAGGGCCCAAAGACCGGTACGGTCACTCCGGGTGGTAATCACAGGTTCGGCTCCCAGAATGCTTGCCACATACCGGGTCAGTCCGTTGGCTCCACCAATATGTCCGGACAGGACAGAGACAGCATAACGTCCTGTGCTGTCTACACAGACAACGGCGGG
>OHNQ01000986.1_pt1 | contig 13462 bp, 10 predicted proteins | sample 1569621 | NCBI WGS metagenome assembly OHNQ01 (sample SAMEA3879516, study PRJEB24766) | human gut metagenome | biome: human-associated habitat; feature: feces | place: USA | collected 1985/1987
AATGCTCCATCGGCAAGCCGAGCGAATACTACAACGAAGAGCTGCTCTACCAGATGTTCGGCATCAACGCAGAGCTGCTCATCGACCATGCATGGGGCTGGGAGCCGTGCCGGATGGAAGACATCAAAGCGTACCGGCCGGAGACAAACAGTATCAGCTCCGGGCAGGTTTTGCAGTGTCCGTATCCTTACGATAAAGCGCGCCTCGTCGTGCGCGAAATGGCAGAGGCCGTCGCAATGGACCTGCTTGAAAAACGCCTCGTGACTGACCAGCTCACGCTGACGGTCGGCTACGACATTGAAAGCACCGCAGGCGGCAATTTCCGCGGCGAGATCGTGACGGACCGCTACGGCAGGAAAATCCCCAAGCATGCACACGGTACAGCGAATTTACCGCGCAAGACGTCCTCTGCGCGCAGCATCATGGATGCCGTTCTCAGCATTTATGACGAAAAGGTCAACCCCAAGCTGTCCGTCCGCAGGATCACCATCACGGCGAACAAGATCGTGGGCGAGGACGATGTCCCGCAGGAAGCCGAAGTGCCGGTGCAGTTCAACCTGTTCGACGATATCGCAGCGCAGGAACAGCAGCACAAGGACGAGGAAATCAGATTGGAACGCGAGCGCAAAATACAGGAAGCGATGCTGGGCATCAAGAAGAAGTTCGGCAAGAACGCCATTTTGAACGGTGGGAGCTATTTAGACGGCGCGACCGCCCGAGAGCGCAACGGCCAGATCGGAGGGCACAAGGCATGAGCGGCAAATACGACGATATCATTGACCTCCCGCATCCGACCTCGCAGAACCATCCGCGGATGTCTCTCTATGACCGTGCGGCGCAGTTTTCCCCCTTTGCAGCCCTGACCGGCCACCACGCCGCCATCACGGAAACAGGTCGGCTGACGGACCGGCGCATCGAGCTCGACGAGAGCGAGATCACGCGCGTCGACGCGGAGCTGCAGCATCTTCAAGAACTGCTCCCCGGCAGACCAACGGTGTCCATCACCTACTTTGTGCCGGATGAGCGAAAACATGGCGGCAGCTACCAGACCGTCACCGGCGAGGTCAAGCGGATCGACGCGGTCGCTGGGGTGATCCAGATGACAGACCGGAGAGAGATACCGATCGAGGATGTTTTCAGCGTTGCAGTTGATGTTGTGTGATTTGATGCGTAGAACATTTTAAGGAGGTTGTGTAATGCTTAGTTCGGATTTACCTATCGCAAAGTTGGAGGAAGACGAGCTGAACCGAGGCTCATTTGCAGAGAGCCTTGCAAAGACTTTAGTGCAGTATTCGTTCCCATCGTCTCTCATGATTGGTTTATATGGCGAGTGGGGAAGCGGTAAGACATCACTGCTGAATATGGTCTTTGAAAATGTAGAGCAAATCGATGACGGCGTGGTTGTTCTCAGATTTAATCCATGGCTATGCTCCGATTCGAAGCAACTTGTCACGCAGTTTTTTAAGCAGATGGCAACGGCAATCAAGCTCAAAAATAAAAAGGCTGAAAAAGTATGGGAATTGATTGACCAGTATGCGGATGTATTCGATGCGACGAGCCTTATTCCGGTTGTAGGAGGAGGAATTGCCGCGTTTTTTAGGGCTATTGCAAAAAAGGCAGGACAAAAGGTTGAAAAGCGCACAAAAGACTTGCAGGAGAGCAAAGATCAGATCATCGAAAAGTTAAAAGATGAAAAGATGAAGATTATTGTTTCCATCGACGATATAGATCGACTTTCTGAGGAAGAGATCGTAGCAGTTTTTCAATTGGTCAAATCATTGGCAGATTTTCCCAACACCATATACGTCTTAGCTTTTGATTATGATGTTGTGGTTCGTGCGCTCGGAAAAGTGCAGCATGGTGATGGCAAGGAATATTTAGAGAAAATCGTCCAAGTGCCGTTTGAGATTCCAGCGCCGAATATTGATGATATCCATGAAGCGCTTTTTTCAAAGTTAAATGGGATTCTCGGCGATATTCCGGAAGAGGATTGGGACAAGGAGACATGGGGTGAATTGTTCCAGCAGGGAATCAAAAACTACATTAGATCGATACGAGATGTGATTCGGTACACGAATGTATTCTCGCTCAAATATGAGCTTTTGAAGAATGAGACAAGTGCTGCTGATTTGCTGGGGCTTACATGTCTGCAAGTATTCGAGCCGACAGTTTACTCAAAACTGCCGAGTTATAAGGATATACTATGCGGGGAGAGGCGCAGCTTCTCACATGAGCGCCAAAAAGAGGCGGAAGAGAAAGTCGAACGTGCGATTAACAGAATAGCTCCGGATGACGGAAGCGTTACAGATTTAGAAGCAACAAAGAATATACTTGGCACTCTATTTCCGGGAATCAAAACGAATATGGGGTGGTCGTACGGCGTTGGGAGGGGATACTCCCGTAGAGATTCTCTTATAAGAAATAGTATCGCCGCTCCAGAATGCTTCGACAGGTACTTTGCGTTGACGCTTGAGAATGGAGCAATTCTTACTGCTACAGTTAGACGTATGGTTTTTGAATCGAGCGAAAGTGAGCTTGCAGAAGAAACTATGCAAATCTATCGTGAAGGGAAAATCGTGCGGCTTCTTGAAGCGATAGAGGCGTACGCAGGGGCCGGAGACGGACGAATCATTGACGCGAAAAGGGCAGCTATAATTATCAAAGTTCTTTCTTGCAATTGGAGTTCCTTTGAGGTTGAGGATGAGGGCTTTTTTGCAGTTCCGTTTGCATGGAGGCTTCTATATTGTGTTGATTCATTATTAAAGAGTATGGATTCGAAAGCGAGAGCTTCTTTAATGTGCTCGATTTTTGAAAACGAAAAGGTCCAGGTATCGACAGTGGCTTTGCTGCTGCAAGACTTCGAAAACCAGCTTGGCCGATATGCAGAAAATGCCAGAGAGTCTGCTGATGCAGTATTGCCTCTTGATGCGGTCCTAAAGCTGGAAGCAATCTTTAAGGAGCGTGCTGTGAAGGCAATTGATTCAAAAGTGGTATTGAGGCAATATCACGGGCTGAGATTTTTGTGGTTGCTTGAACAAATCGCTCCAGAGACCGCTGCGGATAAAAAGAAATCAATGGTTACAGATGATGTTTCCCTTGTGAAGATTATAGATGAATGTACTTCTCGTGGAAGTGTAGCGGTGAGAATAGTTGCGAAAACGAGAACGGTGGATCGGGATAGACTTAGTGAGTTTGTTGATCTCGGTGAGGCGTACCAGCGAGTCAAGAAGTTTGCAACAGAAAATCAATTCTTTGATCTTCCTCGGGATGAGCAGATGAGCGCTGTAGCATTTATCCTCATTGTGGAAAGAGGACCTGTTGAGTCGTCATTGAAGGACTGCATAGCAGAGGACGCCATCATGAAGGCCTTAGATCAGATGGGGAGCAAAATAGAGACAGATGATACCAAACGAGACTAAAAGTAAGGCGGCATAGTAACAACGATAGAAGCGTGTAGTGAGAACACCCGAGCCCATTTGACAAACGGGCTCGGGTGTTCTCATTACCAAAATCAAAAAGGAGGACTTCAAATGAATCCCAACGCAGATTATCTTGGCATCGTCACCCTGCTCCGCGGTCTGCGGGAGCGCGGGCTTGTCAGTGGCAGCGAAGCAAAAAAGATCGCCGCGCGTCTGATGGTACAGCTTGGCGCAGACATCATTATTTCTCTCTGATTTCTCGCTTTTGGGTATAGCTATTCCGGATGCTTCATGGTATTGTGTGTTACTGAAAAAGGAGGTGTCAGCGCAATGAACGACAGCGAGAAAACCACAGGCTCTCTCGCCCTGAAGCCAAAGCCGCGGATCATCACCATCCCTGCCACCGGGCAGGATCTCACGCGTCCCCTCCGGGTGGCGGCATACGCCCGCGTCAGCTCGGACTCCAACGATCAGCTCCACTCCTATGCAGCCCAAACCGCTTACTTTGCAAAGCTCATCAACAGCAATCCAAACTGGATATTTGCAGACATCTATGCCGATCAGGGTATCACCGGCACATCCGTCGAAAAGCGGGATGACTTCCTGCGGATGATGGAAGACTGCCGCAGCGGCCGCATTGACCGCATTCTTGTCAAGTCCACTTCCCGCTTCGCACGCAACACCAAAGAAAGTCTGGAGGCCGTGCGAGAACTGAAGTCTCTCGGTGTCAGCGTCTACTTCGAGGAGCAGAACATCGATACCGCACAAGCCACCGGCGAAGCCCTCACCGCAGTATTCTCGGCGCTGGCGCAAAAAGAGAGTGAAGCCATCTCAGAGCGAATGCGTCACAGCTATCAGATGCGGATGCAGCGCGGCGTCTTCTCTACCCGCTGCGCCCCCTACGGCTACCGGCTGGTCGATAACCAACTGGAGGTCATCGAGGACGAGGCCGTTGTCATCCGGCAGATCTTTGACCGCTACCTCTCCGGCGTCAGCATGGAGGATATCGCAAAGGAGCTCACGGCGCGGGGTATCCCCACCAAGCAAAATACCCCCTTCTGGCAGGTTCGCAGTATCCAGTACATTCTGCGCAATGAAAAGTACATCGGGAACTCGCTGGTACAGAAGACCTACGCCACGGTCACTCTCCCCCATCGCAAGAAAGAAAATAAGGGCGAGGAGGATCAATACCTCATCGAAGAAACCCATTCGCCCATCATCAGTCAGGAAGTGTTCGACAAGGTCCAGCAGCTTCTATCCCGAAAAAGTGCTTCCATTCCGCCCAGGGCTGGTATCCCCCATCCCCTCTCCTGCAAGATCGTGTGCGGACACTGCGGAGCGATCTGCAAGCGAAAGGTATGCCGCGGTACCGCCTATTGGGTATGTCAGACGCATGAGAAAAGTGCCGAAAGCTGTCTCACCATGCAAACGCCCGAATCGGAGATCACAGAAGCCTTCCTCCGCGTATACTTTCGTCTCAAGCGGTACGGGGAGGAAGTTCTCACACAACTCATCCAAGCTCTCCAGACTGCCAAGACCGGAAGACTTCTCTGGAGTGAGGATATCATTTCACTCAACAATCGAATCGCAGATATTGCAAGTCAGGAACGATTGCTGGCCCAGCTCAAGCAGCAGGCCATCGTCGATCCTGACATTTTTATATCCCGCAGCAACCAACTGGCTGAACAGCGCCGCGAGGCAAAGCTGAAGAAATCCCGCATTCTGCGCGCCGAGGACGATCAGACGATCCAGCGCACGCAGGAACTTCTGGACATTCTGGAAGAAGGGCCGGATCTGCTGATGGCCTTTGACGGGGCGCTGTTCAGCGAGTTGGTTGAGAAAATCACCATTCAGAATAACAGCACAGCAATCTTCCGGCTCATCAACGGGCTGGAAATCCCAGAACACTTTGAAAGGAGAAAATAACGATATGACATCCAAGCGAAAAATGGTCTTCGGCTACCGCATGGAGTTTGGGGATATCATCCCCTCCCCCAATGAAGCAGAAACGGTGCAGTACATCTATGCAACGTACCTCACCGGCGCATCCTTCCAGCATCTTGCAAAGGAACTTGATAAAAGGGATGTTCCTTACGACGCAGGCAAACGCTGGAATGTAAACATGGTGGCTCGAATTTTGGAAGACAGCCGCTATATCGGAACGGAGGTCTACCCCGCACTCATATCTGCGGAGCAGCTTCAGGCAGTACAGGAGCGTCGAAAGCAGAAACGCTCTATTTCCTCTCGAACCCCCGCGCAGGCCGAGCTTTACAGGCTCTGCGGCGGCACAGTCCCCGACAGCGTTGCGCGAAAAGTCCTCAAGATATTGAATCAGGTGGTAGGCGATCCACAGCTCATCAAGATAGAGGCATTCGGTGTTCCCGGCACAGAAGATATTCGTCGGCTCCGACTGGAGCTGGACGGGCTTCTGCATACACCGCCCGTGGATGAAGAAGTCGCACGTCAGAAAGCGATGGAGCTTGCGGTCTTGACCCTTATAAGTGTTCAGATGGAGGAATACGAAGCCCACCGCCTCCGCAGCATTCTCGGGCGGCGGTCAAAGATGGTCGAACTGGACGCAGAACTGCTGCGGCAGGGAGTTGGAAGCGTCGAATGTCAGGGCGACGATGTGCGCGTCCGTCTGAAAAATGGTCAATGCCTGGAAGCATAGACCATTCCTAAGATTTGCGAAAGGAGTGTGACCGCTCATGGCAGAGCCTCGTCCGAAAAGAAAAATCATTATCATTCCAGCGAAAAAGGAATCCCCGCAGGAACAGGCAAAGAAACGAAATCTGCGCGTCGCCGCTTACTGCCGCGTATCCACCGGTGATGAAGAGCAGCTGACCAGCTATGAGAACCAGAAAGCGTTCTACACCGAGAAGATCATGAAGAATCCTGATTGGACGATGGTGGACATCTTCGCAGATGAGGGCATCACAGGAACCTCCACCTGCCGGCGCAAGCAGTTCCTTCGCATGATCCGCCAATGCCGGCAGGGCAAGATCGACATGATCCTTGCCAAGTCTGTCTCCCGCTTCGCCAGAAACACGCTGGATACCATCAGCTATACCCGTGAGCTGCGAAGTCTCGGCATCGCCGTGATCTTCGAGGAGCAGAACATCAACTCCATTTATCCGGAAAGCGAGTTCCTCATTGCGCTCCACGCCGCCTTCGCCCAATCCGAAAGTGAATCCATCTCCGCTAATGTCCGCTGGGGCAAGCGTCAGTCCATCAAGGACGGCAAGGTCACCTTTCAATATAAAACCATGCTGGGCTATAAGAAAGGGGTGGATGGTAATCCTGAGATCATTCCGGAAGAAGCAGAGACGGTTCGTCGGATTTTTGAACGCTACCTTGCCGGAAGAAGCATACAAAACATTCGACAGGCGCTGGAGGCCAGCGGTGTCCGCAACGCTGCCGGAACAACAGAATGGACCACCAGCAACTTGCGTGCCATCCTCACCAACGAAAAATACTGCGGGGACGCCCTGCTTCAGAAAACCTTCATCAAGGATTGTATCAGCAAAAAAGCAATATTGAATACAGGGCAGCTTCCCAAAGTCCTCATTCAGGACAACCATGAAGCTATCGTCAGCCGCGAGATGTTCGATGCCGTACAGCTTGAAATTGCGCGGCGCCGTGCGCAGGATGGGCGCACAAGAAAAAGCGCCCCTACCGGACGCGGCAAATTCAGCGGCAAGTATGCACTCAGCGGACTGCTGTTCTGCGCGGAATGCGGCACAGCCTACCGACGCGTCGTATGGACACAGCACGGCGAAAAGCGCGCGGTATGGCGCTGCACGAGCCGCCTGGACTATGGAAAGAGATACTGCCTGCATTCTCCGACGCTGGACGAGGGGCCTCTCCAACAGGCCATACTGAGCGCCGTCAATTCTGCCATGTCCGATCACGGCACTCTGACCGCGCAGCTTATTGACACAATGGAGCAGGAACTTGCCCCTATCCCCGGCGAGAGCATGAGTCTCGGAGATATTGACCGAGCCATGGAAGGCTTGGGACAGCAGTTCAACGATCTTCTGCGAGAAGCCGCCGATGCGAATAACGCTGACAGCTACACTGCACAGTTCCAATCCATCTCCACGGCAATGGCAGAGTTCAAGCGCCGCAAAGCCATGATTCTGCAAATTCGTCAGGAACAGGAGCAGACGAACCGCCGTGTGCAAGCGGTCGCGTCGGTGCTGAAAACCGCGTCAAGCGAGCTTGTGGAATGGGATGATGATGTGATCTATCAGCTCTTGGAGAAGGTCACCGTCCTGTCCCGAGAGCGCATTCGTGTGACGCTGCGGGATGGGCTGGAAATCGAGCAGGCTGTGGAACAGCCCAAGAGGAGGAAGTTTGCATAATCTATGTGACTGGCAACACTCGGGGAAACTTCCTCCCCTTCCGTCCGGAACACTTTGCGGAATGAGTTGAGATGGTGAAGAATAATGTAGAATTCAGATTCTGCTGTGGGAAAAGATTATGCGGACCCTATAAGTAGGGTGGCAAAGGAAAAAGCAGCGAATACACCATTCTTTCCTTTATCCCTTTCATTCAGGTACCAATTAGTATCAAAACCCACAATACAAGCCGCATCATGGTAAGTCAAACTATAATAGATTGAAATAACATATGGTTAGGGCTATACAGATTTTTGAAATTGTGTTATATTTTTATTAGAATTCTTATGCGTTATATAGGAATCATAAGGCTATAGTAGGTTTAGAAATAACGAGAGGTACATATGTCAGATGACTTTACACTTGAACTCTTTCAAAATGCAGTTGAGAAGCACATTGCGCACTTGAAAGAGCATGGGACCTCTGATGAGAAAATTGCCAACGCACTCGCTCATGCAGATTTTTCTAAACCATTTGACTCAGTTACAGAACAAATGGCAATGGATTCTGTTTCACATATCGAATCCACAATGTATGAACGTATATTAGAAGTTCGAGCACAAACTGCCGAGTTTTTAGCCCGTAATGAGCAACTTTGGGGAAAATGCTTCGTTGCGTCAGAAACAATGTATACTCTGGTTCTGGAAACGATTCAGGCATATAATAATTACTTAAAGCATCAGCCTGAGGAATATCTGGAAGAAAAGCGATACACTATAGAGGCATTAAGCAAGTTACATGGCAGAGCATGTCAGCAATTTTTAGAAATTACTTATCTTCTAAAGCTTGGATTCGCGGATGGTGCATATGCAAGATGGCGTTCATTGTACGAACTCAGCATCATAACAGAGTTTATCAGCGATAACGGTGAGGCCATTGCACATGCATATTGCGATGCAGCAAATGCAGATAATAGCTGGTACGACTGGGCAAAAGAATATCCAAAGTTTTCTAAAAAGAAGCACATTCGCTTTGCTGATATACAGAAAGAATGTTCATCTACAACAGAGGAATGGTTAGCTCACTATAAATTAGCAAATCGAATAGTTCACGCTACGCCTAATGGGACTTTTGGGCGATTAGGACAACCTGATAATATTGATGAGAACAACTATATTTGTGCTGGTCACAGCGATTACGGTCTTGCGTGTCCTGCGGTCAATGCAGCCATATCCCTTTGCATAGTTACTACTCTTTACTTAACTGTTGTTCCATATGGTGATGGAATTGTTGCACTAAAATGCATCTCAAAATGGGTTGATATCGTTGAAAAGTATTATTCAGAGGTCGAAAAAACATGCTTTAATAATACAGATATTCCCCGCAGAACCCGAATTGATGGCTCTAAAATATAGCTTTAGTCGCGCCCATTCAAGAATGTCTCGAATGGGCGCGCTTCTAGTATATCGCTATTATTCATTCTCGCAAGGCAAAGCTCCCCCCCTTTAAGGGGAATCGCATGCCTGCACTAGTCTGTCCAATTGGCGGCGAATTGTGCAACAGCTTGTTGCACATATTCATTGAGGACGCAATATTTCTCTGATAAGCAAGTCCTATAGCAACAAAGATTACTATTTTTTCAGAAAGGGGTGTCGCACGTGAACATCCGCAAGCCCGTAGACTACAGCACTCTATTCTCCAAGCTGGACAAGCTCATGGCAGCAAAGCTGCCGCAGATGGAATTGTACCGCGAGATTGGCCAAGTGGTCAGCGGCAGAGCGGAAAAAGGTGCGGCTGTTGTAGCGTCCGAGTACTTAAAAATGACTTGCCCTGATGTTGAAGGCTTTTCTCCACGCAATTTGCGCCGTATGCGGGCGTTTTACGCAGCCTACGAGAAATCCCCTGAAACCATGAGGCAGGCGATGACCCTCGGCTGGACGCAGAATGTGGCGATTTTAGAGCGGTGCAGCAGCAACGAGGAACGCGCGTGGTACATTCGAGCTGTGCTGCACTTTGGCTGGAAAAAAGCAAAACTGCTGGAAGCCATAGAATCTCAGGCGTGGCTGCATTCTTCTCTCGACGAGCCGATGGTTTCCTGCTATACTGGAGAAAAAGAAATCTCTCAGGAGAGCGAGTGCGATGAAGAAAATACTCTTTGTATGCCATGGAAATATCTGCCGCAGCCCGATGGCGGAGTTCGTGATGAAGGACTTGGCGAAGAAGGCAGGACTTGCCTCACAGTTCCATATCGAGTCGGCGGCTACCAGTCGGGAGGAGATCGGCAACCCAGTCTATCCTCCGGCACGGCGCAAGCTGGCAGAGCACGGGATATCCTGCGACGGTCACACGGCGCGACAGCTCACCAATGCCGATTACGAGAAGTACGACCTGCTGATTGGCATGGACAGAGCCAATCTTCGGGATATGTACCGCATCTGCGGCGGCGATTTCTCAGGCAAGCTTCATCTCCTGCTGGACTATACCGATCATCCCCGCAATGTAGCCGATCCGTGGTATACCGACGATTTCGAAGCAACTTGGCAGGATGTGCTGGCTGGTTGCCAAGGGCTGCTGCATGAACTGATGGAGGGAAACGAAAAATGCTGATGAATTCCAACGAATACCTGAATATCGTCGAATCGATCAAGCAGGAGATCCGCACGGCGCAATACCGTGCTACGGTCAGCGTCAATCGAGAGCTGCTGGTTCTCTACCACTCCATCGGCGAGGTCATCAATGAGCACAAGACATGGGGCAACAAATTTGTTGAAAACCTTGCCGCCGATATTAAAATTTCTTTCCCGGACACTACTGGCTACTCTGTGAGAAACCTGAAATACATGGCGAAGTTTGCGGCGGCCTATCCGGGCGATGAATTTGTGCAACAGCCTGTTGCACAAATTCCGTGGGGACACAATATCACTCTGCTGGACAAGCTCCCTGATAACGAAGAACGCCTCTGGTATGCAGAAAAAATTACAGAGAACGGCTGGTCTCGCAATGTGCTGGTCCACCAAATCGAAAGCAGGCTGTATCAGCGGCAGGTGCTGGCAGAGAAGGTGTCCAACTTTGAAAGCCGTCTACCGTCTCCGCAGAGCGAACTCGCGGCCCAGACAATGAAAGACCCGTATATTTTTGATTTTATCCCGTTCAAAGAGGACATGGTAGAGCGTGACATCGAGCAGGCGCTGGTCAAGGATGTGACAAAACTCCTGCTGGAGCTGGGAACCGGCTTTGCGTTCCTCGGCAATCAGTACCACCTCAATGTGGGCGGCGATGACTTCTACATCGACCTGCTGTTCTACAACCTCAACCTTCGCTGCTATGTGGTGATTGAGCTGAAGACCGGCGAGTTCAAGCCGGAATATGCCGGACAGCTTAACTTTTACCTCTCTGCTGCGGACGGCATCCTAAAGAAGGAGCAGGACAATCCCTCGATTGGTCTGCTGCTCTGCAAAAGCAAAAATGACCTTGTGGCGGAGTATTCGCTCAAGGATATGAGCAAGCCCATCGGCGTCAGCGCCTATCAGATCACCAGCAACCTGCCGGAAGAACTGGAGCGCCAACTGCCGTCCGTGGAGGATATCCAGAAGCGAATCAAGACTTAAAATAAATAGAGGGCAAAGAGAAATCGTCGATGTGCCCGTAGTAACCGATCACCCTTTGATATGTAGAATTTCATTATGCAAATATAGAGTAGAATAACTAACATGAGTAAATGTCACTTCGAAATAGCCTTAAATTTTTGTCAACGCATTTTCGCCTCAAAAAAGGCAAAAAAGATTTTTATAAAAATCATAAATCAAATTTTGTCGGGAATAGTGTTCGCAATTGTTGCAGCTTTGCTTACTGCTAAGATTATAGAGCACGATGAGCATCTCCGTGTAATTAATGCACAGTTGAACAACCTGTCAAATGTATATATTGGCTGTAGTAAACAATGGGCTGATGAAACATTTGGTTATCCACAATTTGTAGGGCAAAAGGACAATTACCTGTTATCCGCATACATTAGTGATTATTTTGTTTTACAAATTGCATACGATCAGTCTCAATCAGCAAAAGCATATATTATAACATCATTGGATAATACGGATAAAATAGATATTCGACTTACGGACAGCACATTACACAATAGTTTTATTCTTGGTGAACTCTCATACTATGATTTTCCCGGAATACCAGAACATATTTGGGGCTTTGTATCTAATGGTAATGCCCGTGCTTTTTATGGAGAGTCATATTACTATATGAGTGGTGGCAATTACTACGAATACTACATTGCATCTTTTGACTATGGGAAAACAGGGAAAAACCCGCAAGGCTTTATAGATAGTCTGACCTTTTCAAACAATGGACCTATTGATGATGAAATGTCAGAAATGTCCCCCTCCAGCTACAACACATTAGTTATCAAAGATCGTAAAAACAATTATCCAAACTCATACGGTGTATCGACTCTCGATGTTGATATGAGCAGTCTTTTCTTCTCCTATGATTGGTTCAATAGTCAGCAACTGCGAAATAAGCTTGATGATATCCGTTCATAATTAGAAACAAAGTCCAGCAACTATTTATATCCAGAATGGAGTACCTTGCCAAAAGTCCTCGAAATCGTCTGATTTCGAGGACTTTTGCTTTTCATAAGTTGCTATTTGGGGGTGTCGCTTTTTTCTGACCCAAACGCTGACCCCAACGGGAGCGGGTAGCGGAAACCGTCAGACAGCACGGGAGAGGATATTTCCCATGGTTTGTGCGGCTTTGAGCTGTGCGTCGGTGGTGATGTGGGCGTAGGTGTCCAGCGTGAAGCCCGCCGAGTAGTGACCGAGCATTGATGACACCGTTTTTACATCCACGCCGTTCTGGAGCGCCATGGTTGCGAAGGTGTGTCGCAGGTCGTGAAAGCGTATCCGTGGCAGCCCCGCCCGTTTCAGCACCCGCTGGAGCATGTGCAGGACGCTGTCCGGGGACATGGGGCCTCCGCTTGGCGATGGGAATACCCACTCGCTGTTGCCCGTTTTTCTTCTTTGTTGCATCAGAACGTCTATCGCATCTGCCGACAGAGGCAGTGTGCGATAGGCGTTTTTCGTTTTCAACGGTGCCTCGACTACCTTGCCGTTCTGCCGGGAAATGGCCCTTTGGATTTTCAGCACGCCACGGTCGAGGTCAGCATCTGCCCATTTCAGCCCTAACAACTCGCCGCGCCGCAATCCCGTGGCGAGGTCGAGGTAGTAGAGTTCGTACACACCGCTGTCCCTGGCCTCGTGGAAGAAGGCGCTGAGCTGGTCGGCGGTCAGGGTTTTCATCTCTTTGTGCTCCACCTTTGGCAGGGCGCAGCCCTGCGTTGGATTCCTGCTCACCAAATTCTGCTCCATGGCGAGGTTGTACGCCGAGCCGATCATCTGGTGGATATTGCGGACAGTCTTTGGGGCCAGACCTTTCGGCTTTTTCTTGGCCTCAATGCGGTCTACTCGCCCGCCGTCCAACAGGTGTTTGTAGAATCTCTGCAAGTCCAGAGAGGTTAGGTCTGCCAGCGGAACGCTGCCGATCTGCGGCTTGATGTGGTTTTTCAGAAAACCTTGGCTGGTCTTGAACGTGGACGGTCTGAGTTTCACCTTGGCGTAGTTCTCCATCCAGACCTCCAGCCAACTACCTACCGTGTAGGTCTTGGCCCGTCCGTAGTCGATACCCACATTTTCCTCG
>OHNQ01000991.1_pt1 | contig 13381 bp, 8 predicted proteins | sample 1569621 | NCBI WGS metagenome assembly OHNQ01 (sample SAMEA3879516, study PRJEB24766) | human gut metagenome | biome: human-associated habitat; feature: feces | place: USA | collected 1985/1987
GATTAAAGACATGGAGATAACACTATCATTTGTTTTTTGCCTCTTGAGCGGCTTTGCCTGCTTCTGGCTATTTTGGAAATGTGTAGACTGGTTTGAAAAGATCTAGAAGAGGAAAGGAGAATTAATTATGTACACAGCACTATTTGTATTAGGTATTGCAATCTTCGGTTATTTGATGTATGTACTCATCAGACCCGAAAAGTTTTAAAGTTATACAGTTTAAGGTAAAAGTATGAATACAGAAATTTTAGGTGTGGTCGCACAAGTTGCCTTGATGGTGATTTTGGCTTATCCACTAGGAAGATACATTGCCAAGGTTTATAAAGGAGAGAAAACCTGGTCGGATTTCATGGCTCCTATTGAAAGGGTCATTTATAAAGTATGCGGAATTGACCCTAAAGAAGAAATGAACTGGAAACAGTTTCTGAAAGCATTATTGATATTGAATGCTTTTTGGTTCGTATGGGGAATGGTATTGCTGGTTTCGCAAGGATGGTTACCTTTAAATCCAGATGGCAACGGACCCCAAACGCCGGATCAGGCTTTTAATACCTGTATCAGTTTTATGGTCAACTGTAACTTGCAGCACTATAGTGGCGAAAGCGGATTGACTTACTTCACACAATTGTTTGTCATTATGCTCTTCCAGTTTATTACCGCTGCAACCGGTATGGCTGCTATGGCTGGTATAATGAAGAGTATGGCTGCCAAGACAACAAAAACAATCGGTAACTTCTGGCATTTTCTGGTGTTGAGTTGTACCCGTATCCTGTTACCGCTTTCTTTGATTGTAGGTTTTATCCTGATTCTTCAGGGAACCCCGATGGGATTCGACGGAAAAATGAAGGTAACTACCCTCGAAGGACAGGAACAGATGGTTTCGCAAGGACCTGCGGCTGCCATTGTGCCCATTAAACAATTAGGAACGAATGGAGGTGGTTACTTTGGTGTGAACTCTTCTCATCCGTTGGAAAATCCGACTTATCTTACCAATATGGTGGAGTGCTGGTCTATCTTGATTATTCCGATGGCAATGGTACTTGCATTAGGGTTTTATACTCGTAGAAAGAAACTGGCTTATAGTATTTTCGGAGTGATGCTCTTTGCTTTCCTGGTAGGCGTCTGTATCAATGTCAGTCAGGAAATGGGTGGAAATCCCCGTATCGATGAACTGGGAATTGCGCAGGATAACGGTGCGATGGAAGGTAAGGAAGTTCGTTTGGGTGCCGGAGCTACAGCACTTTGGAGCATTGTGACTACTGTTACTTCCAATGGTTCGGTGAATGGTATGCATGATTCTACTATGCCGTTGTCAGGTATGATGGAGATGCTGAATATGCAGATTAATACTTGGTTCGGCGGTGTAGGCGTAGGTTGGATGAATTATTATACGTTCATTATTATCGCGGTATTTATCAGCGGTTTGATGGTCGGTCGTACCCCGGAATTTCTCGGAAAGAAAGTAGAAGCCCGTGAAATGAAAATAGCTACGATAGTAGCACTGCTTCATCCATTTGTCATATTAGTGTTCACAGCAATCTCAAGTTATATATATGTACATCATCCTGACTTTGTGGAAAGCGAGGGCGGTTGGCTGAACAATCTTGGATTCCACGGCTTGAGTGAGCAGCTTTATGAGTATACATCTTGTGCCGCTAACAATGGTTCCGGCTTTGAAGGACTGGGAGATAATACTTATTTCTGGAACTGGACCTGTGGTATTGTACTTATTCTTAGCCGATTCCTGCCTATTATCGGACAAGTTGCCATTGCCGGCCTGCTGGCTCAGAAGAAGTTCATTCCCGAGAGTGCCGGAACACTGAAGACTGATACGCTGACTTTCGGAATAATGACGTTTGTCGTTATCTTCATTGTGGCTGCTCTGTCCTTCTTCCCGGTACACGCTTTGAGTACAATTGCCGAACATTTAAGTTTGTAATTCTGAATTAGAGAAGATATGAAAAATATGAAATCAGCTTCTTTGTTTCAAAAGGAGCAAGTTATAGAAAGCCTGAAACAATCATTCGTGAAGCTAAACCCGCGACTGATGATAAAGAACCCGATCATGTATACGGTAGAGGTGGCTACAGTGGTCATGTTGTTTGTGACACTTTACTCCATCATCAATCCCTCTCAGGGTTCGTTTGCCTACAACATAGCTGTGTTTATCATTCTGTTTATTACACTGCTGTTTGCCAATTTTGCCGAAGCGATTGCCGAAGCACGGGGAAAAGCGCAAGCCGACAGCCTGCGTAAAACACGGGAAGAGACACCTGCCAAAAAGGTGGAAGGTAATCAAATAGTGACTGTAAGTTCTTCACAGCTAAAGAAAGGAGATGTGTTTGTCTGTGAAGCCGGAGACGTGATTCCGTCCGATGGGGAAATAATCGAAGGATTGGCCTCTATCGATGAAAGTGCGATTACAGGTGAGTCTGCTCCGGTGATCCGGGAGGCGGGCGGCGATAAAAGCTCAGTGACGGGAGGTACGAAAGTATTGTCCGATCATATAAAAGTAATGGTGACCACCCAACCGGGAGAAAGTTTTCTGGATAAAATGATTGCACTGGTGGAAGGTGCGTCTCGTCAGAAAACTCCGAATGAGATAGCACTGACTATTCTGCTGGCTGGTTTTACACTTGTCTTTGTCATTGTGTGTGTGACGTTAAAACCGTTTGCCGATTACAGCAATACTGTCATTACCATTGCTTCACTTATTTCTTTGTTTGTGTGTCTGATTCCGACAACAATCGGAGGACTTCTTTCCGCTATCGGTATTGCCGGTATGGACCGTGCACTACGTGCGAATGTGATAACAAAATCGGGTAAGGCAGTGGAAACTGCCGGCGATATTGATACCTTGTTGCTGGATAAGACCGGAACTATCACCATCGGTAATCGTAAAGCTACCCATTTTCACACTGCGCCGGGCATTGATCTGCACGCTTTTGTAGAAAACTGTCTGCTTTCTTCTCTGTCCGATGAAACTCCGGAAGGCAAATCAATCGTAGAACTGGGACGTGAATCAGGTATCCGTATGCGCAGCTTGAATACGACAGGCGCGCGAATGATTAAGTTTACAGCCGAAACCAAATGCTCGGGTGTCGATTTGCCGGACGGAACTCAGATTCGTAAAGGGGCTTTTGATGCTATCCGTAAGATTGTGGAAACTGCCGGAAATAAATTCCCCGAAGAAGTGGAAAAGGTGATCGCTGCTATTTCAAGCAATGGTGGTACGCCGTTGGTGGTATGTGTTAATCGGAAAGTGACGGGTGTTATCGAATTGCAGGATATCATCAAGCCGGGTATTCAGGAACGTTTCGAACGCTTACGCAAAATGGGAGTGAAGACAGTGATGGTAACCGGTGACAATCCTTTGACCGCCAAGTACATTGCCGAAAAGGCGGGAGTGGACGACTTTATAGCTGAGGCAAAGCCTGAAGACAAGATGGAATACATCCGTAAAGAACAACAGTCCGGTAAGTTGGTGGCGATGATGGGAGACGGAACGAATGATGCTCCTGCATTGGCGCAGGCAAATGTCGGTGTGGCAATGAATAGCGGTACGCAGGCAGCCAAGGAGGCCGGCAATATGGTCGACCTCGATAACGACCCGACTAAATTGATAGAGATTGTGGAAATCGGAAAGCAGTTGCTGATGACTCGTGGAACCCTGACTACTTTCTCTATTGCCAACGATGTGGCAAAATACTTTGCCATTGTACCTGCTTTGTTTATGGTGGCCATTCCAGAGTTGGGTGCACTCAATATTATGAATCTGCATAGTCCGGAAAGTGCTATACTCTCTGCTGTCATATTCAATGCCATCATTATCCCGATCCTGATACCATTGGCGCTGAAAGGAGTACAATATAAACCGATCGGTGCATCGGCTTTGCTCCGTCGGAACCTTTTAATCTATGGGTTAGGAGGAGTGATCGTTCCCTTTGTCGGAATCAAGTTAATCGATTTGGTTGTCAGTTTATTCTTTTAAATATTCAAGCAATGAAAACATTATTAAAATCTATCAAGATAACTCTCGTCTTTTGTGTATTCTTCTCTGTATTTTATATCCTCGTGCTGTGGCTGTTTGCACAGGTAGTCGGTCCTAACCGGGGAAATGCAGAAGTAGTTACCTTAAACGGAAAAGTGGTAGGGGCTGCCAATGTAGGACAGACTTTTACGGAAGAAAAATATTTTTGGGGACGCCCCTCATGTGCCGGTGATGGCTATGATGCAACCAGTTCGGCAGGTAGCAATAAAGGGCCGACCAATCCTGAATATCTGGCAGAGGTGGAGGCACGCATCGATACTTTCCTCATTCATCATCCGTATCTGGCACGCAAGGATGTACCTGCCGAGATGGTGACAGCCAGTGCCTCGGGACTGGATCCGGACATCACTCCACAGAGTGCTTATGTACAAGTGAAAAGAGTGGCGCAGGCACGTGGCATGGATGTGGAAGAGGTGAGAAGAGTCGTAGATAAAGCTGTAGAGAAGCCGTTGTTGGGGATATTCGGAACCGAGAAAGTAAATGTATTAAAGTTGAATATAGCTCTGGAAGAGTTAAAAAACAGATAGAAAGTAAAGATGAAAAATGTCATAAATAAAAACACGATTTTAGCCTTGATGGTGATTGGAATGATGTGCTTCTGGGGAAGTATGAACGCGAATGCCCAACAGTTTAATGTTCAGGGAGATCTCGTAAGTTCATATGTCTGGCGCGGAATGTATCAGACAGGAGCGAGTATCCAGCCGACTTTGGGATTTAGTGTCGGAAACTTTTCATTGACCGCATGGGGCTCCACCGATTTTGACGGAACTTCTGCTTCGGCAGGAGCTGCCGCCAAGGAGATCGATCTGACGGCTGCATACACATTAGGTCGTTCCGGTCTGACCGTATCGGTTGCCGATTTGTGGTGGGCAGGACAGGGAGCACATAAATACTTTAATTTTAAGAGTCATGAAACGGCTCACCACTTTGAGGCAGGAGTGGCTTATACTGTGCAGTCCGAAACATTTCCTTTGTCTGTTGCATGGTATACCATGTTTGCAGGGCAAGATAAGAATGCGGAGGGAGACCAGAATTATTCGTCTTATGTTGAATTCAACTATCCCTTCAGAGTGAGAATGGTGGATTTAAACGTAACGTGTGGAATGGTTCCTTATGCCGCTCCCCAATACAATTGTGATGGGTTTGCCGTAACCAATGTTTCTTTGAAAGGAACTACTCAGATCAGGTTCACTGACAAGTTTGCTTTGCCTGTATTTGCACAGGCTGTTTGGAATCCCCGTATGGAAGATGCGCATTTAGTGTTTGGTATTACTTTAAAGCCATGAAATCAGATATAACTTAGGAATTTAAAAAGTGGTTAGTCAACCCGTGGCAGTAGCGATACTGTTACGGGTTATGCAGTATAAAAATTGAAGAAAAGATGGATAGAGAAGAAAGTGTACAGCATTTCCTCGACTTGATAAAAAAATCCCGTCGTGGCAAGTTTAAGGTTTATATCGGTATGATTGCCGGTGTAGGCAAATCGTACCGGATGCTCCAGGAAGCACATGATCTGATTGATAACGGGGTGGATGTCCGGATCGGATATATTGAGACACATGGTCGTGCCGGGACGGAAGCCCTGTTGAAAGGTTTACCTGTTATCCGGCGCAGGAAACTGTTTTATAAGGGGAAAGAGCTCGAGGAGATGGATCTGGAAGCGATTATCCGTATTCATCCCGAAATTGTAATTGTAGACGAACTGGCACATACCAATGTGGAAGGAAGTTTGAATGAGAAACGTTGGCAAGATGTGATGACACTGCTTGATGAAGGGATTAACGTGATTTCGGCAGTCAACATTCAGCACATCGAGAGTGTGAATGAAGAGGTGCAAGATATCGCAGGTATTGAAGTGAAGGAGCGTATTCCCGATAGCGTTCTTCAAGAGGCTGATGAGGTCGTAAATATTGATCTTACGGCCGAAGAACTGATAACCAGACTTAAAGCTGGAAAGATATATAAGCCGGAAAAAATACAGACTGCACTCAATAATTTCTTTAAGACCGAGAATATCCTGCAACTCCGTGAACTTGCACTGAAGGAGGTTGCCTTGCGAGTGGAAAAGAAAGTAGAGAATGAGGTTGTGATGGGTATTGGTTTGGGAGTTCGTCATGAAAAGTTTATGGCGTGCATCAGTAGCCAAGAGAAGACGCCCCGCCGTATTATAAGGAAAGTAGCCCGTTTGGCTACCCGATATAATACCTCGTTTGTCGCTCTTTACGTACAAGTTCCCAAAGAAAGCATGGAACGTATCGATTTGGCCAGCCAGAGACATCTGCTGAATCATTTTAAGTTGGTGACTGAGTTGGGTGGGGAAGTCGTCCAGGTACAGTCGAAAGATATATTAGGCAGCATTGTGCAGGTTTGTAAGGAGAAACAGATATCCACTGTTTGCATGGGTTCCCCAGGCCTTCGCCTGCCGGGAGCATTGTGTAGCGTGCTGAAATATCGCAGATTTTTAAATAATCTGGCACAAGCGAACATAGATTTGATTATACTTGCATAAAAAAATGATTTAGTCTTAGTTATCCATTATGAATATAAAAACCAAACTACTTTTCGGCATTGGAATATTGGCCGGAATGATTATTTTACTGGTAACACTTTCAGTAGTAAACCTTCAGATTCTAACGGCCACGGAACCTGATAGTCCGGTTGCCATGCCTGCTTTGGAGCGTGCGCTCTTATGGATCTCCGTAACAGGTGGCATTTGTATCCTCACGGGTTTGGTCCTGCTTATCTGGCTACCCCGTTCTATTAATAGGCCGGTAAAAGAACTGACTTGTGGTATCTTGGAAATAGCCAATCATAATTATGAAAAGAGATTGGATATGAGAGGATACGAAGAGTTCAGGGAAGTTTCGGATAGTTTTAACCGCATGGCTGAGAAACTGACAGAGTATCGTGACAGTACATTGGCTGATATTCTTTCTGCAAAAAAATTCCTTGAAGCCGTTGTTAACAGTATTCATGAGCCGATTATCGGCTTAAATACCGAACGGGAAATTCTTTTTATCAATAATGAAGCATTGAATGTACTCAATATGAAGCGTGAGAATGTAATCCGGAAGTCCGCCGAAGAACTTTCTCTGAAGAATGATTTGCTTCGCAGGCTGATACGTGAGTTGGTGACTCCCGGTGAGAAGAATGAACCTTTAAAAATCTATGCGGACAATAAAGAAAGCTATTTCCAAGCCTCGTATATTCCGATTGAGAATGCGGCGGCAGAAGAAGGAGAGGCTCGAAACCTGGGAGACGTTATCTTGCTGAAAAATATTACAGAGTTCAAAGAACTCGATTCTGCAAAAACCACTTTTATCTCTACCATCTCCCACGAACTGAAGACTCCTATTTCTGCCATAATGATGAGTCTTCAATTGCTGGAGGACAAAAGAGTGGGCTCTTTGAATGGCGAACAAGAACAATTATCGAAGAATATAAGGGACAATAGCCAGCGCTTACTCGATATTACCGGAGAGTTACTGAACATGACGCAGGTGGAAGCCGGCAAGCTTCAAATGATGCCTAAAATTACGAAACCTATCGAACTGATTGAGTACGCCATCAAGGCCAATCAGGTACAGGCTGATAAGTTTAATATACAAATAGAAGTTGACTATCCTCAAGAGAAGATACCGAAACTGTTTGTAGATAGTGAAAAAATAGCTTGGGTACTTACTAATCTTTTAAGCAATGCGATTCGCTATTCGAAAGAGAATGGCCGGGTAGTGATTGGCGTAAGGCATAAAAAAGAGTATATCGAGCTCTATGTGCAAGACTTTGGCAAAGGAATCGATCCAAGATATCACCAAAGCATTTTTGATCGTTATTTCCGTGTACCGGGAACTAAAGTTCAGGGTAGCGGTTTGGGATTGTCCATTTCGAAAGACTTTGTAGAAGCACATGGAGGGACATTGACCGTACAGAGCGAACTGGGTAAGGGGAGTTGCTTTGTGATAAGGTTGAAGGCATGATAATGCTGGAAATTATGGAGATAGACTTGTGATTCTGTGGGACTTTTTCCTAGAAAAACTACTTATGACATTATTATATTAAGGTTTTTTATTATTTTTGCCGACGTATTGATATATAATATGATACTTGTCTAAGTTAATCTTTTAAGTGGATAATAATGCATTCTGAAATCGCAGAAGAAAAATTACTGGTCTCCCAATTCTCCCAAGGAAGCCATATAGCGTTTAAGGCATTGTTTATGCGTTATTATCCGAAGGTGCGCTCTTTTATAATGGGACTGGTTAAATCGGAGAGTGAAGCCGAAGATTTGACACAAGAAGTTTTTCTCAAACTGTGGACGCACCGTGAGAAATTTTGTGAAGTAGAAGTGTTCGGAACCTATCTGTATGTCTTGACTAAAAATACAACTTTCAATTATTTGCGTTCCCGGCAGAATCGTCAGGATAGTCAGGGGACAGAATGGGTAGAAGAGTCTACAGACACAACTCCTTATGAAGAGTTGGTTGCTAAAGACTTGCAGCTATTGATTGATATGGTGGTGGAGAATATGCCTCCTCAACGGCAAATGATTTTTCGGTTGAATCGGGAGGCCGGACTGACCAATGCAGAAATAGCGGAGAAGTTGCAGATTAGTAAAAAAACTGTTGAGAACCATCTTAACTTAGCGTTGAAAGAACTGAAAAATGCTTTGTTATTCTTTATATTTCTCTATTTATGTTAATACGGTTGGGGATATATCCGGATTTATGCGTCCTATTATAAATTAGTGGTAGAATGAGTTATTTAAAAAATATAATTACTTACTTTTTTCATCATCCGGCATCGGACGGAGTGGTGGAAAGAGTACATCAACGACTGGCCGATACAAACAACGGACAAGAGAAAGAAGAGGTCTTGTCCGGTATTTGGGAACAGATCGGTTTTCCACAGGCGGATGAACATCAAACGCTGAGAGCTTTTGAAAAGCTGGAACAACAGATTGGAGGAGATTCTTTAAAATCGGAATCTTCTTTTTCGCGTTTTCGTATTCCCCGATGGAGTTGGATTGCTGCTTCTATCATCGTCCCCTTATTACTATTGTTCGGTTCCGCTTACTTATACAAAGAAACTCTTATCATTAAGAACGAACTTAGCAATGTGACTTTCATTCAATATTATGTTAGTAATGGAAAACGGGAGCAAGTCACTTTACCCGATCGATCGAAAGTTTGGCTTAATTCCGGTTCTTTGCTGATCTATCCGTCTGCGTTTATAGGAAACGAACGTGAGGTCTATCTGGCTGGTGAAGGCTATTTCTCGGTGACAAAAGATAAAGAATGCCCATTTATTGTAAAAACGAACTCTGTTTCTGTAAGTGTACTTGGTACGGAATTCAATATAAACGCTTATCCGAATATAGATAAGGTAGTGACTACTTTGGAAGAAGGATCTATCCGTATGTCGCTGAATCGTTTCGATTCATCCTATTTGTTGGAGCCGGATGATCAGATTGTTTATATTCCGTCCACCGGACATATAGAGAGAAAACGCGTGAAGGCTTCTGATTATTCTGATTGGAGAGGTGGAGGTTTGTATTTCAGTAATAGTCCATTCAAAGAAGTGATACAGACTATAGAACGTACCTATTCGGTTCAGGTACATTTGCAGACTTCTATTTATCAATCCAATAATCTGACTATTCATTTCTATCCTAATGAGTCCATCGAGAATATTATGATGTTGATTAAAGAAATGATCCCTGGACTTGAATACCAGATAGAGGGGAAAGATATTTATATAGATTAAGGCTTGGCCTATATTATTATTTGTTAACATTATATCGTTGGGTGTAGTTAAACAACAGACTGTCCTATTGTAAAAGCCGCCAAAGGACGGCTATTGTTTAACTAAAAAAAATAATATTATGAACAAAAATCGATCAATCCGAGTGGCAGCTTTTTGCCTTGGTTTGATGTTGGCGGGTTCTCTGCAAGTACATGCCCAAAAAGTAACATTTCGGGATGGAACAGTGTCGTTGAAACAAGCGTTTGAAAAGATCGAAGCATCTTCGAAGTATAAAATCGCTTATAATGATTCACACCTGAATGTTTCTCGTAAAGTTTCGTTGAATCAAAAAGAAACCGAAGTACTGGAGATATTGGCAACTATCCTGAAAGATACGGGTTATACGTACAAAAAGAACGGTAACTACATTGTGATTGTTCCCGTGGAACAAAAGCCGGCTTCAAAAGTCAAAAAGGTAAAAGGAGTTGTGAAAGATGCCAGCGGTGAAGCGATTATCGGAGCAAACGTATTGGTAAAGGGTACGGCAACAGGCGTGATCACCGATATGAACGGAAGTTTTGAGTTGGAAGTGCCGGGTAACGCAGTATTGCAGATCACCTATATTGGATATGTACAGCAGGATGTTGCTGTAAAAAACCGGGACCAATTGGCTGTGTTACTGAAAGAAGATACTAAAACCTTGGATGAGGTTGTTGTCGTAGGTTATGGTACAATGAAGAAAAAGGACCTGACCGGTGCAGTAGCATCAGTGAAGATGGACGATACTCCCCTAAGTACGATATCTACAGTGAGCCATGCGTTAGCCGGAAAAGCAGCAGGTTTACAGGTAAATACAATCAGTGCCCAGCCTGGTGGCGGCACAACGTTTCGGATTCGTGGAGCTGCTTCGACCGGAGCAGGCAATGATCCGTTGATTATTGTGGATGGATTTCCTGTAAGTAATGCAGGTAATGTGAGTGTCGGTTATAACAGTGATAATGGTACGACTGACAATATATTGGCCTCGATCAACCCCAATGATATCGAATCAATTGAAGTATTGAAGGATGCCAGTTCTACTGCTATTTACGGTGCACGTGCGGGCAGTGGTGTTATTATCATTACAACCAAACGGGGAAAAGAGGGTAAACCGAAAGTTACCTATTCAGGATCTGCCACTGTGCAGACTATGGCTACTAAATATGAAATGCTGGATGCACAGGATTTTATGATTCAGTCTAACCGCTGGTTTAAAGAAAAGTGGATGTATGATAATAAAGTCGGCATTTATGGTGGTAAAAATGAATCGGAGGCCGGCAGTGCATATCATCCCAAATATTCGGATGCGGATATTGCGAATCCGGTAAATGATACAGATTGGTATGATCGTATTACTCGTACGGGTTTTCAGACACAGCATAATATCTCAATCAATGGAGGTACGGAGTATACCAAATATCTGATTTCTGGTAACTTCTTTAATCAAAAGGGCATTGTAAAGAATAATGGCATGTCGCGTTATACTGGCCGTGTAAATCTGGATCAGAAGCTCAGTAAATATGCAAAAGTAGGTATCAACCTGACAGTGAGTCGTAATACATTGGACAATGTTCCGTTGGGAGCAGGGCAAAATGAATATGCCAGTATTTTAGTGTCTGCTGCTCAGTTTAGTCCACTATTGTCTGTGAAAGATGAAAATGGTGATTACAGTCTGAACCAACAGGCTGCTTATATTCCAAATCCTGTTTCGCTACTTGAGATCAGTGATCAGACGACTAAAGAACGTTTCCTGGCTACTCCGTTTGTTGAAATCAAACCAATCAATGAGCTCACATTGAAAGCCAGTTTTGGTATCGATCGTAACTATCAGCGTCGTGAGGTATACATGCCTAAAACAACTCTTTACGGAGAAAAGGCTGATGGCCGTGCAGACATCGGGCAATATGACAGGTCTGATTATTTGTTAGAACTAACTGCCAATTATGCAAAACGTTTGGGTGATCATAATCTGAATGCTTTGGTTGGATACTCTTTTCAAAGATTCACCAGTAAGTATCTCAATGCGGGTAACCAAGGATTTCTGACAGATGCCTTTCTGTTTAATAATCTGGGTGCAGGTACTTATGAAAAACCATGGGTTGGTTCCTCCGCTTCTAAAAGTGAAATGGCCTCTTTCTTCGGTCGTGTAAATTATACCTATAAAGATCGTTACTTGGTGACCGCCACTCTTCGTGCTGATGGTGCCTCTAACTTTGCAAAAAATAACCGTTGGGGATATTTCCCTTCTGTGGCTCTGGGCTGGAGATTTACGGAGGAAAACTTTGCCCGGTCTTTGAATTTGGATAAAGTGCTCTCTAACGGTAAGTTAAGATTAAGTTACGGACAAACAGGTAACTCGAATATCGGAGATAAATCAGTCACTTATTATGGTACAGGATATAATAAAGTTTTCGGTAATAAAGAATATACAGGAGTCTATGTCAGTCAGATCGGTAATCCGGATTTAAAATGGGAGACTACAACCGAGTGGAATGTAGGATTGGATCTGGGGTTCTTAAACAATCGTTTTAATGTAACTGCAGAATACTTTCATAAGGTAGTTTCTGATTTGCTTAGTTCCCGTAGTGTACTTTCGTATAATGAAGTAGGTTCGATTGCTGCCAATATCGGTAAAACGCAGAGTCAGGGATTTGAGTTGACAATCAATACAAAGAATTTTGATACAAAAGATTTTAGTTGGAATACCGATTTTACTTTCTCGTTCTATCGTGATAAGTGGAAAGAACGTGATGAGAATTGGAGCCCGAATCCATACGATATGTATAATGCTCCGTTAAGAGGATACTATATGTATTTGTCTGACGGGTTGATTCAGCCGGGGGAGGAAGTATCCTGGATGCCGGGGGCTATACCGGGACAGGTGAAATTAAAAGATATTGATGGATACGCATACAATGAAGACGGAACTTATAAGACCGACAAACATGGCATTCCATTGAGGACTGGAAAGCCCGATGGAAAGATAGATTATGCGGACGCTGTGTTTAAAGGTTGTAGTGATCCGGGTTATTTACTGGGATTGAATAATACTTTCCGTTATAAAAATTTCGACTTGAATGTTTATTTCTATGGTCAGTTGGATTTATTAAAGAGTGGTTCTTATAAAGATTATTGGATTGTCGGTTCAGGAACAATGACCGGGGTGAATAACTTATATCGCGGTTATAACATGCCTACTTCGGCCAAAGAAGTGTGGTCGCATGATAATACATCGGGTAAGATGCCGGGTTATTTTCAGTATATGAGTAATTATGGATATGGAGACTATTTCTTGGAAAAGAGCTGGTTTATTCGCTGTCGCAATATTACGCTGGGATATACATTGCCTGTTAAGTCGGCAAAGAAACTGGTTTCCAATGTACGTATCTACGCCGATGTGAACAACTTGTTTACTATTACTCCGTATGATGGTTTGGATGTGGAAACAGATGATTCTTATTGGGCATATCCCAATGTACGTAGTTTTAGTATTGGTCTGGATATTACTTTCTAAGCAATAAAAAAATAAAGAATGATATGAAAAAGATA
>OHNQ01000995.1_pt1 | contig 13355 bp, 11 predicted proteins | sample 1569621 | NCBI WGS metagenome assembly OHNQ01 (sample SAMEA3879516, study PRJEB24766) | human gut metagenome | biome: human-associated habitat; feature: feces | place: USA | collected 1985/1987
ATCGTTTTAGGAGAGAAAGGACGCAGGAAAGCGATCCCTTTCCTGCGCCATATCTTGTCGATACCAAATGAGAGAGTATGGTTGAGTTGGTCATACGTTTCGGCTATCGAGTCGAACATGCGTTTGACTTGCGTGCCCTTTTGTTCCTCTTTGTTATAAGGAAGTATTGTCTCTGAACCATACTGTGTCATGTGCGGTATCTTATTTATTCTGTAAATATTCGGTAACGTTTTTCTCGATGCGGTTCAGCAAGTTGTCAGTCTCGCCTTTTACGAAAGTCTCCCCTGTGATATGCTCGAACAATTCGATATATCGGTTGCTGATTCCTTCTACGATCTCCGGTGTCATCTCAGGAACTTTCTGTCCGGACTTACCTTGGAAGCCATTTTCCATCAACCATTCGCGAACGAACTCCTTGGAAAGTTGCTTCTGCGGTTCACCCTTGGCGAAACGATCCTCGTATCCTTCTGAGTAGAAATAACGGGAGGAATCCGGAGTATGGATCTCGTCGATCAAATAGATCTTGCCGTCACGATGGCCGAACTCATATTTCGTGTCAACCAAGATCAAGCCACGTTCCTTAGCGATCTCGGTACCGCGTTTAAACAAGGCCATCGTATATTTCTCAAGAACCTCGTAGTCCTCTTTAGAGACCAAACCTTTAGCGAGAATCTCCTCTTTAGAGATATCTTGATCATGCTCTCCGATCTCAGCCTTTGTGGTCGGGGTGATGATGGGTTCGGGGAAACGTTGGTTCTCACGCATACCCTCCGGTAGTTTCACGCCGCAGATCTCACGTACGCCGCTCTTATAAGCACGCCATGCGCTTCCGCACAGATAACCGCGTACGATCATCTCAACCGGGAAACCTTGGCATTGAACGCCAACCGTTACCATCGGGTCTGGAGTAGCCAGTTTCCAGTTCGGGCAAATATCAGTCGTAGCGTCAAGGAACTTGGCGGCGATCTGGTTTAACATTTGTCCCTTGTAAGGAATACCTTCCGGCAAGATAACATCGAAAGCGGAAATACGGTCTGTAGCGACCATTACCAATACCTCGTCATTGATGTTGTACACGTCGCGTACTTTCCCATGGTATACGCTCTTTTGTCGCGGGAAATTGAAGTCTGTCTTAACTAATGCCTTCTTCATGACTCTTACTTTTAGTTGTTGTCTATATTCGTTTTCTTCTCTTTTGCCTCTTTGATCTCTTTCTTCCGTTTATCATCGAACTTATCATAAGCCTCTACGATTCGTTGGACAAGTTTATGCCGGACAATATCTTTCTTGGTGAACTCGATCTTACCGATCCCGTTTACGCCCTTCAATATTTGCATGGCCTGTATCAATCCGGACGTGGTAGAAGGCGGAAGGTCTATCTGTGTGACATCTCCGGTGACGATCATCTTGGCGTTCATACCCAAGCGGGTCAAGAACATCTTGATTTGATGCGTCGTCGTGTTTTGCGCCTCGTCCAATATAATGACGGCGTCGTTCAAGGTACGACCGCGCATAAACGCTAGCGGGGCGATCTGTATCACGTTATTCTCCATATATTCCTTCAGCTTAGCCGCCGGAATCATATCCTGCAAGGCATCGTAAAGCGGTTGCAGATAGGGATCTAGCTTATCCTTCATCTCGCCCGGCAAGAAACCCAGTTTTTCTCCGGCTTCTACGGCGGGGCGGCTAAGGATGATTTTTTTGATTTCTTTATTCTTCAATGCACGTACGGCGAGGGCGATAGCGGTGTATGTCTTTCCCGAACCTGCCGGACCGATGGCAAATACCATATCATTCTTGGCGAATCCTTCTACCAGTTTCAACTGGTTTTCACTTCGGGGGATGATAGGTTTTCCTGTGACACTGAACACAATCACGTTTCCTGTCTGTTCCCCTTGCGGCGCATTTCCTTTTATAATGTCAATGATAACTTCTTCTTTCAGTGAATTATATTCGGCGCAGTACTTTTCAAGTTTGGTGATATTTTCTTCGAAAGCACACATTTCTTCCTCGTCGCCCAGCACTTTGATGACATTGCCTCGGGCAACTATGCGTAGCTTTGGATATAAAGCTTTAATTAACTGTATGTTGGCGTTGTTTACGCCGTAAAAAATAACCGGATCAATGTCCTCAAGAACAATCAGCTTCTCTATCATTAAGTTGTATTAAAGAAAAATTTCTGCAAATTTAATGAAACGTTTTGGATTCTCTGATTGTTTGGAGGTGAATTTTACTGCAATTTACATTCATCTTCCGTTCATCGGGCAGTAATATGGAAACAACCTTGCTTCAGTTCGTATTTGATATAGCATTTTTCAGCTTGTCGTAGATCTCTTAAAACTTCGGATAGAACAAGTTTCAGTGTGTCGGCACTCACGTCCTGCATAGGGCGACCGTCTTTATCTTCCACTTTCTTAAAACGTTTCCAACTAACATCAAAAGTAGCCCCGAAACAATGTGCCGAGTTGGCGGAGGCATTTCCATTGCGACGGCGGAGACGTTTCACATCGTTTTCAGTACGTAGTACGGAGGTGATGATTACCTGATTGGGATTCAGCCCTTTGGCAGCCAATGAATCGAGAAAGTTGGAGCCGATTGTATCGAGCAATGCGCTGGCACGTGGAACGAGGTAGGGAATGGAATGTGTCAATGAATCCACTGCATAAAATTCATTATCAGTGATATGAGTCAACTTTTCTTTCATTGCTTCCGCTTCCTCTCGGTCTGCCAGCGGGCTAATACCTATCTTTTTAGCGACTTCCAGATGTGCATCGTTCAAATCAGGGAAAGAACGTTTGTAACTGACAACGCCACGAATATTGTGCGGCTTGTTCAATTTCAGTGACATGTCTTTCTTTTTGCAGCTTGAAGTAAGCGTTGTAAGCCCAATAACAAGTAAAAATAGCGGTAATATGCGAAGCTTGTAAGTAGTCATTTTGTATTTTTTGCCCGCAAATATACGCTATTTTTTCATACATTCTATGCTTTGCATTATTTTCCGCCTCATATCTTTTACGGGTCACTCTAAAATATTTTCCGGTATTTCCGGATGGGTATCAAGAGTGCCTATAATGGTATAGTCCGTGTTATCTATTGTTGTCTTCAGCGTTGGTATTATCAAATAGTCACTTCTAGTAAGAGCCTTGTTAATCAGTTGCTCCCAATCTACCTTTAAATATCTTTGTATAAGATTGATAACTGCATTTACACTTGTAACTCCATCAAATAGTTCAAATCTTAATTTGTGAGGGGTGGGAGGGGTTGATGCATCCGTGAAATTTCCTTGTTCGTCAGATGCATAATTTAATGTTAAATAAGGTATGGCGTATGTAGGAGATGAGTTGCCGAAACCATTTTCTAATTTGACTGAAAAATCGTATGTTCCTTTGGCTATCGGATTTTGGGATAGTTCGTTTTTGGAGTCGCTATATCGGAAGAAATAGCAATCTTTAGATTCATTGTTAATCAAATAGACCACAGTGCCATTGGACAGTGCCGGATGATTACTTTCTTTTATTGCGTATGCCAAATAACTGTCTATAATTTTAATTTTTAATTCAACTATTTCGTTGGTGATATTATCTTTTACTTTCACCTTTGTTTCTCCTTTCTTTTTGGGGGTAACTTTTAAACTTCCCATTCCTATTGAGCTGGATAAATCTACATCGATGCTTAAAATATCAGTTTCTTCTACAGTCACGGTATAGTCTCTGTTTCCACCTCTAATGGTAATATCTGTTGCTCTTAATAAAGGTTGTTCGTAATACTCTTTTTCAAAGGATAAAGGATATATCTTTTCTTCATTATTATTGCCACAGCTAAAAAAGATAATTGTACAGAGGAATGAAAGTAGTGCTCCAAGTAAATGTTTTGTTTTCATGATTATTTTGTTTTATAGTTTTGCAGGAGAGATATAGTCTTATAAGTTCCTGTGTTGACGTTGGAGGCAAATATAAAGATTTTATCGATATGTTGGAGTAAATAGTGTATTTATTTCCTGTCCTCCAGCTATTTTCATACATTTGTAGCGGTTTATAAAAATAGGCACTTTCCCACTAAACATAACACACATGAAAACAGATTTCGATTACAATTCTATGCCCGTTAGCTTCGCTCATTGCTTGAATGGACATTGTTTGCGTGCGGACAAATGTTTGCGGCGACAAGTAACTCTCCGAATGCCGAAAGAGCGGGCTGCTGTAATGGTTATTAATCCCGAACATGTCACTTCCGATGGTGTAGACTGCACTTACTTTATTGATGAAAAGCCGGTGTTGTTTGCACGGGGTATGAAACATTTGCTGGATCGGGTGCCGCTTGCTGATGCCACCGTTATCAAACGACAGATGATAGCCTACTTTGGCAAAACGATCTATTACCGTTGTTGCAACAAGGAGCGGCTGATTAAACCGAAGGAGCAGGAATACATACAGGGACTTTTCCGCAGGCGGGGAGTTACAGAAACGCCTCAATTTGACGAATATATAGAATACTATGATCTTGGGTAAGTATATCCGTTAGTTCCGGTAGTCCCACATATTGTGGGAAAGTATTCTTTTATATTATGGGAATTTATTCCCGCAAAATAAGGGAATAAATTCCCTCCAGCTAGGGAATCTTTTCCCATAATATATGGGACTACCGGGGACTGTAATACCCTGATAATAGTTGACTGCCTTTTTTCTTATCTTCGGGTTGGGTTGACATTTATTATGTAGGTATTATATAGCAGTCCCGGTATGAGAAATGCATGATGAAAGTATGAGAAATACCGGTTTTTTATGACATTTCAGGCAAAATATTATGAGAAACAGCTTTTTGAAAAGTATTTCTCATAGTGCTATTGCTTTGAATTACAGGTAATTATTCTATGGATTATGAGAATATGAGAAATGATTTTGCAAAATCATTTCTAGTGGCGCGACATTCCGGGATTATTGTAATTGTATACAAAGAATGAGCGATATGGCTTCACGACTTATTACATATTTTGTGTTACATATTTTATGTAACATAAAGAACGTAATAAATCCGGAATGTTCAAAGAAGATTTATTCGAGTTATATATAAAAAACAAACGCTGATGAGAACAAGTAATCATGCTTTTCTCATCAGCGTATATTATGTTGGATTACAACTATTTCTTATCTTTTTTCTCGTCAGCTTTTGTTGCAGGCTTTTCCTCCGTTTTGCTTTCCGGATTGATAATACCCTTCACTGTTTCACCGATAGGAAGCTTGTCCAATACGCCAAGGCTCGGAGCTACTGTCTTTACTAATGTGTTCAGGAAATTGCTAGTTCCACCGTTTCCTCCGTCGAATACAGTGATATTTCCTAGGTTCATGTGTTCGAACGCCTTCACCTGTTCGCCGGCGATTTCCTTCCACTGGTCTACCATCTTATATTGGATAGCGATAGCTGGATTCGATTCAGCTGCTCTTACCATTGCTTCGAAACCTTCTGCTTCCGCAAGTAATGATTTCTTCTTACCTTCCGCTTCTGCTTCCAGTTTCAATTGGATAGCTTTTGCTTCCGCTTCGGCTTGTGCTAAAGTAGCCTTTGCGCGTGCTTCCGCTTCGCGGGTAATCTTTTCAGCGATGGCATTTGCTTGCAGGATAGCTTCCTGTCTGGCGATTTCCGCAGGAACAATCTTTTCAGCCTTCAATGAAGATTCCACTTTCCGTGCCTTAGCTTCTTCCACTTCCTTTTGCGCAATTTCGCGTGCAGTTTGTACGGCAGCTTCCGATTTTGCGGTAGCTTCACCTGCTTGCTTATCGGCATTAGCTTGTGTTACAGCTAGTTCAGCATTGGAAAGTGCTACCTCTTTCTGTGCGTCATTTCGTCCGATAGCAGCTTTCTTGGCAGCTTCCGCCTGTTTGATTTCCATATCCGAGTTTAGTTCGGCAACACGGCTTTCTTTTTCTGTATTTGCCTGCTCGATACGGATATTCTTTTCGGCTTCAGCCTTTGCTACTTGTGATTCTTTTTCTGCATTGGCAATGGCTACTTGTGAGATTCTGTCCTTATCTGCATTTGCAACGGAGATTTCCTGTAGTTTTTTGGTTTCTGCAATAGCAATATCCTGATCTTTGCGGGTTTCTGCTACTTTCGTTTCACGCTCCTTTATTTGATTGGCAATTTTGATAGCACCCAGCTTTTCCTGTTCTTCGATGTTAGCCTGTGCCTCGTTCAGTGCTTTACTTTCAGCTTCCTTACCTAAGTTGACAATGTAGTTGGCAGCGTCGCGAATATCACTGATGTTGATGTTCATCAGATACAAACCGAATTTGCGAAGTTCAGTATCAATATTATCTTTCACTTTAGCCAGGAACTTATCCCGGTCAGAATTTAATTCTTCGATAGTCATATCGGCGATCACCATACGCATCTGACCATATACAACATCAGTAATTAAGTTCTGCTTGTCATCCATCGTCAGACCCAGCATACGTTCTGCGGCATTCTGCATCACTTCGGGATCTGTGCTGATGGCTACGGTGATTGTAGTCGGCACATCTACACGAATATTCTGAGCGGATAGCGCACCGGTCAGTTTACATTCGATCTGCATGGGTTTCATGGACAGGAATTCGTAGCCTTGAATAATAGGCCATACGAAGGCTGCACCACCGTGGTATAGTTTTGCCGACTTTTTATCTCCTCCCGTTTTACCATATACGACGAGTACCTCGTCACTCTTACATTTGCGGTAACGGGAAAGGATACCAATGAAGGTAAGCAAAATGACTGCCACTAATATAGCAGCCATTATCAACATTTCTTGTGTCATAAAATTATGTATTTGAATAGTTATTGAATGAACAGTGTTCCGTCTTTGTAACTGGTGATGATTGTTCGGTCTCCAGTCTGGTATGTTTTTCCGGATTCGGAGATGACGTCTACTTCACGCATGGCTCCGTCCCGGGTGGTCTGTACAGTATATTTGCTGTCGCTTTGCTTGAAGTAGATGGTACATTCTCGTCCCACAAGTTGATCTGTCTGTTCAGAATGATTCACTTGTTGCAGTTGATAAGCTTTCTTATAGAGAAACCACACAGCGAGAACAAAGAAAAGACCCACCAGAATTCCGATGACATAACTTTGAATTTCAGTGTTTCCCGCTAAATACATGTACCAGCCGAATCCGATTCCAAAATGAGTTAGTCCTTTAAAAGAAACTACGCTACTGATGTCAGCATCTACGTCTACATCTGCATCTATGTCTCCGAAAAAGATGGATAGAACGAATTGGATTACAAATATTCCTGTTGTCACAAGGGCAATAATAAGGAAAATGGTACTACTCATAATTGTGAGGTATTAGTGAATCATGATTATTTTGTTCTCCAAATATACAGGTTTATGCGAATTATACAAAGATAAATGAGATAAAATGACTACTTTTGCGCGCGAAAACCCTAAAAAAGAGGAATTAGCGTGCAAAGGTATTTTATTTATTTGGCTTATGACGGAACCAACTATCACGGTTGGCAGATTCAACCGAATGGGATTAGTGTGCAGGAATGTCTGATGAAGGCATTGTCTACCTTTCTGCGTCGCGAAATTGAAGTAATAGGAGCAGGCCGGACGGATGCGGGAGTGCATGCCTCTCTGATGGTTGCTCATTTTGATTCCGATGAACTGTTGGATACTACTTCTGTTACTGATAAATTAAATCGTCTGCTACCTCCCGATATTTCCATTTATCGTGTTTGCCGGGTTCGGCCGGATACCCATGCCCGTTTTGATGCGACTGCGCGAACTTATAAATATTATGTGACGACATCGAAATATCCTTTTAACAGGCAATATCGCTGGCGTCTTTATAACCAGTTGAATTATGAACGCATGAACGAAGCAGCGCGTATCCTTTTCGAGTACAACGATTTTACGAGTTTCAGTAAACTTCATACGGATGTAAAGACCAATATCTGCCATATCACTCATGCCGAATGGACGCAGGAAGATGATGCTACTTGGGTGTTTACCATCCGTGCCGACCGTTTCCTGCGAAATATGGTGCGAGCTATCGTAGGTACGCTGATTGAAGTGGGACGAGGGAAACTTACTGTTGAAGGCTTCCGGCGGGTTATCGAACAACAAGACCGTTGCAAAGCCGGGACCTCTGCTCCGGGGCAAGCCCTGTTTCTGGTCAACGTGGAATACCCGGAAAGTATATTTGAATGTGATGACCAGCAATCATCCATAACCGGCGAACCGTCTGTCGCTGATAACTTATAATTGGTAATTAGTAAATAATAAATATTCTCATGTGGTTATTATTAGCATTCCTCTCGGCTACTTTGCTGGGCTTTTATGATGTATTCAAGAAGAAATCGTTGAAAGATAATGCAGTACTTCCTGTTTTGTTTCTAAATACATTCTTTTCCAGTCTCATCTTTCTACCGTTTATCCTGATATCCGTTTATCAACCGGACTTGTTGGGAGGAACAATATTCAATGTTCCCGTTGCTGGTTGGGAACAGCATAAATATATTATCATCAAGTCGTTCATCGTATTGTCTTCGTGGATATTCGGATATTTCGGAATGAAACATTTACCCATAACCATTGTGGGACCTATCAATGCCACCCGTCCGGTGATGGTGCTCGTGGGAGCTATGCTGGTATTCGGTGAACGATTGAATCTCTATCAATGGATTGGTGTGATGCTGGCTATTGCCTCTTTCTTTATGTTGAGCCGTTCGGGAAAGAAAGAAGGAATTGATTTTAAGCATAACAAATGGATCTTTTTTATTGTACTGGCTGCCATTACAGGTGCTATCAGTGGTTTGTATGATAAATATCTGATGAAGTCTCTGAATCCGATGTTGGTGCAATCCTGGTATAATGTTTATCAGGTGTTTATCATGTGTCCTATCCTGTTGTTGCTTTGGTGGCCTAAAAGAAAGTCCACTACTCCGTTCCACTGGGATTGGACGATTATCCTGATCTCCATTTTCCTTTCTGCTGCCGATTTTGTTTACTTTTACGCATTAAGTTACGACGATTCGATGATTTCTATCGTTTCGATGGTCCGTCGGGGAAGTGTGGTTGTTTCTTTTACTTTCGGTGCGCTTTTCTTCCGTGAAAAGAATTTAAAAAGCAAAGCGATTGACCTTATACTGGTGTTAATCGGAATGATATTCTTATATTTGGGGTCTAAAAGTTAAAACAGTTACACAAGACTGTTTGTCATAGGTTAAATAAGATAGATATGAAAATAAATAAACTTGTTATTACTATATTCTTCTCTGCTGTCGGACTTTTTGTTTCGACTGCTCTTCAGGCACAAGAGGCCAAAACGTTGTTTGTGAATATGCCGGATTCTCTAAGCCCCTTGCTTACAAAAGTGAATCGTGAAGATTGCATAGACTTTCTGGAAAGTAAGATGAAAGCGCAAGTAGAAAACCGTTTTGGCAAGAAGTCGGAGATGACTGATCTTAGCAAAGACTATATCCGTATGCAAATGTCAGCTCAATCGACCTGGCAGATGAAAGTGTTGGCATTAAATGATTCAACGAACGTAATCTGTACAGTCTCTACTGTTTGTGCTCCTGCCTGTGATAGCAGCATCCATTTCTATACGGACGACTGGAAACCGCTTACAACATCTCTCTTTATTACCCTGCCCCTGATGGATGATTTTCTGAATGCTCCCGATTCAGCAGGAGTTTATGAGTTTGATGAAGCACGCCGTTCGGCAGATATGCTATTGATGAAAGCCGATTTTAATAAAGAAAATACGGAACTGACACTTACGTTAACAACCCCCGACTATATGTCAAAAGAAACAGCAGAGAAACTGAAACCGTTTCTCCGCCGCCCTGTAGTCTACCATTGGAAAAATGGAGCATTCTCAATTTAATAAGCATTCGTTGATGAACGCTATCATTTCCGGTGTGTTTGCTTCCACACTTTGAAGTAATTTGAATTGTGCTTTGGTGCGAACGAGGTTATGTTCCGGATATTTGATTTTATAATAAGTATCTCCGTTGATATAATCTGCCAGGAACCGTACACACTGCATGTATGGAAATAAAGCCGCCGCATAAGGAAGATTCTCAATCTCGATCTGAGTCAGGAATGATTTGGCTTCTTTCAGATAGCCCTTGGTAAATGCTTTGAATATTTCCATATTGAAGTTTACACGCTCAAGGTCTTTGTCGTCTTCATCACCTGTGTTGGCACCTGTACGTAAGAAGTCACCATAATCGGAGAATATAAAGCTAGGCATTACCGTATCCAGATCAATGACACAAAGCACTTTACCATCCTCGTCGAACATCATGTTATTCACTTTCGTATCGCAATGGCAAACGCGTTTGGGAAGTTTCCCTTCACGATATAAACGTTCAGCCTTACACATTTCATCTGCGCGTTTCTCTATTTCATCCAGATAGTACTTCACTTCTGCTACCCGTCCGGCAGCATCCTTCGCAACGGCTTCACGTAGTTGTTTGAGACGGAACTCCATGTTGTGGAAATCGGGTATGGTTTCACCCAATGTTTCCGGAATATCGGCCAGCATAGCCTGGAAGTTACCGAAGGCTTCTCCTGCATAATTGGAATATTCGGGATTTACCGTCTCATACGTTTTTGCACGTGGGATGAATACCATCACACGCCAATAACTGTCACCGTCAAACCAGTATGTTTTACCTTCTTCTGTTTCGAGGAAACTCAACACCTTGCGGTCTATATCCGATTCTCCGGCTTCCGTCAGTTTCTTGCGAATGTGATTGGTAACAGCGCTAATATTGGATTGAAGCATTTCTACATTCTGGAAAATGGCATGATTGATGCGTTGCAAAACATAGTCGGGAGCATCTGCTTCTTTGGTGTTTACTTTATAAGTGTCGTTGATAAGTCCTGCACCCAAAGGTTTGATTTCTTCTATCGTACCTTGGACTTTAAATTTAGCTACGATGCTAGATAAATCTTTCATGTTTTTTTTCTTTAAAAATTTATACTAAGGTTATCGATAATCATATTTAGCAGCTTCGTTGGCCTGGTTAGCCGAGCGAACGGGTACTAATGTGAAGCCCCACTGGTAATCACGGTTAGCCGGGATCTGGTGGAAAGGTTCCGGGCGAGCACCCCAACTGTCATATCCGCCTACTCCTTGTTGCTTCATATCTACACAAACCTCAACGAAATCTCTGGGAGTGATGTCGTTGACATGATGCATTCTCCGTAATACGTTGCGGGCAGCGTTCTCGTCGTGATTGGCAACCTCTTCCGGGCTGAAGTTATTCCATTGGTAAGGGTGGGGCAGAGCTTCTTCAGAGTCAAAGTCTTCGATAGAGTTGCGCAAGGCATTGAAACCGATAAGACTGTCCGCTACCAACACCAGGCCGTTTCCTTTATTAGGAGATAAAGCGATCCAACGGGTATCAGTGTGATGTCCGTTTTCCTGTGGACGCACATAGTTGAAGTACATTTGATCCGCTGTTGTCTTATATACGCCAACGAGCGTTCCGTGATTGCGGTCGATATAATTCTCTTCCGGGCCACGGCCAAAGTATTGTACATTGTTCATCTGTGCCGGCAAGCGGAAACGCACACCGATACGGGGGACTTCCAGTTTGGAGGCAGCCTTGCGGGCAGCATCACTTCCGGGAGTAAATGTAGCCATGCGGGTAGCTTCGGAAACTTCTGTTTCTGTAGGCTGCATATCCGTTGATGTGAATTTGGCATTTACGTTAACTATTCCGTTCGGATAGATTTTGTAAGTGACAACATACAAGTTGCCGGCAGCCAGTAAGTAGGTTACATTTAAGGAGACTGCTTTATCTTCTGCTGTCATGGTGGCATCCGTTATGCGGAAGTTTTTGCTTGATTGTTTCCATACCTGCAAACGTTTAGGAGTGCTGTTACCATAGTCATTATCATTAGGAGCACGCCAGAAGTTAGGCTGAATACCAAATCCGTCTTTGAAATATTCTGTACCATCTACTTTATACGAGGTTACTAATCCGCTATTCTTGTTGAATACAAAGTTTACTTTGGAGGAAGAAACGATTAATTCATCTCCTTGAATCGTTGTTTTCAATGCCGGACCGTTTGCTTTATATATACTCTTCTCTGCCTGGATAGGAAGTTGGAACTGGTCGTATGCAATTTCATATCCGGTTGGAATCAACGGTTCAGGCTCTGTGGTTGTTACACTGAAGTTGACAAAATATTCTGTTCCCGGTTGGGCTTTCAGACCATTTACCGGTACGGTGAATTCTTTAGAGGCTTGCGGAGCAATATCCAAAGATACTTTTCCACCTTTTATTGTCTTTCCGTTAGCAAGTACATTGTAGTGAATCTGATATTTTTTCAGGTTAGTGAAATAGAAACGGTTGGTGATTTTGAATATACCGGCTGCGGCATCTACTGCTTCAAAACCTACATTCTGATGTACATATTTCACTTCAGCCATTGCCGGATGCGGACCACGATCCGGATTGACAAGACCGTTGCAGAGGAAGTTACCATCGCTAGGTGCGTCTACGCCGAAGTCACCTCCGTAGGCCCAGTATTCTCTTCCATTCTTATCTTTTTGGAGAAGACCTTGGTCTACCCAGTCCCAGATATATCCACCTTGGAGATTCGGATATTTGTAAATTGCCTGCCATTGTCCCCACAGGTTTCCCGTGGAGTTTCCCATGGCATGTGCATACTCCGAAGGAGCTACAGGACGGTCGCTACCATTCTTTCCGATATTTTCCAGCCAGTCGGCACCCCGGCGGCCGGTGGCCACCACGGTGTGCTTGGCGTAGATCTCCATGTCCACCTTGCCGTTGGACACGGAAACGCCCTTGCAGACGTCATTTTCCAGAATCAGGTTGCTGCACTCGTAGCCAAAGTACATCTCTACGCCGTGCTCCTGTAAGTACTTCTCGATGGCGTAGTAGATACCCTGAGCCTTTTCCGTGCCCATGTGGCGGATGGGGCAGTCCACCAGCTTCAAGCCTGCCTGAATGGCGTGCTTGCGGATCTCCTTGCGCTCGCGGAATCCCAGCCGCGTGAAGTTCACTTCGTCGTACCACACGTCGCCCGAATCGGGTTCGTGCAGTCCCACGAGTGTCTTCAGCAGCACGGTCTTGCCCGAACCGCTGCGACCGATGATCAGGTTGGTCCGTCCGGTCTCGAATTCGATCGAAATGTCGTCGAGCACCCGGCGGCCGTCGAACGACTTGACGATATGTTCGGCGCGTATCATATAAGCAGGACTTGTGTCAGGATCAGGTCGAAAAGCAGAATCACCACGCAGCTGGCCACCACGGCGCGCGTCGAGGCGGCGCCCACTTCGAGCGAATTGCCCTTGGCGTAATAGCCGTAGAAGGCCGAAATCGAGGTGATGA